>Ga0310695_10003423_pt1 | contig 31151 bp, 37 predicted proteins | sample RumenRJG_04DNA_FD_203882 | JGI IMG/M metagenome (GOLD analysis project Ga0310695, IMG submission 203882) | Bovine rumen microbial communities from Lethbridge, Alberta, Canada - RJG_04 (v2) (version 2) | ecosystem: Host-associated > Mammals > Digestive system > Stomach > Rumen | place: Canada...
ATGCAACCTCCTAATCAATTACTCAATTAGAAGTTTCATGGGAGAAAATCCCAATGCAACAGGGATTGAAACAAATTGTTTCACTGACACAGTATGGGGAATAAAGCCCCTAGCTCGTCGCACAAAGACAAGGTAATCATGGAAAGCAGCATTAAAAAGGAAGTGTTAAAATATTTTGATGAATACGGATCTGAAGTGCTTACACTTTACAACAATAATGAAAATCATCATACAGAATATATCTATCAAATGCTTGAGGAAGAATTCTCCAGAAAAGTAATTGATGAATATGCTGATAAAATAGAAGAGATTTTCATGGAATTCTGGAATAAAAGAGTCCACGAAAATATTAACACAATCTCTGATGATTTAATTGATGAATATGCAAATTGGGGCATTGATTACTGCATGAATGTCTTTGACAAAAAATATCCTATGAAAAGGGATGAATCTGATAAGTTGTATGCTTTACTGGAAGAGAAGATGTTGAAGTATGGATTTGATGTTTAATGAATTCATTTATTATAAAAAAATGAATTGAACATATTTCAAATAACAAAAAAATATTCATATAAATAAATTCCATATATGTTAATTAATGGTAATCTTTTTTCAGAGATTTCTAAAAAAATTAATTGGGGGAAAATATATGGATAAAAAATTTAAAATAATCTGCATTATTGCTGTAATTCTTATATTGGGATTTGCAATATATTCTATAACTCCATTGAATCGAAGTTATAGTATAGATAATGCAAATATGGATTTAATAATAGACAAGTATGGAAAACTGCATGTAGATGAAGTTTATGATTATTCGTTTAATGGGGAATATAATGGAGTTTATAGGGACATACCATTAAAATATGGTGAAAGCATTAGGAATATAAAAGTTTCGGCTGAAGGGGCATATCCTGTTGTAGAGAAAAATGAAACTGGAAATTATGAACGTTTAAAAATCTATTTATATTCTGATCAACAGCATACTCAAAAAATAAAGGATTGCAATGTGCGTGTTCATATTGGCTATGATATGAATAAGGTTGTTAAGGTATATGATGATGTTGGTGTTCTCCAATATAAGCTATGGGATAAGCAATGGGATGTTGGAGTGAAACATATGGATGTTAAAGTCCATCTTCCGGGAGATACTGGCAATTCTTATTATATCAATCCTGAAAAATTCACAAAATCAAGTTCGATGGATGGAAATACAATATCTATTGTCTCAAATGGTGTTTCTAAAGGAGAAATATATGAATTGCTTGTATTTATGCCAAGAGATGAGCTTACAAGGTCTGCATCATATGCATATCACCATAATGGTACTGGTAAGGAGATGATTTTAAATAATTTGAATAGTAGTCTTAATGAGAAAAACTTTTGGGATACATTTTGCACTATTTTTACTCTGTTGGTATTCATAGGTCCTGCCATTGTAATATGTGCTTATATAAAATATGGAAGGGAGCCGAAAGTTGATTACGAGGGAATCTATGAAAGGGAATTGCCTTCAGATGATCCTCCTGAAATTGTAAATGCAATATTTTCACAAAGTCATGTTATCGGAACACCGGATATGGAGGGATTTGAAGCATCTATTTTGAATATCATTGATAAAAAAGTATTTGAAATTAATACTCAAGAAAATGAAGATTCTGATGAGGCTGATGTTGTGTTGACTATTAAAAACGATAAGAAGGATGAATTGTCTTCAAGTGAACAAATAATATTTGAAACACTATCTCACTTTGCAACAGATGATGTTTTAAATTTATCAGATTTACGTAAAAAATTAACTAATGAAACTAATGCTAAATGGTTTATGGAACATTTCAAATCATGGAAAGATCAAGTAAAAGATGAAAATAAGGAATATTCGAAAAAATACTTTAATACCAAAGGTTCAGATATTTCATCAGCCGTAGGTCTTTTTGGATTTATTATAGCTGTAATAGCATTTTGCTGCTGTTTAATATTTATACCACTTCAGGAAGCTAGAATATGGTGCGCTAAAATGTCAGTACTTATTGGTATAATATCTATACTTATCTTTTTCTTGCCTGCAGATTATGTTGGGCAGTGGACTTATGAAGGCAGGGTGCTTCATCTTAAATGGAAAAATTTCAAGAAATTTCTAGAAGATAATAGTTTAATTGAGGAACATCCTCCGGAATCAATAGTTATTTGGAAAAAGTATCTGATTTATGGTGCTGCTTTAGGAATAGCCGATAAAGTTTATGATTCAATGAAGCTTCAGATACCTAATGTTGGTGAGTATGATGATGGTGTATTTGTATATCATTCATGTGATGGGTTTACATCTATGCATTCTGCAATAAAGACCGGTGAATATTGGGCCAACCCGCCATCAGACAGTGATGGAGGTTCGGGCGGATCCGGTGGCTTCGGAGGAGGTTCCGGAGGTGGAGGTGGTGGAGCGTTCTAGTTCCACCATTTTTCCTTGAAAACTTAAAAGTGAATTATAATCAAATAGCTTTTTGAAAGTGACAATTTATATAGTATATAAAATATAATAAATTTACATGGAAGCAAAGGATTTGGCATTTATAATTATTGCAATTTTAGTTGCGGTTGTAATTTTAAAAATATTTATGTGGTTATTGCCAGTAATTGTAGTCTTATTAATAGCATTTTTTATTTATATTTTCTTATCTGAAAGGTATAATTAGAAAACAGGTTTAATCTTGGTTGTTTAATTAGTTATCAATATTCTATTTATTTTATTGAAAAAAAGAAAAAGTATGATGAATTTAATCATCATTTTTATTATATCTTATATATCCATAACATAAAATTGCTAAAATAATTATGATTGCAATAATGTATGGTACTGGAGATGTTATTGATTTTTTTACATTTTCATTTCTAACAATCTCATGTGCAGTTTGACCGTTATCAGCACTGTTTGGTGATAAATCTCTATTTGCTTCACTCGTTTGTGATGGATTTTTACCAACGTCAGTATTTTGGATTACGGTTGAATTACTTACTGCATTTTCAACAAGATTTTCAAAAGAATCTTGGATTTCTACTTGTTCAACAGTATTAATTTCTGCATTTTTATTTACCACATTTGTTGTGTTTGTTTGTTGTTGATTTTCTTGTGTTTTTGTATCTTCTTTTGTTTCTGGTATTGTTGTGTTTGTTTGTTGTTGATTTTCTTGTGTTTTTGTATCTTCTTTTGTTTCCGGTATTGTTGTGTTTGTTTGTTGTTGATTTTCTTGTGTTTTTGTATCTTCTTTTGTTTCTGGTGTTGTACTATTTGTTTGTTGTTGATTTTCTGGAATTTCGTGATGATCAGGTCTTTTTTCGGGAACATGAGGAGTGTTATCTGCAGGTTTAGTTATTTCTACAGGATTTTTAGTGACTATTTTTCCATTATTATCAATAAATTTAGTTGGCATTTTAATCAAATCATTTGTAATAAATGCATTCGCCCATTCATCACTAGTGGGATTAATATCCCAGCGGTTTCCATTAAAATTAGTATCTGTTGCAGTTGTCTCATCAACATAGATTAAAGATCCTTGTTTAGCATAATTTCCTTCGATGTAGTTGTTTTCAAAAATCACTGTTGATGGGATGTGAGGTGTTTCTTCAGCAATAAATAGAACACCTCCTTTTCTAGTACCAGTATTATTAATAATATTGGAATTAGTAACTGTTAGGGGACCTGATGTAATCATAGCACCCCCTTGTGTTCCTGCATTATTATTACTAATATTACAGTTATTCACGTTTAATTCTCCAGGCCAGTTATAAAGCGCACCGCCCCATTCTTTTGCAGTATTATTGTCAAAAGTACAGTTTTCAGTTGTTGTTTTTGAATAAACACCTACGCGAAGAGCTCCTCCATCACGGTCTGCATAATTACGGCTGAAATAAGAATTATAAACATATGAGTTTCCCCAATATGTATTGAGTGCACCGCCATCGTGGTATGCTTTGTTATTTATAAAATTACAATTTGTAGCATTTAAAAATCCATAATTCGTGAAAACTTCCCATTTTATTCTATGTTGTTCTCCACCAATTGAAATAGCTCCACCATTAACTGTTGCAGTATTGTTGATAAAATTACAACTATCTACATATATTTGCCCTCCTAATTCGGAGTGGATAGCTCCGCCATGTTCTGGGCTGTTTCCATTGATAAAAGTAATATTAAAGAACTTTACTTGACTTACAGAATTAATTAATATGATTGAATTTGAATGATTACCATCAATTATCACTTCATCTGCACTTCCCATTCCTTGTAAAGAAATATTTTTATTAATTTCGATACCTGATTCAACATATGTTCCTGGTGTTAAATAGATAGTATCCATGTCATTAGCATTATTTACTGTATCTTGTATTGACATAGTGTTATCTATTGTTACATTTTCAGCATTAACACATGGAATCATCAATAAACATAAAAAAATTAATAATATAAACCTTTTTTTCATATTTTCACCCCCTTTATCGTTTTATGTTAGATTTATATTATATTGTTATTAATATATTTTACTATCGAAAAATTTTATTTTTTTTTTAAATTTTTAATTTAATTTATTTTTTTTATTTTAATAATTGATTAAATTTATATATTTTAGTTAATTTTAGTTTTTATTTTTTTATTTTTAAATTATTCTATTTATTTTAGTTTTTATTTTATCGTTATGAAATATTATTTATTTTTGTATATTTTTAGTTACTAAAATTATTTAACATAGATTTTTTTGTCATGAAAAAGATGATGCTTTAAATAATGTTAATTTAAAAAAAGAATTTTTAATCTAAAAGAGATAATTTAGGTGTTTATTCGCACATTAAACACCTGTACTTTGAAAATTATTTGGCAGATAATTCTCATCATGTTTATTAAATCAGCAATTGTGAGAACTAATTTAATAATTTGAGGAGTTATATGGACAATAATATGTATAAGCAATGTTTTTTAGGTCATCCTAAATTTTACATTACTTGTTTTAATGTTAGAGTTTATCATATATAAAACTTCCTATTTTTTTAGGCGAACCTAAATATTAAATTATTTATACTCCTCATTTTAATACTAATAACAAGCTTAACTTAGTTAAGTTTTTTTACATATTGTAGGTGATAGAATGTCCATATATGATTTTGAAGTAAAAGATGGTGAAGGAAATACAGTTTCTCTAAGTGAATACAAAGATAAAGTATTGTTAATTGTTAATTCTGCAATAAAATGTGGTTTCACTCCACAATACACAGAATTAAATGAAATTTATGCAGAATTTAACGAACAGGGTTTTGAAATCTTGGATTTTCCATGCAATCAATTTGGTAAACAGGCACCAGGTTCAACTGAAGAAATTACCGAAGTTTGCCGCAACAAATGGTTGGTGCCTTATAAAATATTTGATAAAATTGATGTAAACGGTGAAAATGCAGATCCATTATATGAATATCTTAAAAACGAACAACCATTCACTGACATTACAGGAAAAGGTGCAACAAAACTTAAAATAGTTTTAAAAGCAATGGACAGACATTACAAGGATAACAACGATATTAAATGGAACTTTACCAAATTTTTAGTTGACCGTCAAGGAAATGTTGTTCGACGATTTGAACCGACTGAAGATTTAAATGATGTTAAAAATGCAATTAAAGATTTATTATAATCTTTAATTTTTTTTAGGGTATGTTAATATGGAAAAATATGATATTATTATTGTAGGTGCTGGACCCGGAGGACTTACTGCAGGAATTTATGCCGGCCGTCAGGGAACAAGGAATTTGATTCTTGATAAGGGGTTTGCCGGAGGATTAGGCCGCGAAGTTCCTGAAATGGAAAATTATCCTGGTTTTGACAATATTTCTGGGATGGAGTTAATTGATAAAATGAAGTCTCAGGCTATAAAAAACTGTGAACTTCATGAAAATGAAAATGTCCTTGAAATAATTAAAACGGATGATGAATATATGTTCACTGTCAAAACAGATAATGATTCATATTTAAGTAAAACTGTTATTTTAGCAACCGGAAGCTCACACAGACAACTTAATGCAAAAGGAGAAGAAGAGTTCAAAGGAAAGGGTGTTAGCTACTGCGCTACATGTGATGGATTTTTCTTCCAGGGAAGAGATATCATAATGGTGGGCGGAGGAAACAGCGCCCTTCAGGAAGCATTATATCTAGATAACTTGGGAGCAAATGTTACATTGGTTCACAGAAGAGATGAATTCAGAGCTCAAAAACACTTGCAGAATCAAATTAAAGAAGAAGGTATTAATGTAATTTATAATGCTGTTGTTGAAGAGATAAAAGGAGATATGCTTGTTGATAGTGTTGTCTTAAAGGATACTCAAACCGGCGAGTTAACTGAGTTGCCTATATGTGGCATTTTCATTAGTGTCGGTTATATTCCACATACAGAACTTGCAGAACAATTGGGTGTTGATTTGGATGAATCCGGCCATATCATAATCGACAAGGAACAAAAAACCAATATTGATTATGTATATGCAATCGGTGATGTATGTGTTGGCCTGAAACAATGGGTTGTGGCATGTGGCGAGGGTGCAGTTGCAGCAACTTCAGCGTATCATGATTTAAAAAAATAGTAAAAACTCTCAAAAGAGAGTTTTATATTAATTTTTGAATTTCTTCACGTACAATCTTATTAACCATACCACCATCAGCTTTACCTTTAAGTTCTTTCATACACATTCCCATTAAAGGTCCCATAGCTCCCATTTGACGTTCTTTAACCATTCCTTCATTTTGAGCTACAATATCTGCTATGATTTTAGTCACGTCATCTTCACTCATCATGGTTAAATTATTTTTCTCTGCTATTTCAGTTATTTCAACCTCAGGTGTTTTAATTGTTTCAACTGTTAATTTACGTACACTGTCTTTTGCAATTTTACCTTCTGCCAATAAAGTAAATATTCCTTTAAAGTGGTTTAGAGTTAGCACATCAATATCGTAGCCTTCCCTTTTGATTTCACGCAAATCATATGCAAGAAGTGATGCTACAGGTGTTGCATCCGCATCAGTGTCAGCTAAAATTGCTTCAAACATATCTGCTTCCTGTCTTTTAACGAGCTGTGTTGCCAAATCTTCACTTAATTTGTATTCTTCAATAATTCTAGCCTGTTTTACATCAGGCAACTCAGGTAAATTATTGGCAATTGGTTCAATTCTATCTGAAGTAATCTTGAATAATGGTATATCAGTTTCAAGATACATCCTGTTTGCTGTTGGAAGAGGTCTCATATATTCGGTGTTACCGTCATCCAATGCTTTACGGGTTTCTTCAACAACACCATCAAGACCTAAAGCAGCTCTTCTTTTAACTTCTTCTAATGCTGATATTGCAATATCTTCATCATGAGCTACAATGATAAATGCATCATCTTCGCCAATGTTTAAGAATTCTGAGACTTTATCAACTTCTTCTTGAGTAATACCATAAGCAGGCAATTCATCTGAGTGGAAAATACCAGAAACTCCACGTTTTTTAGCATAACTTGCAATTTCAGTACCAAATCTTCTGCCAGGTTGTACTTCACGGCCGATTAATCCAGAATATCCTTTCAATACAACAGCTTTAATGCTTTCAGCTGACTTTAAAATTTTAGATTCAGTATCTGTAAATAATTCATCTAAATCATGAATTTCTTCTAAAACACATGCGTTTCTACTTTCAAGTTTTTCTTTAATGTCAATTAATACTAGCTGCCTTTGAACTTCACGTTCTACAATTTCTGCCATTAAATCTAAATCTTGAACACCTTTTATTTCAACACGAGCACCTTTTGCAATAGAAATGTTTAAATCTTGTCTTATAGTTCCGAGTCCTCTTTTTACATTAGTGCTTCTTAAGATTTGTCCAAGCATGTATGCAACTTCGCGAACTTGGGCAGGATCATGCATGGAAGGGTCTGTTGTAATTTCAGCTAAAGGTATTCCTAATCTATCTAATCTGAATTCAGTAAATCCGTCTTGGGTTTCAATTCTTCTTGCAGCATCTTCTTCCAAACCTAAACTTTCAATAACAACTCTTCCATAAGGCGTATCTAAATATCCGTCTGTTGCCACCATACCTGTTCTTTGAAATCCTCCAGTATTACTCCCATCAATAACCTGTTTTCTCATTGTATGGAATTCATCTACAATATGCATATTCATTAAGCATGCAATTGTAATACAAATGTCAAGTGCTTCTTCATTCAAACTGTGAGGCGGTTCATCATCATTTTCAACAAGACAAGTGTGTTTTTCAAAGTTTTCATATTTGAAATTAAGGCCTCTTAAGGATTCTTGCAGTGCAGCCCTGTCGATTTCCCCAAGTTCTGATTGGGTTGGTCTTAATTTTCTCTGAATTAATTCAGTGTAATCGTCATCTATAAGCTCTGTTTTACATGGACAGAATAATTTATGCTCACTGTTTAACTGTTGGTGAATTTCAAGCCCCATTTTTAATCCTAATTCGTTATAATCCATATTATCACCTTAATTTAAGAAATCTTTAATTGATGATTTAACACCAAATTCACCTGCAATATTAGTTTGCATAATCTCTTTTATTTTATTGTAATCGTCACTTTGACCTAATGCCCAACTTAATTTTACATATGTGGTTTCAGGAGTCATATCTAGTGCAGAAATTACTCCAGCATCAATTATATTACGTCCTGTTGAGTAAACATTCATGTTAACTCTTCCATATAGACATTGGGATGTCATAACTATTGGTATGTTTTCATCTTTTGCCCTTTTAAATGAATCAACCAATTCATTTGGAACATGTCCAAGTCCTGTTCCTTCAATGACAAGACCTTTATAACCGTTATCAATATGATATTCAATAAAGTCTTTTGAAATCCCCGGAAAAATTTTTATAAATCCAACTTTTTCTTCAATATCAGTATTGAGTTCCAATTCATTTTCTCCACGTTTAGTATACGCATAATCTGGATTAATGTTAATTTTTTTATTTTGAATTTTAGCTATTGGTTGAGCATTAATGCTTCTAAAGGTATCTCTTCTTGAAGTATGCATTTTTCTTACTTTTGTACCTTTGTGCAGGTAAGTGTACTCATCATTTAAACTTCCGTGCATACAGACACAAACTTCTGCAATATCTGATTTTGCAGCAATAACTGAATCAATTAAATTGATGTTGGCATCACTAGAAGGTCTGTCTGAACTTCTCTGCGCACCTGTAATTATTATAGGCACGGGTGTTTTCAACATGAAACTTAATGCGGCTGAAGTATAGTGCATTGTATCAGTACCATGAGCTATTACAACTCCATCAGCACCATTGGAAATGTCATTTGCAATTTCTTCAGCAGCCTTAACCCAGTATTCTGGTTTCATGTCTTCACTTAAAATATTATATAATGCCTTAACATTGTAGTTAGCATAATCTAATAATTCAGGATTGGCCTTTACTAAATCTGATGCAGTAAATGCTGGGTGCACTGCCCCTGTTCTATAATCAATAACAGATGATACTGTACCTCCTGTAGATACAATTGAAATGTTTTGTTTGGAGGGGTCGTTTGGGATTTCAGTTTCTCCAAATCCAATTTTTGGTTTTTCTCCTTTTTCTAAAAGTTCTGCGGTAGTATCTTCAATAGCTATGCCGATATTATAACCGCTGGATAATTTTAAAACCAAATACCCATCATCAGCATCTTCAGGTCTGTCAAGTAAAATTCCAGTATAGGAGATATCTTCCTTATTGACTTTTATTGTATCTCCTATTCCCAAATTGTAATTTTCTATATATTTTTTTGCATTTTCTTTATATGTCATTAAATCACACTATGAATTTTTTTTAATCCATTCCGCTCCGGCATTTAACACATCAATATTTACATCTATAACTTTTGGTTTAGATGCAAACATTTCACGGATAGCATTTTCATAAGATTCACGTTTTAAAACATCACCTAATTCAGTTAATGCTCCTAAAAGTGCGGTGTTTGTGGTTTTAGCATTCCCATATTCTTCTGCAATATCCACACAAGGCATTGCAATAACTTTCACGTCCCTATCAGTTTCAAACTCACCTATTTTTGCATCGTAAAGTATAACTCCTCCATCCTTAACATCTTTTGAGAATTGTTCAAGGGAAGGTTTATTTAAAGCAATGAGGATATCAATATCATCAACAACGGGAGTTCCTATTGTTTCGTTTGAAATTACAACAGAACAATTGGATTTTCCTCCTCTTTGTTCTGGTCCATAACTTGGATACCAGGATACATGTTTTCCTTCAGCACATGCTGCTTGTGCTATTGTAAGTCCTGCGCTTAAAACTCCTTGTCCACCAAATCCGGAAACTTTTATACTTAATGGATTAATATCATCATCAACATAGCCAGAATCACCGCTTCTATTAACATTAAATATTTTATCTAATGATTCAGTAGAAAAGTCGCTAGCTGGTCTTTGAATTGGTTCTCTTTTATATAAATCATTTCTGAAGTTTTTAACAGGGAATTCTTTTTCCATTTGTTCTTCAATAAATTTTTGTGCACTTGTCACATCTTGTTTTAAGTTTGTAGGACATGGAGATAATATTTCTATAAATGAATATCCTTTTCCTTCTTTTTGAACAGTCAATGCCTGTTTAATTGCAAATTTTGCTAGCCTAATTTTTAAAGGATTAGCCAGGGAAACCCTTTCAATATATACTGGCGCTTTTAAAGTATTAATTAACTCACACATGTGGGTAGGATGTCCAGTATAGTTAGGATCTCTTCCAGTTTGACAAGTTACTGTTTTTTCTCCGATTAATGTTGTTGGAGCCATTTGTCCACCGGTCATTCCATAAACTGTATTGTTTATGAAGAATACTGCAATTTTTTCTCCCCTGTTTGCAGCCTGTAATGTTTCATTTAATCCGATGGATGCTAAATCCCCATCTCCTTGGTAGCTCATTACAATTGCATTATCTTCAGCTCTTGAAATGCCTGTTGCTACTGCAGGTGCTCTTCCATGTGCAGTTTGGAAGTTTCCACAGTTAAAGTAGAAATATGCATATACTGAACATCCTACAGGAGATATCATAACACATCTTTCTTGAATTCCAAGTTCGTCCATACACTCAGCTATTAATTTATGTATAATTCCATGTCCACAACCAGCACAATAATGGGTTGATTGAATATTTGTTCCTTTTCTAGGATATTCTTCTAAAAGGGATTGTGGATTTCTACGTATTTGTAATTCATAATCTTTATTATTTAATTCTTGTTCACTCATTTTTCCACATCCTTAATCGATTATATTTGGACTGGCTTTTTCTTCACTTCTTTCAGTGTCTATATTTTCATCTTCAAAGCCAGCTATTTCATAAATCTTTGCAAGCACATTTTTTAGTTCAATCAAATTTCCACCCATTCTGTTAACTAGATAGGTGTTTTCTTTTCTTAAAGCTGCAAATTGAACATCTTCTAATAGTTGACCATTACTCATTTCAACAGATATAAAACTAACTCCTTTTTCAGATAGCTCTTTAATTCTATCAACAGGGAACGGTGATAATGTAATCGGTCTTAACAGTCCAACTTTTATGCCATTTTCTCGACTTTTATCGACGGCTGATCTTGAAATTCTTGAACTAATTCCATAGGATACCAAAACGATTTCTGCATCTTTAACTTGATATTCTTCTAGAATAACTTCTTCAGTATCAATTTTCTCATATTTTTCTTGAAGTTTATAGTTGAAATCTTCCAAATCATTAAAATCATTAAAAATAGAAGTAATTAAATTATCCATTGTGTCTTTATTTCCTTTCACCACCCAATCTTTATCATTTGGTTCAATAGCTTTTTCAGGAAATACTAAGGGTTCTGCCATTTGACCTAATGTACCGTCTGCTAAAACCACAACTGGATTTCTCCATTTATCAGCTAGTTCAAATGCTTTCATTGTTAAATCACACATTTCTTGAACACTGTTTGGAGCTAAAACTATATTTTTGTAGTTCCCATGACCTCCACCCTTAACAATTTGATTATAATCTCCTTGTTCTGGTCCAATATTTCCAAGTCCTGGTCCTGCCCTCATAATATCGACAATAACTGCAGGCAACTCCGCACCAGCAAGGAATGTAAATCCTTCTTGCATTAAACTAATACCTGGTCCTGAAGAAGAAGTCATAACTCTATGTCCGGTACCTGATGCACCATAAACCATATTGATTGATGCTTCTTCACTTTCTGCTTGAACAAAGTTTCTACCAACCATTGGGAAGTATTTTGATGCTTCGTGTAAAATTTCACTTGCAGGAGTAATAGGGTATCCAAAGAAACAATCACATCCAGCATACATTGCACCAATGACAACTGCGGTATTCCCTTTAATCAGATGATTACTCATTTAATTACCTCCTTTATTAGTTACTTTGGCTTTAATCATTTTTCCAACTTTATCATTAATGGTTTTTTTGTATTGATGTACTTCTAAGGCTAATGGTTCTGGACAAGTAAAATAACAGTCTTTACATCCGGTACAACCATCTCCACTATAATATGCATATTGGTATCCTGCATCATTCATATGCTCGGAAAATAAAATTGCATGTTGGGGGCACCCTATAATGCATCTTTTACATCCTTTACATAATTCTTGATTGATAACAGGAAAGGATATTTCTTCATTAGTCATTGTAATCTCCTATTCATTTTTGTCATTATCTCTTATTTCCACTCTTCTTATTTTACCACTGATTGTTTCTGGAATTTCATTCACATATTCAATCATTCTCGGGTATTTATATGGAGCTGTAACATGTTTAACATGATTTTGTATGTCTTTTGTAAGTTCCTCTGAAGGTTCATAGTCCTGCTGCAATATGATTGTTGCCTTTACAATTTGACCTCTGACTTCATCCGGATAAGCAGTAATTGCACAGTTAGAAACTGCTTCATGTGATAGAACAGCACTTTCCACTTCATAAGGTCCAATACGGTAACCTGAAGATTTAATAATATCATCATTTCTTCCAACAAAGTGAACATATCCGTCTTCATCAACCCATGCGGTGTCTCCGCAGTGATAATATCCATCATGAATTTGCTGTCTGTATTTTTCATCATCGTTCACATAGTCTTTAAATAATCCTGGATTTGGACCATCATTCATTTTGAAACAGAGTTCTCCTTCTTCTCCAATTTCGACTCTGTTATGGTTTTCATCCAATAATTCTAAATCAAATAACGGGGAAGGTTTTCCAATTGAACCAAGTTTAGCATCAAGCCATATGAATGTACCAATTGATAATGTAGTTTCGGTCTGACCAAATCCCTCTTTAATCCTTAAACCTGATATTTCATAGAATTTTTCTGATACTTCAGGAGGCAAAGGTTCGCCTGCAGTTGTAACATATTTTAAATTGGACAAATCATATCCTGAAATGTTTTCCTTAATTAAGAATCTGTAGATTGTTGGAGGAGCACAGAACGTGTCCACTTTATACTCAATTATTTTTTCAAGTAATTTGATTCCGTTAAACCTGTCATAATCATAGATGAATATTGAAGTACCTGCAATCCATTGGCCATAAAGGTTACCCCAAACAGCTTTTCCCCAACCGGTATCGGCTGCGGTATGGTGAATTCCATCTTCAACAACATTATGCCAATATTTTGCTGTTGGGATGTGGCCTAATGAATAAGTATGTTTGTGTGAAACCATTTTAGGATTACCACTTGTTCCGGAAGTGAAATAGATTAAAAATACTTCTTCTGCATTTGTTTTATCATTTCCTGTCGGTCTTTCAAATATAGGGCTATGTTCTTCAATGGCTTTGTTGAAGTTTATCCAGCCGTCCCTTTCTGTTTCAATAACGAGCTTTTTCAATTCAATTCCTAACTCTTTTTCTGTTTCTTCATAATCTGGAAGAAGTGAATCCTCTTCAACGGATACAACAACTTTGACGTCTGCTTCTTTTATTCTGAAATCAATATCATGAAGTTTTAACATATGGGTTCCCGGAATAGCTATTGCTCCAATTTTATGCAATGCAATCATACAGAACCAGAATTCATATCTGTTTTTTAATGTAAGCATTACTTTATCGCCTTTTTTAACACCTAAACTTTTAAATAGATTTGCAGCTTTATTGGAGTATTCTTTCATTTCTTTAAATGTGAAAGTGTGGTTTTCTTCATTGTCATTAGTCCAGATTAAAGCAATTTTATCAGGGTCAATTTCAGCATATTTGTCGACAACATCAAATCCAAAATTATAATCATCATCATACTTGAGTTTAAAATTCTCAAAAAAATCTTCATATGAGTTAAAATCAACTCTTTCAACAAAATCTCCTATTACCGATGTCATATTATTACCTTCTACATTAATATAGCTATGAATTTAGCCTGTTTATCATTAAGTGCAACCATCGCATGTTTATGGCTTGAGTCAAAAAATATTGAATCTCCTTCATTCAATATGATTTCATTATTATGTATGTAAATTTTAACACTTCCTTCTAATATGTAGTTAAATTCCTGACCTGGATGTGAATTTAGTGAAGGGAGAGCGTTTTCTTTAGGATCAACAGTTACTAAGAAAGTTTCTGCTTTTTTATGGATATATTTGGAGCATAAGTTTTTGTATTTGTATTCTTTTCTTCTGTCTATTGAAACACCTTTTTCTGCACGTGTAACATCAAAGATGCTCATTCTACTTTCTTCACCAGTTAAAAGTAAATTTAAATCTACTTGGAATATATTTGCAATTTCGTATAGAAAACTGGCTGGAATATCAATTTCTCCAGTTTCATATTGGGTGTATGTTTGTACATCAATGTTTAATTCTTGTGCGATATCTTGTACTGTAATATCAGAAAGTTCTCTCAATTCTTTAATTCTATTTCCAATATCTTTGTTATATTCATTCATACTTAACACCTTAACTCTATAACATATAAAAATTATATATAATATTTTATATAAATTTTATTAAAAATCATGATAATTCATTATAATTATTTGGTTTCATGAAAAAATTCATTTTTAGTTCACACTTATACATAAAAATTTAATATTTTTTTAAACTAATTTTGACAATGGAATTTTTAGATAAAGTCTTTTATTTTAGCTAATTTGGTTATTGTGGTTATACTTGAATATGTTTGTCTAATTGTCAATTTATTTTTGCTATATTTGAAGTTTAAGTCATTTAATACATTTTTTTAATAATCGAAAAATAGACTTTCGAAAATATTTTAAAAGTATCCAAATAATAAAATTATATATATTAGAAAAAACTAACTTTAAGTAACTAAAATATTTTGAGGGTCATGATTATGTCAACTTCTGATATAGGTAATAATGTTATATTCAAAAAACAGTTAGGATTAAATTTTGAAATAGACCAAAAATATGTTGGTTTAAAAATGAAAGAAAATAATATTTTATCTTTTAATTTCAGAGTTCCTGGTGAATTAAAAGATGAAGTTGAAGAATATTTCAAAAGATTTAAAATGGGTGAACCGATTCTTGTTGATATTGGAGGAACTGGTGATATTAGATGTGAATTTAAAGGCATTTCTCCAGTTTTAAAGAATAAAAATGAATTAGATAAATATTTTCTTTCCGCTACTTTGCAAGAGGATAAACAGTATGATCCTTTAGAAGAAGAAAAATGTGAAACATGTAGTGGATGCGGATTCCACTAATCACTATAATTATGTTTTAAACCAGTTGATTGTTTCTTTTAGCTGATTTTCAAAGTCATTCAAGTTGACTTTATAATCAATTTTTTTCATATTGTTTACATCAGCCAGTGAGTGTTTTATATCTCCTTTTCGTTCAGGCAGGTATTTAGGTTCAATATTGGAGCCTAATGTTTCAGATATTATTTTGTAAAGTTCATTTATTGTTGTTTTTTTACCTGACGCTACGTTAATGATTCCATTATAATCGGATTCTGCTGCTTTAATATTTGCATTCACCACATCCCGAATATAAATAAAATCTCTTGTTTGTTCACCATCTCCATATATTATTGGCTGTTCGCCTTCAAGGAGTGCGGTTATGAAATTTGGGATTACTGCAGCATATTGGGAGTTTTTATCCTGTTTCGGTCCGAATACATTAAAGTATCTTAAGCTTATGTAATTTAGACCGTATGCTTCATAATATGTTTTTAAAAATAGTTCACCACTTGCCTTTGAAGCAGCATATGGTGATTTCGGAAGAGGATATTCACTTTCCTTTAAAGGAATGTTTGTATTGTCTCCATAAACTGATGAAGATGATGAAAATATTATTTTTTTAACATTATTGTTTTTGCATGCATTTATCAATTTAATTGTAGCGTCCATATTGTTTTCAATGCATTCCGATGGATTTTCAATGCTTAAAGGAACGCTTGCCATCGCTGCAAGATGGAATACATAATCAACATCAGTTAAAATGTCATCTAAATCAGCATCATTAAGGTCTTTTTCTATCAATGTTAAATTTTCATGATTAATATTTTGTAAATTTTCAACTTTTCCTGTAGACTTGTTGTCAATAATTAGGACTTCATTCTCATCAATTAACTCATCTGCAATGTAAGAACCTATAAAACCAAGTCCTCCCGTTATTAATATCTTTTTATCATTCATTTAATCACTAAAAATTTTATTTAATTAATTTGATAATATTTAACCTTTTATTTATTATTTTTAAGTAATAACATTTATATATTTTTTTGATTATAAATTTAAATATATTATATTATAATATGAGGGAGTCTTAATATGTTTGATTTAGTTCATCTTACCGTGAACTCACTGGCTACTGCTAATGTTTACGGTCTTGCTAATATAACAATTAGTTATTTTGATATGATTTTAGACTATTTAGTGGCTATTGTCATATCTATCATTATTGCATTGATATTAAGGGTTCCGTTAATGCCGTCTGATAGGTATTCATTTAATGTAAGTGCGATTTTTCCAACTCCAATTATTGCAATGGGTATTTTTTCATTCTTTTTGGTTTTAAATTACACATTTACATTTAATGGGCTTTTATTAGCCGCAATTATTGGTATCTGTTCTGGTTTGTTCGTGAAATATTTATTTAATTATATATTTCCATCTCCAGAGGGAGGGGATGATATAAATGAATGAGATTATGGGAATAATACTTGCAGCAGTTATATGTTGGTTAAATTTTGTAATTGTTGATACTTATTTCGGACTTCCCGAACAGCCTGGTGTTAAAGGGGCTCGAATTATTGGTGAATCAGTTAAAGAAAGAAAAGGAGATATTGCTGGCGGATTTTTCCAAGGAAATATTCTTTGTTCTCCAGATGCATCTGCCGGTACATTAATGGCATCTATTGGATATCTGGTTTTAGGTATCCCCGGAGGTATTATTGCTGCATTTTTAATATTTATTGGTAATAGATTATGTGCAGATCCGGGTTATGCCGGAACTACTGGAAGTTTAACTGCAACAGTACTTATTTTTATCTTTTCATTTATAGGATTAACTCCAGAAATGTTTATTGTAGGTATGGTTATTGCAATTTTAACTATTCAAGGTATTGATCAGGTTAGGGCATCTATCATTCTTGGTAAGATAGCTGAAAAATTTAATAGACATGCTAAAGAGTGATATTTATGTATGTGGAAATTATTGGCATAATTTTAATATTTGTTGCTTTAAGGGCATTAATTACACAAAATAGGGCAGAAAGATTATTATACCTGAACGTTATAGGTTTCGGGGTATCTGCACTTATTGCATTGGTAATTAATACGCCTTTCGCGCTTATTGTTGCAGCAGCATTCTTTATTTGTTCTACAATCAGTGCAAATGCAATTGCATATGCCTTAAAAAGATTAGATGAGGAAGTTATCTTGGATTGAGGTGTTAGTATGGAGTTTTTCGTATCTTTGATTGCAATTGCATTAATGTTGATTGGTGCTGCAGGCATAATTTTGCTTAAAAAACCAATGGATAAAGTTATAATGTTTTCCATTCTTGATGCTGGTTTCTTGTTGACCGTAGTATTATTTAAATACTTGGATGTGGCTTTGTTTGTTGCATTGTGCGGTCCTTTATCAACATTGGTATTTATATTGGCCATTGTTAAAATAAAAGAAATCCGGACTAAAAAAGTAGAAAGTGGTGAGATACATGATTAGTGTTCAGTTATTTTTCTATTTGGGAATCTTCTTGGCTATTGTTGGTAGTTTAGCTACTGCATGGGGTCCTGGAGTAAAAGATCCTATTGTCAGAACATTCAACACTGAAGTGGCATCCATTGGTATTTGTTTGATATTGTTGTCTTATAATCATGTTTTGGCTTTATTGACTTTGGTTGCAACAACAGTCGTTATTACTTTAATTTTATTTAGAGCTATTATTCGTTTAGAAGAAATGGGGGCAGATGTATGAAAATAGGTAAGATTTGGAATAAGTTGGCAGACCCAAAAACTGTCCCTAGATTGTTTGCATTCTGTCTAGGTGTTATTTTAATTGTTGGATTTGTGGTTCCTATGGCTTTAAATCCTGATCAAATTTATACAAGGCCGGCTCCTCAAGAACAAGTTGATGAAGGTCTTGCAATAGCACCTTATGATAGGGGTGGTGAGGTATTAAAATCTCCAGGTATCATTAATCCTCAGTATCCTGAAAATGCACGTGAATTGGGTATGATTACAGGCTACATGTCTCCTCTGGCACAATGGGTATCATCTATATCCCCATACTTTGGAACATCAATTTATTCATCTCCTGGTGGGCTTATTGATGAGGTACTATACTATACTAGAGGTTTCGATACAATCCTTGAATCTTCTATCTTAATGATGGCATTCATTATCGCTTCATGGCTTACTATAAATTATACGATGAATAAAAAAGACATTGAGAAAGACCTTAAAAAAGCTATTAACGACTCCAGTAAAGTCGCTCATGAAGTGAAAGTAAATGATGAAAAGGCTAGAGCCAAACAGTTAAGGAGGGATAACTGATGATGTTTATACCTCCTCATGTTCCTGCTGAATTCGTTTCAATGTATTTGCCGGCAATTTATGCTGCTCTAATTGTGGGATTCATAGGTTCAATGGCTATAGCGTTAAATCGTAGAGATATTCATATTCTCATATTGACAGATTTAATTGGACTTGCTATGATTATCATAGTTTCTGCTGTAGGTACTGATTTGGCAGAAGCTTTGATTTTACCTGGTTTGGTAGTTGAACTGGCTGAAACCTTGGCTATTTCAGAAATATTGATTTCAAGAGAAATGCACAAAATTGATGCAAATTCAAGGGCAAATTTAACTAAATCAACTTCCTTGTTCCCTCAGCCATTTGCATTGGATATGGAAATCATGACTACCGCACCTAATTTCATAGCTTTGGTGTTGATTGCTTATGGAATATTTTTAACAGGATTTACTGGTGGTGCTATTGCCGGTGGAGGAATTGTCTTGTATGCATTATCCAAAAAAGCAAAAGGACTTCCTGTTTTAGTAGTGGATGGTATTGCTGGTGTTTCAGGTATTTCATGGTGTTTATGGATTATTGGATTTACATTATTCTTTGTAGCTCCTAGTTTGTGGTTACTTAGTTTATTCTTGGCAGCTTGTGGTTTATTATTAAAAGTAGCTTCAAAAGTTGGTTTAATTGGACTACTTATGAAAGAGGACATTGATAGGGAGTAGTGGTGATATGGATTTTGCAACGCTTGGAGGAAATATATTCGGAACAATACCTTTAGGAGATATTGTATTATATATTACACCACTTAATTTGTTCTTATTTATTGTGCTTTTAGTCTTTACGCTATTAATTGCAATTAGTAAAACAGAAACACAAGTGGAAGCTACATTAATGAAACTTTCAAATACCAATGTTAAAGTTGGTAAAAGTGAGTTTAAACAAAGAAGATTTTTAGCAGTTATTTGTGGTATTGCCTCTGCTGGAGCAATGATTACTGGAGATTTATTTAACTTCACATTATTCATGGCATTAATCGGTATTTTAAATATCGGTATTGTATCTGCAGTTAAACAAACTAGTGTTTTAAACTCAGCATATCAATATGGTTTAATTGCTATGATGTGTAGTTTACCTTTATTTGGTGGAGCAGCTATTATTCTTGCATCAACTGGAACTTTAAGCCTTGAAGTTTTATCTCAAATTCAAGCAACTCCTATGGTTGTCTTTGGTGCTATTTTAATGTTACTAGGTATTTTAGGTGAAAGTGGTGTAGCACCATTTTTCGCAAGTAAAGCTGAAATGTTTAGAACACCGGGTTCTCCATTTATTGTTATTATTCACTTAAGTTCTTTGTTTATTATTGTAAGGGCTGTTGAAATATTATTATTGGTATTATGGTAGTGAGAGTATGGTTAATCAAAAAATTGCATGTATTATATTATTAATTATATCAACAATAGCTATTTTGGCTTGTTTATTCATAAACTTCAAAGATTGGATTGTTTATACGGTAGCTATTATTGGTATTCCACTTTGGGTTTTATCATTTGGTCTGCTTACGATGGCCAAACCTAGAGCAGAAGATGAAGAAGAAAGGGTGAAAGAACCGTTTACTGGATATTAGTGGTATTATGAATTTAATGGCAGAAATTTTAATAAATGTGGTTATTGCATTTCTAGCAGGAAGCTTACTCCTAGGATTGCACAGGAAAATAATGGCACGTGTTCAGAAAAGACCAGGTCCACCTATCATTCAACACCTATTGCATTCTTTAAAATTCTTCTTTAAAGAAACGGCTTTTCCAAAAACAGTTTCAATGCCTTTTTACATTGGTATTGTATTTATTTTAGCTGCAATTTGGGTTGTAGGTGTTATTGTAGGTCCAGTTACTCATAATTCGCTTTTAATCTTGTTTGGTGTTTATGCCGTTTATAAGATTGTGGAGCATAACTCAGGATCTAGTTCCGGTTCTCCTTATGGAAAAGCAAGTTGTGTAAGGGCGGTTTTATCAGCAGCAACTGAACTGCCATTATTTGCAGCTATCGTTCTTGTTTATTTAAAAACAGGTTCGATGAATATAGGAAATATTATTAGTTATCAAGTTAACAATGGTCCATTAGCATTTTCAATACCTCTAGCAGCCATAATGTTTTTCTTGTTATTATTATCAAAATCTCCATACTCTCCATTTGGAATAACAAAAGACAAAGCATTAATTTCAGGTTTTGAAACAGAGCATTTTGGATTTTTAAGAGGATTTATAATGTTTTCAGAATCAATTTCATGGTATGTTATGTTATGGGTTTTCTTAACAATATTCTTTGGACCATTAACTGTTGCAGGTTATGTTATTGGAATGATTGTAATAACGTTCATTACCGGATTTATTAATGCAGTAACTCCAATTTTAAATCCGAATCATTCTGTAATGAGTCAAATAACTATGGGAGCAGTATGTTTTGTTGGAACAATTTTAATGATATTGATTTAAGGATGAGGATAAAATGGATTCAGAAAAAGTCATAATATATTTAACTTCATTAGTTGCAATGGGTATAATTGTCGTTGGTTTGCTTGCAACAATCCTCCATTCCACAATTTTAGCTCCAATTCCACTTTTAGGATTAATTTTACTTATCCTAATATTGTTAACTAATAAAGGTCATTTTGCACATAAAGTTGAAAGCTTAGAAAAGATAATGTTTTTCATAACATTTATAGTAATTATATGTTCATTCATATTACTTTACAAACCAATTTAAGGAGATTATTATGTTAGATTATTTAATTTACTTACTTACATTTGTCATTGGTTCCATTTTAGGATTATTATATAGTTATAAGTTACATGGTGAACCTTATGTTGCTGATGGTAGTTTAAATATTAAAATGTGCATAATCTCTATTGTTGGTTGGATTTTAGCATTAAATTCAGTTAATATAATTCTGGGAGGAATTGGATTTCTCTTAGCTGGTTTTGTCATGGGAGAAAGACCAGGTTATGGAAGAAAAGAGACAACTATTGGTTTAGCAATAGCCATACTTATATATTTAAATATTGCACTTAATGTGATGTGATTTCAATGGAAGATGAAGAAAAATTAGAATTGATGAAGGACCGTATAGTGAAAACATATGTATGTCAAAAGGATATTATACTTCCGTTATCTGAAGATTTTGAATGTACTCCTGAAGAATTGGAACATGTGTTTTTTGATTTATTGGATATGTCTGAATTACAATCTTTGCATGCTACCTTTGAAACTTCACATTATGAATGTTTACTTAAAAAATTCCATGTTGATTTAAGATTATGTTGGTTTTCCTCAACTTTGGGATTAATATCAAAAGAAGATGGAGATGTTCTTAAAGAAAAATTAGCAAATCAAGTAATGGATGGTAAAAATTATTCTGATGTATTAAAAGAAGGTCAAAAAGAATTATTCCAATTATTAAAAAATTCTAGATAAATGAGGGATTAAATGTTAGATTCAATTAAGGATGTTGTGAGAAAAAGCTCAATTCATGTCTGTATTGTAAATTGTGGTGGATGTAATGGGTGTGATGTTGAATGTGTCGCATTATTATCTCCAAGATATGATTTAGAGCAATATGGTATTTATGTTCACAATAATCCTCGTGAGGCTGATGTTCTATTGTTAACTGGTGCTGTTACAGAACAATGGAGAGAAAATTTAAAAAGAGTTTATGATAAAGCTCCTGAACCAAAAATTGTAGTATCCATTGGGAATTGCCCAATATCTGGGGATGTTTTTAATCAAGAGGGAGGTCATGTCTATGCTCCTGCATCTGATTTCGTTCCAGTTGATGCTGCAGTTCCAGGATGTCCTCCAAGACCTAGTGAAATTTTAGAGGCTATTTTGGCAGTTGGTCCTCAAGCTATTGCTGATCGTGGGAGGGAAAAGAAATGATATTGCCTATTGGTCCTATTCATCCTGCTTTGAAAGAACCTATCAGACTTAAACTTCAAACTGAAGGAGAAAGAGTTGTTAAAGCAGAAATTGAATATGGTTATGTCCATAGAGGTATTGAAAAGATTATTGAAGGTCAAACTTGGCAGAGAGGCATTTATTTGTCTGAACGAGTTTGTGGAATTTGTTCTTATGAGCATACTCAAACTTTTGCCGAAACTATTGAAAATATTTGTGGAGTTCAAGCTCCTCCAAGAGCTCAATTTTTAAGAGTTATTACTAATGAATTAGATAGGATTCAAAGCCATCTTCTTGGAAACTCTACTTTTTTCAAGTCAATGGACCATGAAACTCTATTTATGATGGTGTTAGAATTAAGAGAATATGCAATGGATGCCATTGAGTTGTTAACTGGAAACAGAGTTAATATGGGGTGGAATGTCGTTGGTGGAGTTAGGATGGATGCCGATGAAAGCCATTTCAAACCTATTTTGGAGAATATTAAAAAAATTGAAGAAGGATTTGAAAGAACTCGTGAAATCTATGCTGAAGGTCCTGCATTAGGTCTTCGTTCTAAAGGTGTAGGTGTAATGACTAAAAAAGAAGCTATTCGAGGAAGAGCAGTTGGTCCTATTGGCAGAGGTTCTGGAATTAAATATGATTATCGTGAAGACCATTATACTTATAAAGATTACTTTGACTTTAAAACTATATGGAGAAAAGAAGGAGATAATTACGCAAGGACTTTAAATAGATTTGATGAAATTCCAGAGTCAATTAGTTTAATCAGACAAGCTATAGACAATATACCAAAAGGAGATGTTCGTGTCCCTGTAGAAATTAAATCAGGTTATGCTCAATGGAGAAATGAAGCTCCTCGTGGTGAAGTTACATACACAATTGAAACTAACGGTAATTTAATTAAACACATCTCTATTAGAACTCCAAGTATTCCTAATATGGATTCATGTGCAAAGTATATGATTAGGGATGTTCCAACAGTTTCTGATGCTGTTTCTACTTATGCTTCTTGTGACCCTTGTGTTGCCTGTGCAGAAAGAATTGCAGTTACAAATGAACATGGTAAAACTTATTTAACTGATAGGGTGGTGTAAAGTAAATGTCATCTTTAATGTGGTATATTTATGATTTTGCAAGAAAAGCATGGGCAGATGCATTTACAAATGCTAAATCATTACCAGAACTTGCTGAAAAGCCCGTTAGGTTTAGAGATTTTCCTAAAGTAAATAAAGAATATTGTATTGGTTGTGGTGCATGTACCGTTTCTTGTCCTTCACCAAATGCTATAAAAATTATTCGTGAAAAAGATGATGAATCTGGGGAAGGCTTAACTTATCCTGTAATTACTCCAGGTGCTTGTATCCGTTGCGGATTCTGTGCTGAAGTTTGCCCTACTGATCCAAAAACCTTGGAATGTGGTGAAAATCATTTAATACAACCTGAATTTAATATTATTCCATCAAAAAAACAATATATCGTTGATGATTATTTATGTATTAAATGTAAGAAATGTATGAAAAAATGTCCTATTGGTGCAATTTCTCTTGTTAATGATAAGCTGCATGTTGACCAGCTTAATTGTATTGCATGTGGGGAATGTATTGATGTTTGTCCAGTTAATGGGGCAATGAAAGAAGTATTCGTTGAAAATTTCAATGGTCAAAAGGATTTGATTCTTCTTGCTGTGAATTATATTGAAGATTTTGTTAATTCAAAAGAGGATGATTTAAGGGCACTTGAAAAGGATAGTCTACTTCAATATGACCTTCCTTTAGATTATATTATGGGTGAAGCTCTTAAAATTATTCCTGATGAAGAAGTTTCTTTCCAAATTATTTCTAATGCAATTAATAGACTTAAAATTAGAATTATTGATTGGGATAAGGATAAATGTAAAAAATGCCAATTATGTATTCCGGATTGTCCTACAAGTTGTATTTCATTTGATGAAGATGCAGATACTATTGTTAGGGATAAAGATAGATGTTTAAGATGCAGTATCTGTTACCAAACATGTCCTTTCTCAGTAATTAAATACTTCATAGCTAAATTCTCTTTAGGGGATGATAGAATTATTCATGTTACTGTTAAAGCATCTAATTTAAATGAGGAGATTTTAATGGAGTGAATGTTATGATTGATAGTTATACTAAAACTCCAAGGCCATTAAGACATGTTGATGTTGATTATTTAATTAATCAAACAAAATGTGAAAATTGTGCTGAAAAACCATGTCTTAGTTCATGTCCTATTGATGCGATATATATGGATGATGTTGATGGTCTTGTTAAAATAAAAAATACTTGCTTTGGTTGTGTTTTATGCCGTAATGCATGTCCATATGATGCAATTTCTTTAGATGTTCAAATGGATCCTCCTATTAAAGAAGAAGTTCCAAATATTAACATTAAATTATGTAAAGCATGTGGTGCATGTGTACAGGCTTGTAAAAATGGTTCCATTCATATTTTCAATGATGGAAAGAATCCACCACATAGTGAGATTGATAAGGATACATGTGTCCGTTGCGGTTATTGTTTTAGAGTATGTCCTACTGATGCAATTAAATATGGTCAATTACTTCCTAAAACTGTTAAAGGGGGTAAAGCAATCGTTGTTAATCAGGATAAATGTATTGGATGTATGACTTGTACTAGGGTTTGTCCTTCAACAGGTGCAATTAATGTTGGAAGAACAAATAAATTGCCTTATATTAATCCGGGATACTGTGCTAGATGTGAGGAGTGTATGCATTCTTGTCCTTCAGGTGCAATAAGATATTCTTCACGTAAAAAATCATATAAAATGTATAGTGAAATTAAATCATTTGATATTGTTTCTAGTATTGTGGATAATGACATGAAAAGATTATCTCTTGATTTAATTAGCTTAAATTCAGTTCTTAAAAAAGTTGCTACAGCAATGTCTTTAGAATTTGATGATCAAACATTTGAAAATTTCATTGAATGTAAAGTAAATGATCAAATGGAAAAGGAATTGGGTGTTGTTTTAGATTCCAGTATTGAGATTAATAATTTTGATAGGCTATTTGGTTCTTATTTAATGGATAGAAACATTGAAGTCTATTCTAAAAAATGTATTGCTTGTGGTGAATGTTATAATGTTTGTCCTGTGGGTGCAATTGAAATAAATGGCCCTAATCCAATTACAATTAATGATAATTGTGTTTACTGTGGTAAATGTGTTGAAAAATGTCAATTTGATGCTATTGGAGCTTATGATGATTATTATTATAGTAAGGATACTGATTTGTATTATGCAAGATCTTATCTTTATAAACAAAGAGAAGCGGACTTGTCTATTTCTTCCACGAAATGTCAGGCTTGCGGAATTTGTGTAAATAATTGTCCAACTAATGCTTTAAAGTTAAATGACGATAAAGTTGAATTTGTTGAAGAGGATTGTATTTATTGTAGAACTTGTGAGGCAATTTGTCCTGTCGATTCAATAAGAATTATAAACTTTAGGTGAATTAATGTTTGAAAAATCTTTTATTACAGACTGTGAAGGTCCACTAACACTTAATGATAATGCATTTGAATTATGTGCACATTTTATTGAAAATGGTGATGAATTATTTAAAATCCTTAGTTTGTATGATGATTATCTTGTTGATATTGTCAAAAAAGAGGGTTATAAAGCAGGAAATACTTTAAAATTAATTTTACCATTTTTTGTTCTTGAAAATCTTAAAAATAATGATTTAATTGATTTTTCAAAAAATAATATTTATGCGGTTCCTGATTCAAAATTCCTATTAAAATATTTAAAGGAAGCTATGAATACTTACATAGTTAGTACCAGTTATGGCCAATATATTGAAGTGTTGTCTAATTATATGGAATTTCCTTTTGAAAATACATTTTATACTGATGTGGATGTAGATGCTTTATATTTAAATGAAGAAGAATTATCAAAAATTTCTGAATATAAGAATCAAATATTGGATAATCCCAAAAATTATGAATTATTTGATGAAATTTTCTTTTTTGAAATTCCAAAAATGAGTATTTACACAAAAATCAAAAAAATAAATGTGGTTGGCGGATTAGGTAAAAAATTGGCCATTGATACAATCATTGATAGGGATAAAATTGATAGTAATAACATTTTATACATTGGGGATAGTATTACTGATGTTGAACCTTTACAGTTTGCCCGTGAAAACGAAGGTATTTCAATATCATTTAATGGTAATGAATATCCATTAAAAGTTGCGCAAATAGCTATTGTTTCTCCAAGTGCTATAACTACTGCAGTAATTGCTGATATATATGCTAATAATGATAAAAATAAAGTTTTAGATTTTATAAATAAATATAATTCTTCCACTGATATTAAAGAATTATTTGATGAATTTAACATTAATCAGGGTATTAAAAATAAATTCTTTGAGGTTTTCGATGGGGAAGATTATCCTATTATTAAAGAAATTAATGATGATAACTATAATGAAATACTGAAAAAAAGTGTTAATATGCGAAATAATATTCGTGGAGAAGATATAGGAGGTCTTGGATAAAATGAATTATGATAAAGTTGAAGATACATTTTTTGAAGCTTTTGAAGGTAAATATGTTAGGGCATTAATAACCGGACCAACTGAAGCTATTGTTAAAAGAGCAGCTTACGATTCCACCTCAACTCCAAGTGCAGTAATTGGTAGGGTAGAAGGTGGTGTTGAAGGATTTTTAGATAAAAATGAAACTCCTGATGGCCGTTTTGGTGCTGTTGTCCAATATTGGTTGGGTGGAGACGATAAAGAAAAATTTGCTTTTGAATTATCTTATCGTTTAAGGCAAGATGTATTGGTTAAACCATTTACACGTATATTTGACTATTCTGATAGCGAAAGTGATGATTATATTGAAATGATGGATATTGTAGGTCATTGCGGTGATGGATGGGAATGGATTGTTGAAGAATATGGTCGCCGTATGATAAATGTCCCTATTGCAGTTCCGGATTTTCAAATCGAAGAAAAATTCATAATTAATGATGGTATAATGGGAGGTAACTTCTGGTATTTATGTGAAACTCCTGAAGCAGTTATAACTGCAGGGGATGCAATAATCAATGCTATAATGGAAGTTGAAGGAGCAACCACACCATTTGACGTTTGCTCAGCAGCTTCAAAACCAGAAACAAATTATCCGGAAATTGGACCAACTACAAATCATTATTATTGCCCATCTTTAAAAGAAAAATTAGGTGATGAATCAAAAGTGCCGGACAATGTTAATTATATTCCTGAGATAGTTGTTAATGCAACAAATGTGGATGCAATGTTTAAAGCTTTAAAAGTTGGTATTGATGCAGCTATTGATGTTGATGGAGTTATTGGAATATCTGCAGGTAATTTTGATGGAAAACTTGGAGATAAAATTTATAATTTATTGGATTTATTAAAATAAGGTTTTAATATGGAAATATTTGATGACGATTTAAATGCAGAAGTTATAGGATTCGGAGCTTTAAACGTAGATAAACTATACTCTGTTGAAAACATTGCAGGAGCGGATGAAGAAAGTTTTGTTAAATCTAGTCAGGATACTCCTGGGGGTTCTGCAGCCAACACTATAGTTGGTTTATCTCGATTGGGCATATCAACTTCAATTATAGGTAAAATAGCTGAAGATGATGATGGAGAATTAATTGAATATAACTTAGCAATAAATGAAGTTTTCTCAAATAATTTAATTTATGCTGATAATGGAAGTACTGGAAAATGTTTAGGGTTTGTTGACTCTAAAGGGGACAGATGCCTTTATGTTGATCCTGGAGTTAATGATGACATTGTAATTGATGAAATTAATCCTTTAAATATTATGCGATGTAAAATAATGCATTATACTTCTTTTGTTGGTGATTCATTTAAAACTCAAATAGAACTCCTTCAAAAATTAAATGAAGATACTATTTTGAGTTTTGATCCCGGAATGTTATATGTTCAAAAAGGCTTTGATGAAATTAAGCCGATTTTGGATAAATGTGATATTTTGCTTATAAATGAATCCGAATTAAGATTATTATTCAATGATGATGCGTCCTCTTATAAACAATTGGCTAAAAATCTTTTAGATAATGGAATTAGCACTATTGTTGTTAAAAGAGGTTCTCAAGGGGTTTTTGCTTGTAATAATAATGAAGAATGTTATGTTGAAGCATTTGAATGTGATGTTGTTGACACCACTGGTGCTGGTGATAGTTTTAACAGCGGATTTTTATATGCTTATTTAAAGAAATATGATTTGGAAAAATCATGTAAAATTGGTAATTGGGTAGCTAGTAAAGCTATTGAAGGATTTGGGATGGATAAATTCCCTAAATTGAGTGAATTAAAAAAATTTATTAATTAAATTACATAGTTGGTAATAATATGAATGTGTCGTTTATAAAGCAGATGAAAAATTTGGAACGTGAAGTTCTTTTAAAGTCTGTTGAATTAGATGATGATGGTGATGATTTCCAATTTGAATTAAATGAATTTAGCAGTGAAGAGGAAATTATTGCTGTTGCACCAAAATGTGTAAGATGTAATACCTGTGTTGGTGAATGTCCAGTTAATGCTATTGTGCCTGCTAATATTTTCAGGTTAGCTAAAATAACTGATAAATGTGTTAAATGTGAAATTTGTGTTCAAACTTGTCCTGTTTCAGCTATTAAATTAATTAAAAATGTTGTTACTTATAATGCTGATGATGAAAATGATTTTATAGAATACAGTTTGAATAACGTTCGTTCTTATCATAGAATAGTTCGAATGAAGAATATTGAAATTGATTACTCTCAAGATAATAACTGGCAAGATTGTGCTGATTTATGTCCAACAAATGCATTTACATTGGAATTTAAGGAATTTTTTAATAAAAAAGGCTTAGATATGGGTATTGATTTGGATGAAGATACATTATATCCTTATATTAATAAGAAATTATGTATTGGATGCAGTGCTTGTGTTGAAATTTCAAAGAATGAAAATGCAATTGAATTGGATAGGATGATAGGGCCTATAGTTCATAGTAGGAAAATAGTTGTTAATCATGATTCGTGCGTTAACTGTTTTTTATGTGAAGAAAATTGTCCTGTCGGAGCTATAATGATAGAAGATGGAAAAGTTGTTTTAGATGATGATATGTGTATTCGTTGTGTTGAATGTACTAATCATTGTCCTGTTGGAGCACTAAAACGTGTAGAAATTGAATAGGAGGTTTTGTATTGAAAGCTAAAGAATTAATGGATAAAGATTTTGTATACTTAAGCTGTGAAGACAGTGTTGTAGAAGTATCTAAAGTCATGGAGGAAATTAGACGATTTACATGTCCGGTTGTAAATGATAATAAACAACTTGTTGGTTGGATTACTTCCTTTGATATAACTCGGGGTTTAAGGGAAGGAAATGAAAAGATAAATGAAATAATGAGTTCTTATGAAGATATTATTACTATTCATGAAGATGCACCTGCAAGACTTGCGGTTGTATTAACTGCAAATAATAAATTTGTCACCGTTCCTGTTATTAATGACGATAATCAGGTAATAGGTATGGTTCGTGCTTGTGATATAGTTGAATTATTATCTGAGCTTTATGATATTAAAGTGTCAAAATTATATAAAGCAATGCAAAATCAGCTTAAAGGTGTTACTTGGGAAGAATTGATGGATGCTTCCGCTTTGGTTTCTCAAAAAACCACTGGCATAAAAATATCTCCGGAAGATTATGAAGCAAATATTATGAATGCCACTTTTGGTGAAGCTATTTGGGCAACAGGAGGATTAGAAAAATTTTTCGCAGGTTTAATTTCTGTTGGTGAATTAGTTATTGCACGTAGGGTAGGAAAAGCTAGAAAATAATTATTAATTTAATAATGCTGTGAAATCGAGTAATGTGGTTGGCCATGAAATAAATTTAAATTTCATGACAATCATATTATTAATGTGATAATGGAATATTTGTTTTTAGCTGAAGTATTTTTAAAGATGAATATTAAATTATCTTTTTATTTAATGCTACTGTAACACAATTGGCAGTGTGTCGCCCTCGTAAGGCGAAGGTTGCGGGTTCAAGTCCCGTCAGTAGCTTTCCAGTACTATCAAGTTAAGGTTTTTTCAGATTTTTAGAATCCCTCGCTTTTGCTTGTTTTGCAATTTTTATTCCAATTTTTTTCTTTATCTCTTTCTGCGTTTGTT
>Ga0310695_10003424_pt1 | contig 31137 bp, 17 predicted proteins | sample RumenRJG_04DNA_FD_203882 | JGI IMG/M metagenome (GOLD analysis project Ga0310695, IMG submission 203882) | Bovine rumen microbial communities from Lethbridge, Alberta, Canada - RJG_04 (v2) (version 2) | ecosystem: Host-associated > Mammals > Digestive system > Stomach > Rumen | place: Canada...
TTGTTTATCAGCCTAATATTCCTAACGGCTGGCAAGATTATAACAAAGTCCCTGTCGGGAAGATAACCCTTTCAAGCGGCGGTATAACAGGTGTAAAAACATTCCCTTACAACATTGACTATGTCGGGAACAACATCATTGAAACCTATCAGAACGGTGCTGATTGGTACAGAGTTTATGCTGACGGATTTTGTATTCAGGGCGGACGAGCAGACGGCTCAACCTCTGAAATTTCCCTTTTAAAATCTTTAAAAGACACAAATTATAATTTACAAATACGCTATGACTATAACAATAGCGGGACAATTGGCGGTTCATATTGGTATGCGGTAAAAGCAACCGATAAATTTACAACGGGTACTCACGGAACAGGTTTGCCTTTTGATTGGGTGGCTTACGGATACACAAATTAATTCATAATTCATAATGCTGAATGCTGAATTAAAAATAAGGAGTTAAACATGTCATATAAACTTGAAAAACCATATACAGACACGCAAAGAGCGGATTTTATTGTTGAATACAACCGCAAAAACGGTTTAAAAATTGAAGAAACCGACAAGAATTTGTTTGCGTTAGAACCAAATGAGATAATTGTTGACGGTGAACCTGTTATTGACCCTGATTATGAACAAGAACACTTTGAACAGGTTAAGGCTTTGAAACTAAAGGAAAATGACGAAAAAGTTAATATTGCCTTAGTTCACACTTTTACAATAGAAGTCGGAGAGGACAAAACACCTTGTGAATTTATTTACAATGAAAAAACGGAAAGAAATTTAAACTCATCTGCAATCGGTTTTCTTGCGGGGCAATACGAAACAAAGCAATGGACGGACGAACAGGGGATAACGGTTAATCTAACCGCTGAAGATGTTGCGGCAGTTCTTTTGACTTTTAATGACTTTGCAAATGACCTTTGGGAAAAGTGGGGCGATTATTATACGCAAATAAATGCTTGCACTACTGCGGAAGAAGTTGAGGCGATAATTATTAATTACGGTGATGAAGAAGTTACCGAGGAAAACTCGGAAGTTGAAGAACCTGAAACAGAAGAATAATGAAAGGATAAAATTATGGCAGTAAATGTAATTGAATTTTTTGGACTGATTAAAGAATTAATCGGAAATGAAGAAAAAATGGCAAAGTTTAGAGAAATTATTGCAGACATCAAAGAACTTATTAACGACGTAAAGGATATTCTAGGTAAGTAGTAGTTTCGGGGTGCGGAACTCTACGGAAAAGGGCGGTGCTACCTCACCGCCTTTAAACCAATAACAAGGACAAATTATGTTTATATCGGCTTGCATTAAATCATTAATAGATTTTCTCTCAAAATTTGTGGACTACAAAACAACACAAACGGAACATCAAACGACTACGGAAATAGTGAGAGAAAAACAGGCTTTAAAAAAAGCCTCTGACATAACCGAAAGATTGATTGAAAATTCAGAGGGCTTTTTTAAGTTCTCGGCACGGCTTTATTATGATTTATTAGACTTCCGCCAAAGACGACAATTTAAACACTTCTACAAAACACACTTAAAACTTAAAAAACAGTTTCAGAAGGTAAATTGAAAGGACAAAAACAATGATACAAATATGGCAAGACGGAGTAATAATTTCCGTTCAAGCAAATATGGAAAATGCTCAATATTTCGTTGAAAAAAACAGACTGAAAAACGTTGAATTAGTAAAGGTAATTGATGGTTAATGCAATGGAAAAGTTTTTAACTAAAGAAACGCTGATAATCGTTGCTATTGTTATATACACATTAGTTCAGACAAATTATTTTGCTACGAAGTTAGACCTTGCTAATTTGAAAATTGAAGTTTTAGAAATGCAAAGCCAACTAAAAAATCAAATACTTGTAGAAACGAATAAGAAGTTTGATGAAATTAACAAGAAATTAGATAAACTCGTGGTGCAATGATGATTAAAAATTGTGAAAATTGTAAGTATTTCAAAAACAATACTTGCGTAAATTTCCGTTCTGACAACGCATATCAGGCGGTTAAGTATGATGTTTGTATTTATTGGGAAAATAAAAATAATGACGATAAATAGAAAAATAATTATACATTGGACGGGCGGAACGTACACACCCAATAACATTGACCGTGAACATTACCATTATTTGATAGGATATAAAGACGGCAAACCGTTTATTGAAAAGGGTTTATTCTCTATTGAAGATAACGACAACTGCTATGATGGAAAATATGCACAGCACACAGGGGGTGGCAATACAGGTGCGATAGGAATAGCAATTTGCGGAATGCTTGGTTACAAAGGGAAACACGAAATCGGAAAATATCCTTTTAATGAGGCACAATTTGATAAGATGTGTCGATTAGTCGCTGAGGTTTCTCTTAAATATAGAATACCAATAAATAAAGCACTGGTAATGACACATTATGAGTTCGGTTTAAAGCATACGGAAACATCAAGTGCCGGAAAACCGGACATTTCTTTTTTGCCGTTCAACCCGACAATGAAAGCGGAAAAAATCGGTAATTATATAAGAGAAACTGCTGAATGTTGGTTTACAAAACTGTTTAAATAATTTTAACCATTATCACGAATGCAAGAATATTGCGGATTTTCGGAGTTACGGAAGTCCGCTTTTTTTGATAAATTTTATGCTTAAAGTAACAATTTATTTACAATTCTTTTTACTTGTTACACCTGTTATATCTGTTATATGTTGGCTATTGCTGAATTTATGAAAAGTTGTTATATTGTTATTAGAGGTGCTTATGAATAATTATTCTATTTCTATTGTAGTTGCAGGATATACAGTTCCTGTTGAAGAATTTCCTTATATGATACAATACAATCCTGCATTGCAAGATTTTCAGGCTATTGAACAAACCATTAACATAAATAGTTCTGATAATATCCAAATCCCAGAAGAAGTTATCGGAAAAATAAAGCAAAATTTTCCTGTAAAGAATTATTATTCATCTTCACTGGATTGTAAAACAACACATTCTGCTGTAGATAATAAGTTGATTTTTGAAATCAACAATTTTTCAACAAATACCGAAAGGATTGAAAAAATAATAAATGCTTTTATTGCATTTTTAATTAACAAAGATAAAGACCTTTTCGCTATAGGCTTTAATATTTCAGAAAATTGCTTGCTTGATTATAAATTAAAAATATTAAATGAAGAAATAGAAACACTAAAAAACTGGAATACAAACACTTCATTCCAAGTCGTTCTTCCATTTCAAAATGATAATAATATTACGGCTACTTACAAGATTCAAAAGATTTCGGAAAAATTTGAAGTTGAAAAAAAATTTAGAGAATATAAAGTCTCTGTTAATTTTAATAAATTTTTAGATTATTCTGAAAAAATAACCTTAATAAAAGAATTTTTAAAAACTTGTTTTGGCGAATTTATAAAAGACTTTGAATATAATAAACAACAAATTCTTAAAATAGGGCAAAATAATGACAAATAATTCAAATACTTTTGACGATAATAATATATACGATAATTTAACTTCAACTACAGATAACAGTAATAATAATATAGTTTTTTTAAATAATAAATTTAATAATGATATAGATACGCAAAATAATATTTTAATGGAAGAAAATGACAAAATCATGAGCGACAACAACAGAATTTCAATGGATAATTATATTCAAATAAAAGAAGATATTAGAGAAATTAAAACTTCTCTTTCTTGGATTAAATGGCTTATCCCTGTTCTCATCACTTTATCTACTTTTTTTATCAGTTATGCAGTGAACATGAATAACACAATGATAAATCAAAAATTTGATTCTTTGGGGCAAAAATTAGAATTACATAATGAGATTATTCAAAATAAAATTCAAAAAGAAGTCGCTCAAGAAATGTTAAAATATAAAAAATAGGAGCAAATTAACTTTTAAGTTTTGTTTGTTAATATTAAATTATAAAAGTAGAAGTATATAAGACGAGAACATTTGTATGCTTGGAATAATAATTATATGTAAAAATGATAACAGGTTAGTATATACTATTGGCTTAAATAAACAAACTTATATTGTTTATATTGTAAATTCATCAAAAATTTTTCTTAATAACCAAGAGATATCTGAAGATAAATTTAAAAAATTAAATTTAGATGGCAAACACGCACAAATAAAATTAAATGGTAAGATTTTAGAAAAAATATATCTTTAATTTTCTTACAAGAATAGTTTCTTTATTTTTATAAAATTTTGCGACTAATTTTCGACGGCTGAGAAGTAAAAATTTTTTGGAAAAGTCATTAAATTTCCCCCCCCCCTGTTTTTTATCAAGAAAAATCTCTTCTACACCGAAGCGCCAAGGCATCTTTATTGCACGTAACATTTTTGTAGGGGGTGTAGTATAAAACTTCCCCACTATTTCCCCACTTATATATACAAATTAATAAAAACTAACTAAAACTAACAAATCAACAAATTAGCTTAATTGTTGAATTGGCAAACATTTTTTAATTGTCGAAATAAGGTTAAAAACTGATTCGTAATCAGTAGGTCGCAGGTTCGAATCCCGTTACCAGCTTTTTGAAAAATAAGTAAAGACAAAACTTTCGGGCTTTGTCTTTTTTGTTGTAAAAATAATTTTTGAATTTGTTATAAAAATTGTAAAAAATAGTTAAAAATCGTTAAAATTACCGTAATAATAAGGAAAATCACCGTAATTTGTGGGAAAATATTATATAATACCATGCTATTAAAAATAAAATCGGAATAAAAAGACTATATTTTGGGATATAAGACTATGATTAATAAATTATCTTGCAAGAGAGTAATCTCTTCGATACTTTGCTTTGCAATGGTGTTTTTTTATACTGCACCCTATGTATTAGCAGATTCGTCCAATATTTCGGGAATTACTCCTGTTGATGTTAATAATCATAAAGTTTATAATATTGAAGCTGCAAGTGTTTCGGGAAGTACAGGATTTAGGCAATACAATAATTTTGACCTTTCAAAAAACGATGTCGCCAATCTTATTTATAAAGATTATTCAAAATTCGTAAATCTTGTTGATAATAGGATTAATATCAACGGTATTGTCAATACAATGAAGGACAATAACTTCTATAACGGTCACGCAATATTTGTTTCTCCAAAGGGTATTGTTATCGGTGCATCAGGAATTTTGAATGTCGGCTCTTTGACTTTAATGGCTCCGTCAGAAAACGCTTATAATTCTTTTAAAAATTCATACGGAGATAATTTAAAAGAATATGAATTTAATTTAAAACACGAAAATTATAAAAATTTAATAAATAATTCTTCAGGTTTAATCACAATTAACGGAAGAATTTTTGCCCGTGAAGAAATTAATGCTTACGGCAGAACCATAAATATCTCAAAAGAAAAAGATTCTTCGGGAAATATTACGGAAGGTGCTATTACGCCCGGTTTATTTGCAGGCTGGAAAGATACCGATACTTTAGTAGATTCAAACAGTCAGGCAGAGGAGATATTTAATACTCTTGTTTCAAACAACATAACAAATGCGGATTCTTTTGATTTAAAAGACGGTAAAATAAGTCTGATTACAAATAAAGAAAATGAAGAAAATATTGTTTTTGCGAAGAATATAGAAGAATCAGGAAAAAAATACAAACAAACAAAAACAATAAATACGGATACAGGTTTAAAAACGGTTACAAAAGAAGAACTTAAAGATGACGGGACTGTTGATGACGATAAAGAAAAAGATATAAAATATTCAATAGATAAAACTTATGAAAAGAACTCTTTATCCGAAAATGACTCTAAAATCAATATAGAAGATACTAATATTGCCGCAAACGATATTAAAATTACTGCCAAAGCGGAAACAGGCAAAAAAGTTAATGATAAAATTATAGAAAATTACGGAAAAGCGGCAAAAGAAGCGGAAACGGAAGATACCAAAAAAGATGAAACAACGGGATATAAAATTCCTAAAAGTTTCAGAGATACTGCTTTGAAAGCAGAGGCGAGCGTAACGATTAAAAATTCCAAAATCGGTGCGGAAAAGGTTGAGATAAGTGCTGATGCAAAAAGTCAAACCGAAACGTATATTCAACTTCTTGACCCTATTTGGGAAAAATGGCTTACCCTGTTAGGTGCAGATATTTTGATTAAGATATTGTCGGCACAGGCGGAAGATACAGAAATACCCGACGGAATACCTATGGCTTCCGTAGAATCCGTAAAAAGTTATTTTAGTGACAGTGCATATAAAGATTTTGAGGGTTCAAAATCTATATCAAAAGTTTCATTGGAAAATGCAGTAATTAATACTTCTAAATCAATAGATATAAGTTCTGATGCAAAATCGGTTACAAAAATTTCAACAGGGAAACTTGATTCTCACGAATTATTTTTCTACGGACTCGGTTCAAGCACAGACTCAAAAGTTAATATAAAAAATTCAAAATTAACCGCAAACGGTAATTCGGGTAAAGTTAATATCAGTGCTTTTTCCGAAATTGAGAACAAGATAGAGTATGACAGTTCAAACTTTTTATCAATATCCGAAAAGGAAAAAGACGGAGAAACCTCACAACAGGGTACTGTATCCGCATATAATTTTACACTTTTAAATAATACTGTTATATCTGATACTGATGTTAATATTTCTGACGATACAACAATAGAAACAAAAGATTTAAAAGTTAAATCAGTCGGCTTTAATCAAAACGAAATAAATGTCAAAAACATTTCAAACGTCGGAAAAAACTCTGATAAATCGGGTATTGCCGCAGGAATGATAATCAATCACACGGACACAAAATCAAAGGTTACCGTTAAAGATTCAAATTTAAAGACTTCAAACGATACAATCTTGTTATCCCAAAATATAAATGCTACTAACAATACGGTAAATACTGAAGTTAAAGCAGAAGACCGGACGTATGAAATTAAAGATAAAGACAAGGAAGTGGCTTCTTACGATCCCACATATACAATTAAGGCATACGATTGGCTAAATAAAAAATTCTTAGGAAAAGTTACCGACAAAATCGGCAATGTCATAGATAAGGCAAATCTTGAAATTTCAGGCTCTGCAATATGGAATGACGAAAATAATCAATCATCGGCTATTGTTGATAATTCCGTTATAAATGCGAAAACACTTGATATAAATTCTAATATGATTGATTTTACTCTTAATAATTCAACCGCTAATGCGACCGCAAACAACAAATTCGGTGTCGGAACCGCTATAATCGTAAACGGACAGGAAAATACAAATAATGCTGAAATTATTAACGGCTCAAAAATAACTGCGAAAAAGGGAGTAAATCTCAATGCAACAACCCAGCTTCCCATGAATCCGTTCTCGCTGAAAATAGGGCAAACAGCAGGTGATATGGATTTATATGTAGGAGTTGGTTTTGACCAGAATGATTCTATAACTAACTGGGATGCAGAATTTTTACATACTCAGCTTCTTGAATTTTTAGATTTGGATAATTTAAAAAGTGTCTGGAAGGTTATCAAAACACCGAGAAATTTTATTGCCGATAACAAAATTGAAATGGACGGTTTGTTTAATAACCTTGTTAAAGCGGAAGGCACGGGAACAAATGTCGGTGTGGCAGGTTCGGTTCTTGCCAACAGTATTTTAAACAACACTTCTTCTTTTATAGACGGCTCTGAAGTTACTGTTGATGACGGAAATGTTGTTTTAAATTCCGCAAATTCGGTTATTAACTACAATGGTGCAGGAAAGGTTGATTTGCTGCTCGACGGAGTTAATGAACTTATCGCAAAAATAAAAGCAAAAGAAGAAAAAACCGATGAAGAAAAAGAATTAATTTCAAAATTCGGCATAGGCGGTTCTGTTCTGGTCGGCAGTTACACAAATAATACAAACTCCTACATAAACAACTCAACAATAAAAGCCGAAAAAGGGGATATAAACGTTAATGCGGCAACAGAAGAAGGTTATATAAATCTTTCGGTAACAGGTACAAATGCAGAAACGCTTGCCGTTGCAGGAAGTGTTAACGTTCAAAGAATTGACGGCAAAACAAAAGCATACATTGATAACAGTAATACTGTTAAAGCCTCTAATGTTACGGTTAATGCAGGTAAAGCATCAATTAAGACAAAGAAAAAAGATGATGAACATTCTGATGATATAAATCTTGATGATGACAACGAATTATATGTAAATGATGCCAGAGATGTCGAAGATATGGTTTTAAATATTACCGTACTCGGTGTAAATTCACAGCAGGAAGGTTCGGGTGTTTCTTTAGGTGCATCTGTAAATGTTACCGCTTTAAGTAAAGAAATAATGTCATATATTAATAATTCAACAGTTAATGCAGCAAAAGACCTGTCTGTATTGGCAAATACAGAATCTAAGAAGATTGATGTGATTTTGGCAGGAGCATTTGCAGGCGGTATATCTGCGGATAAAGAAAAGCAGGAAAAAAATAATAACGGAAGCCCCGATTCCAACGGCGGTCAAAAAATGGCAAATGTCGGAAACTGGATGGACGAAATCGATAAAGCAGGTGATGACGAAGAAGATGTTATGAATTTGAGAAACCTGTTTGATGAAAATGATGCAAACGAGCAGGGAAAGAAAGAATTAAACAACAACAAAAATTTAAATCAAAAAAGAAGTCTCCGTTCAAATAACAAAGATACAATGACAGGTTCGGAAAATCAAACGGCAAATACGGATACCGCAAACAGCAACTTGTCTTTGGCTTTGGCAGGTGCAATAGATGTTACGAACGATTACACAAAAATAACATCAAAAATAATTGATTCAACCGTTAATGCGGGAGAAAAAATCAATGTTACTTCCGATAACAATACTTTAGCGGTTTTGGTGAACGGAGGTCTTGCAAAAGCAGATACTGTTTCAGCAGGTGCAGGGGTAAACATATATAACAACAAATCCGAAACAACCGCGTTAATTGAACACTCTACCGTTAATTTTACTTCTGAAAATGCGAAAGAATTAAATATTATATCCGATGCAGAAATAAATTTAATTGATGCTACTGCGGGAATCGGTGTATCTGCGGGTAAAAAAGGAAGTATTAAATCTTCGGCGGGAGGTTCATTCGGTTTTAATAAACTCAAAAATACTGTAACTTCAACTCTAAAAAATTCGACTGTCAAAAAGGAAGATAATACCGTTGCTAATCCTGATGTAACAATTGAAGCAAAAGATGACACCAAGGTTTGTAATGTTACGGGTGCGGCAGGACTTACAAAAGACTCCGATACGGGAATAGGTGCAGGTATTGCGGCAACTCTTGACTTTAACAAGAAAGACGTTGAAGCGGTAATAATAAATTCAATAATGACAGATGTAAAAGATACAACGATTAATGCCGAAATCAAGCAGGATTACAGCACAATAGCGATTGCGGCAGCCATGGTTACGGGTTCATCTTCAGGTTTTACTTTTGATGGTGCCGTAAATACCGAGTTAAACCTCAATAAAATTATTGCAAACGCAACGGGCAGTCAGATAACCTCTACGGGTATTATTAGTATTATTGCCGATGAAGATATAAAAAACCAAAGTTTAGCGGGAGGAGTTGAATTTTCCACCTCTTCATCAGGTTTTGGAGTCGGTATCGGTGGGGTTGTTAATGTAAATAATTCTAAAATTCAGTCGGAAATAAATAATCTTAATATTGAAAAATCCAATGAAGTTGAAATAAAAGCTGAAGAAAAAGAAGATAATAAATTTTTAGCCGCTAATCTCGGTTTACAAACCTCTGGCAATGCAACGATTAATGTAAACGGAATTGCGAATGTTTTTGTATCTGAAATAGTTTCAAATATTAATAATTCAAATATAAAATCTGACGGAAATGTCAGTGTTGACGCAATTTATGATAATACTCTGAAAGGCATTACAGTTGTCGGCAATGCCTCAAAAGGTGTTACAATAGGAGCAAATTTACTTGGAAATGTTTATAACAACACAGTTTCGTCCAAATTTGTATCTTCCGAAATATCAAAAGCAAAAGATGTAAAAATTAATGCAACCTCTGTTGAAGAAATAAATCTTATCCCGATAGGTGTTGCAATTACAACAAATAAGGGTGCCGTCGGAGCAAATATAAATGTAAATATTGTAAAAAATACCGTTGAAGCGTTAATAAACGGTGATATTCTTGAAAGTACTTCCGTTGTTGATAATGCATACGATGAAACAACGGTTAAAACGAGGGGCGGTACGGTTAGTGCAGGAATGGGAGTTGCTTTAAGTGCAAGTTTAAACGTTGATGTTATATCTAAAAATGTAACGGCAACTGTAGAAGAAGCAAAAATTGTATCTTCGGGAGAAACAAATATTCTTGCCACGAGCATCAACTCTATGGGCGGAACAAAAAATTCTCAAGGTAAATACGACAGAGATGATGTTACCACCGATACATACAGAACAAAAATGCTGAATAAATCGGATGATAAATATACAGGTATAAAATATAACAGTGATTTTGAAAATTGGAATATGTTTTATGATTTGAGCGGAGCATCAACAGGCGGTGTAGCAGGTGCTGTCATCATTAAAACAATAAATAATAACGTAAAAGCCGAAATTGTAAATTCAGACGTTAAATCAGACAGTTTGAGTGTGTTTGCCGAAGATTATTCAATTAAAAATATAATAGCAGGTTCAATAAGCGGAGCGGGAACGGCGGCATTTGGCGTTCAGGTTCTTTATACAAACGACAGAAGTACAACAAATGCCTTGGTAAGAAATAACACAAAATTGGATATTACCGATACAATTAATATCAGGGCAAATAACAGAAAAGACAGCCACAACATACTTGTTGCCGCAAGCGGAGCAGGAACTGTTGCAGGTTCGGCAAATGTTATTGTAAATAATAACGAAGATATTTCATTGGCAAAAATAGATAATGCAAACGGAGAAAACGGTATTAAGGCAGGAACATTAAATGTTGAAGCCGATGAAAATATGAATGCAAGCCATATTGTTGTTGGTGTTGACGGTGCGGGAACTGTTGCAATTGCGGTTAACCCCGTAGTCAATAAATATAACGGTACAGTTGATGCTTCAATAAATAATGCAAAAGTTTCAGATGCGGCAATCAATGTAAATGCAAAAAATGACATAGAAACATTTGATTTAGGAGTAGGAATTGCAGGCTCGGGATTTGTTTCGGGAGTGGGTGCCGCCATTGAAAATAATTATATAGGCAGTATTTCCTCAATAATTAATAATTCTGTAATAAATACAACCAATAACATTAATGTTGACGCATATTCCTTAATTAAAAGCGAAAATTGGCTCGGTTCTCTTGCTTTTGCGGTACAAGGTGCAGCAGTTGCGGTTAATGTGATTTTAAACAATATTACCTCTGCAACGGTTGCTGCAATAAAAGATTCAACAATAGAAAAATCGGGCGACATTACAATTAATTCAAATAAAAATAAACAAGACAACATAAAAAACACAACGGTTATAGTTGCAGGTACGGCAATAGGTGCTTCATTGGCTCCTAACGTTATTCAAAATAAATATGCCAATAACGTGAGTGCATATTTAGAAAACAGTTCATCAAATCAGACAGGTGCAATAAACATTTCATCAAATTCAAAAAGATTATTGGACAATACAAATATCGGAGCAGGTGCTTCAGGTATAGGAGCAACAGTCGGAGTCAGCGCAGTTTCTACCTCTGTTGATACAACAACTTATTCTTATATTAATGCCAAAGACAAAACAATGGATAATGTCGGCGCTATTACAATACGTTCTAACGATAATACCGACCTGAACAATAAAATGGGAACCATTCAAATTGCGGGGCTTGGAGTGGCAGCAGGTGTTAATCTCGACATGTCCGTATCAGATAATTCCGTAAAAGCGGAAATACTTTCCGCAACAAACGGTCAGATTAATGCACAAAGTGCCGATATAAAAACCGAAAATATTTTGGCAATTGACAAAACAAACGTCGGAGTCTCTTTGGGTGCAGTCGGTTTGGCAGGTGATTATGTCTTAATTCAGACAGGTAAAAGAACAGGTACTTATGATCAGAGTGAACAAGACAGTTCTTTAGTTGCAGCAATAAATAAATTAGACAGCAAATACACACCAACTGCAACTGCATCTGATATTGAAACAGGTTCTGTTTCAAGAATAAACGGTAATTTAAAAACTAACGATGATATTTCTGTTGCTGCCGAAAGTAAAATTAAAGGCAAAGGAAATAATGATAAACTTACATTATCTAATACTACCGTTACCGTGGGGCTTGGCGCAGGAAGTGTCGGTGTAAAAGAAATTAATTTGGCTTCTAATACTGATGCAGGTATTACTGGCGGAACGGTTCAAAGTACAGGCGGTAACATTTCAAGTAATGCAAAAAGTACATCAAATGTAGAAATAAACAGTGTGGAAGTAAATGTTTCCGGTATTAATTTTGCGGGCGGTTCTGCAATATATCAAAACTCATCGGAAACAACCTCAAAAATCAAAGACGCTACGGTAAAAGCAAATAATATTGATATAAACTCCGAATCAACAAGTAATTCAAATGTCGATGCCACATTTGTTACTGCAAACGGTTTAACTGTTGTTGCAGTAGATTTAGCAGAAAACAAAGATGTCAATAAGAGTGTCGCTCTTGTTACAGGAAATACAAATATTGATGCAGTCGGTAAATTGACAGTTCATTCAAAAGCAAACACTGATTTAACTTCCAAAAAACAAACTGTCAGATTTTCAGGGGCAACCCATGTAAGAGTTTCAAAAAATGAAGTTAATTCATCAACTATTGCAAGAGCAATTATAGAAAACGTTAACGGAACGATTAACACAAATGGTCTTGATATCATAACCGATTATGACAGAATGAATACTCTTAACAAAACAAATGTTATTGACATCTCTTTGGTCGGCATTGCATCCGTGGATAAGACCGGTGCGTTTATGAATTCAAGTTTTAAATCAGGTATTGATAGCCCTTCGGGTCTTGTTTTAAATAATACCGGTGATACAAATATAATAACCGCAAGAGATAATGGCACAAACGGTATGGTCGCAAAAGGTGAAATCTACAACGTTAAAGTGTCTATACAGGATTTTGTGGCAGTATCAAATGCAAACGCACAAAATACTGCAAAATCAGAAACTGTTTTAAAATCTAATGAATTTAACACTAATAATTTGAATATAAATTCATACTTGAATTCATCTGCAAAATCTGAATCAACAGGAACAAAAGTTAACCTTGGTATTGGTGTAAATTCAGTTACTGCTGAAGCAAACGATTCTGCAACATTAGATTTACAAGTTAGCGGAAATAATACCGTTCTTAATGATGCTGTAATAAAGGCAACAAACAGTGCTGATGTCAACACAGAATTAAGTGCGTTTAACTTCAGTTTGTTAGCAGGTGGCGGCAGATCAAGAATAGAATCAACATTAACGTCAAATACAACAGGTACAATCGGTGGTAACTTCAATGCTAAAACTGCAGCAATAGATATTAATTCAACAAGAAGTTCAAGAGTCAGTCAATCATCAGGTGCGGGCGGTATTATTGCCATAAATGATTCTGAAGCAAAAAATACATTAACAAGTGCGTCAATATTGACAATTGATGGTTTGTCCACTGATACGGATAAAGGCTTAAACAAATGGAGTATAAGTAATAAATCCGATAATACCATGGATATTGTAACATCAGACGGTTCAGGCGGCTTTATTACTCTGTCTTCATCTGAAATTAAATCGGATTTTAATACTCGTACAGAGACCATTGTTAAAAATTCAAATATTAATTCAAAAGATAATGTTGGATTTACTGCTGAAAATAAAGCTGTAATAAAAGATTCTGCTACAAGTGCTTCAGGCGGCTTTATTTCCTGTAATTCCCAAAATGTTAAAAAGAGCTATTTTTCAGCATCAAAATTAACTTTTAAGGATTCAAAAGTAGAGGCGAAGAACCTTGAACTTACTTCTCATGCAGAAGTAAAAAGTCCGGATAATCTTATTCTTGAATACAGAGGAAGATCAGGCGGTTTTGTTACTGTAAATTCATTAACCGTAGAGAATAGTTTGTATCAAACAAGTGAAATTGATATACAAAATTCTATTTTACATGCAACAAATGATGCTGTAATTCACGCATTAACTTCATCAGGATACAAGCAAAAAATTGATTCAAGATCGGGTGGTTTTGTTACTGTACCAACAGCAATACTAAGACTTTATTCCAATAATAACAACACTATAAGTTTGGATGCTCAATCAAAAGTACTTGCTGATTCTAAACTGAAAATCGATTTTAATTCAAACAGTGATCTTTACACATCTTCCATTGCTGTATCAAGAAACTTTGAAGGTGAGCCTTCGGCTTATTCTTATCTTTACTATGCAGTTAATAATACTTTAAATGATAATGGTTCATTGCAGGCGGGTGAGTTAGTTGATATTGACTTTATGAATAACTCTGTAAACAATTTAACACAAAATGCTTATGCAGAATGTCATGCAGCGATAGCCTTTACTGATGAAAAAGGTTTATTATCAAGATCAATTAACAATGCCATAACTGTTGCATCAAATGCTGATATAACATCAGGTAATAGTGTTAATATCAGTTATTTAACAGGAGCCGGGACTGAAAGCAGCAGAGTTGCATATAAAAATGTATATTATGCAGCTTTTGGTGTTCCTATACCGAAAACAGGCAGTAAACCACAAATATCAAACTCTCACTCAAAGACTTTAAAACTTGACGGAAAAATTGTTGCGGGTGCAGGTAACACTAAATATTTAAAAATTAACAGAGACGGAACTGTTAATACTGATGAATCTAAGGGGATTTCTTCTTCGGATTATACATTATTTGATAATACCCAGGTTGATGGTGCAACTATTAAGTCAAAGACAATATCTTCCATTGATGTACAGATAGAAAATGTTACATTCAAACTAAATGACATTGATTTGAAGATACAGAATACAGAAAATATAATTAACGATATAGAAACAAAAATCACAACTCTTCAAACAGAATTAAACAATATAGATACTTTAATTTCTGACGGTGCTGTATACAAAAATATACAAGTTGAAAATAACAACAATGAATTTTATGAAATAGTCAACAATGATGTTAAGTCGGCTTCGGGAATTTCAGATGAAGTATATGCTTTAATCACACAAAAATATAAGACAAAACTTGATGAAGTAAAAACAACAAATGAAGAAATATCAAAGCATAACACCGATCCTGCCAATGTAAATGATATACAGGAATTTGTACAGGCACCATCAATTGTAGAATTTTTAAACAGTTATACAGGTGAAGATATTGCACAAGATGAAAAAAATGCCTTTATAACCCAATATAATGCAGCTTATAATGACAGAATGACAGCAAATTCTTCAGGTGTACACATTTATACGGATCTTGAAGGAAACAAATACATTGGTGCAACAAAAGTTGTTGATGCTGATAGCAATGTTTCGTGGCAAGAAATTACCAATATGAATGAACAAATAACGGAATACAAAAATAAAAAAGCTCCTTATGATACACAGCTGGCTAATTATAACGAAACAAAAACAAGCTTGAATGACCAAAAAAATAATCTTATTAATGAACGTGCTATAGCTCAAAACAGACCCGATTCTGATTATGCAAAAAGTGATGATGACGGTCAGTATTCTATAGTATTTAATAATATTAAGGCTCAAAATTCGGTAATAGCTATTACGGGTGGAGATGTCGATAATACAAACATAACAGGTAAAGGTAATTTTATTATTTCTCCGTCTGGATTAAAAATTGATAACTATTCAACCCGTTCATTGATATTTAATACAATAGAATTTGACACATTAGCAGCTGCAAACAGTCTTAAAATCAATGATAAAACTTACTCCGAATTCTTAAACAAACTGCAGGCTCTGAATACAGATGATGCATATCATTACAAATACGGTAAGCCGAAAAACCGCAAAATCTCAGACATAATGCATACTAAGCCCGTACCGTCTTTTGATAATTTGCCGACGGACGGAGTTCACTATATTTCACAATCATCGGGTCAGGCAAGTGATATTATTATCAACAACTACTACGATGTAAATCATCCGTTTGCAAGTACTTTTAATATTCCGAATCCTATAATGAACTCTAATATTATATTCCAAAATACAACCGGAACAGGGTCATTGTCTGTCTGGAACGAGAGCGGTGCAATAATTTTTGCAGTAGATACGATTGCAAACAGCAAGATGGATTTATACGCTCCAAATAGCAGTATTATAACGGTTCTCCATAACGATAGCAATAATGCCAAGTTTAATTTTCCCGAAGACAGTAATATGTTTGCCGGCAGAAAAATTATTATTCTTGCTGATGAAGTTGATATAAAAGGTAATATAGATATAGGATATAAAGACAGAGCAATTAATATTACCAATGATATGCTTTTAGCTGATAATTTAATTACAGATGCTACATCAGGCGAAAAGAATTTAATAAATCTCGGAGGAAATGCGATAACTCCATACTTAAATGACGGTATTAATTACGGTAATATTAAGGCTATTTATAAAGACGGTCAAATATATTTATACAATATACCCGAACTTACAAATGGCGGATTGCAAATCAAATCTGTTAATAATGAAATTAATCAGGGAAAATCAACAGGTACAATTTCCGCAAATGTTAATTATGTAAGCGGTTACAGCAATATAGATATAACCAACGAAACAAATAAAACATTAAATATTGAAAATCTCTCAAATATAAAAAATGAAGCGGTTTTTGAAGTTCCGAACCTGAATATTGATAACTTAAATAAAACAGAAAACGTAATTTCAAATGCAGTTACAAATATTACTTCTGACGGAGAAATATCTGTCTCTGGTAGAATAAGAAACAGCGTAACAGAAACAATTTTAGGTAATAATTTTGAAAACGGAGGCCAGTTAAATATCACATCAAACAAAGGAATAAGCATTTATGAGTCGTTTAGTGACAGCGATATAGTATCTTCAGTACTAGCAGGCGGAAATGTTACTCTTACAAATAAAAATAGCGGAAATATTTTAATAGACGGTAACATAGAAAACAAGGGTACGATCAACATTGTACAGGAAAATGCGGGAGATATTCTTCTTTCCTCTATTATTAATGAAGAAGACGGACTTGTCTCTGTATCAAATACAAACAGCGGTGATATATTGATTGACAGTATAGCATCAATTGTCAGCCAAAAAGGAAATATTGTAATTGATAATGTAGGAACATCAACAATTTATTTGGCAGGTCCTCTTGTTGCGAAAGATGGTGAAGTTATTATTCATAATTCAAATGGGGCAATATATTCTTACTCTTATATTACAGCTATGGGTGACGTAGAAATTAATAATCTTGATGAAAACCTTATCATAGGTGCAGGCGAAGAAAATCAAATTATAGGTACAACAAATGGTAATATATCTATAACAAACATTAACGGGAACTTGGTTTTAAGAGAAAATGCCGTTATTGCCAACCTTAGCGAAAATGATGGAAATGAAGGAAACGGTATTACTATCACGAACATTATTACCGAAGATAATAAAGCTCAAGGTATGTATCTTAACGGATATATATTAAATACCGCCAGCGGTGATATTAACATTTTAAACTATGGTGAAAAGGAAGCTGAAATTGCCGGAGAAATAGTTAATGCTGTCGGAAATATCAAAATTTATAATGCCAATGAAAGCTTAACTTTTAATGGTAAAATAACTGCTGATAAAGGTTCCATAGATATAATGAATTCAGGTACTGATGATTTATTTTTTGATATCTCAAGTCATATTACAGCCAATAAGGATATTAATATTACAAATGAAGATGGCGGTAAATTGGTTGTAGATGGAACTATTACTTCTAACACAGGTAATATAACATTAACTAATTCAAATACAGATATACTGATTGGAGAATTTGCATCAGTAAATGACAACTATATTACAGCCAAAGATGGAAATGTAACTATTAACCAAACAGATGGTAATATAATAAATGTTGTCACAGATCCTACTGCCGGTGCAATTCACCAAAATTATGACATAGGAAATCCGGATGGTGCATACAAAACTCTTATTTCAGCAAAAAAAGACTTAATTATTAATATTATTGACGGTAACATAGGGTCTGCTCCTGACGGTGCTGCTGAAGATACGAAAGCAAGTTCAAGAGATTATACAAACTCTATAAATGTAAACGTAGGCGGGACTGTTACCGCAACTGCGAAAAATAATAATAGTATCGATACAAGAATTATCAATATTCGTTCAACAGAATCTGATATGAAAATAAAGAAAATTGATGTTGACGGTGATGTATTACTTACGGCAGCAGATTGGAAACAGGCTGACAGTCCGACAGGTTCAACAGACCCTGATTATTACAGAGGTTATTCTGTTAAAAATGCCGCAGGAGAAGGAAATTATGCAATAACAGGACAGAATATTTCAATTATATCAAGTAATGAAATAGGAGAAGAAAATAATAAATTAACTGTTCTTCAGGATACTTTAGGTAATCCAGATTCAACTCTGAACCTGTTTGCCGAAAAATCAATATACTTTGATGGAAAATCAAATGATGCAAACGAAGACCTTTCAGTAGGTACAATGCGTACAAAATCAGCAGGCGGCACAATAGGTGTTGAATTAAGCTCTGATGCAAATATTGATACGGTAATTGCAGGCGGCACAATTAATATTAAACAAAAAGCAAAAGAATTAACAATAAATAAAATTTCAATGTACGGAAACAATGAAATTGCAGGCGATACTTCCGAAGATATTCTCTATCCTCACGACAGAATAGGTGCAACAGGTTCAGGAAACGGCAGAATAGTATTAAAAGCCTTAGATGCATACACAAACGGAGAATCCGAATCAAGTATCAATGTTAAAGAAGCATATATTCTCGGATTGGGTCTCGGAATTTCGGATGTTGAATTGCAGGGTGATAATATCGTCTTTAACGCAATATCCAAATCAAATATGTCAAACAAACCGGTAGTATTTGATATTCAAGGTGTTTCCGAAAACGAAGTAAATGCCGTTGCAAATTCAACAAGAAGTGATTATAAATATGCCGGCGGTCATTATTTGGCTGATAACACAAATGTAACCATTGAAACAAATTCAGACAATAATCACGGTGCTGTAATAAATACCGTATATGCAAAGAATGCCGACGTAAAAACAAACAACACAAACTTAACTGTTAATTATGGCTTTATTGATGAATACGGTACATTTGTTAACGGATTTGTGAATGCAGGGGGCTATTATCATTCGGCAGTCGTTAACAACAAAACAAATAATCTGGTTGGCGCAGATTATCAAATGTACACTAAGAAAACAGGTGATTTTAATTTAGGCTTAGACGGAACTATTGTATTAAAAACTAATGCTCCTGTTGTTCATTATAACCCTTATATGCTGGTAAACGGCTATAACAGTGAAAACAGTTTTACAAGATTAACTCTGAAAGAAAACATAGTTCAACAAGCGGCTAAATCAATTCACGAAAAATTAATGCCGACAGATGTTAACTCTTTAAAGGCTATAGACGTTAAATTAGACACAAGTGATATAATTATGAATGAAATAATTAATTTTAATTTATCAAACGATAGTGATGAGTTAGAAGAAAACCAAAATATATCGTTAAAAAATTAAGAAGGAACAAAAAAGATAAAAGATTTAGAATAACTTATGATATAAAAAAATATTTCAAATACCATAGCACAACAATCAAATATGCTATTGTAATAGCAAAAGCTATATTTAAATTTTCTTATATATGAAAAATATGCTTTCGGCATCTCTTTCATAATTTTCAATTTTATCAATTATTTTAAATCCGTGTTTTTCAATAATATCCTTTTTATGGTAGCACGCTGCTTTTGTAATCCTTTCATTATCCGCATTTATCCAATCAAACATCTCTTGTTTTCTATCAATGTAGTAGCAATTAGCGAATAATTCGGGAGAATATTTATAAATAAATTTCCCGCCTATTGATAAATCTTTGACAGATTTTTTGTATTTATCAGGATTTTGAACATTACTTATTAATTGGAGTTGAGGAACAACTATGTAATCATATTTATCCCAATTAATCTTATTTTCTTCCGCAGTTTCAAGTGACATAAAATCTGCTTTATATTTTCTCTGTTCGGTTATTAGCGTGTAAATATTTTTGCCGCTTGAAATAAAAAATAATACATTTTTTTGATTTTTTTCACGGTTTAATATATCAACAATTTTAGAAGATTGTGATTCTTCCCACCAATCTATATTGGCACGTCTTATATGATTTTTAAAATTTTGTATTCCCGGATGATTGTAGTATATATATCCCAAATAGGGAGTAAATCTGTGTTCATAAAAATAGTAATAAATTGCAAAAGAATACATTATCAATACACTTGTTAAAATTTTTATTATTTTATGCTTTTTAAAATCAATTACTTTAACAAGTACGGGAATTGCTATCATAATAAAGAATACAAGAAATCTTATACTGAATACCATATAACCGACAGATGCGGAAAGTATTAAAAAGTTAATTATAAAACCTATTCCGAAAGAATTAATGATTTTTGTACGAGTAGATATATTTTTTTTGTTTCTGAAACACAAAAATACAGCGGGGATAAAAAGTAAAATTCCTAAAACACCTGCTCCGAGCAGATTCTCAAAATCATGACCGATTTTTAATAAACTCTTTTCATCAATCAGAACACCCTGTTCGGGGTCAATTCCCAAAAGAGCAATTACAATTTTTGCAAGGGCATTTTCAATTCTCCAAATTTTTGTATTTTGTGGAAATTGTGAAAAATCAAGCATATCAAACGAATATCTTATGTTATTTGCTATAAATGCTTTAAACCCACCGTAAAAAGCGTGATTTTCTTTTGCATAGATTGAGGAAAGAGGATTTCCGAAATCAATAAAATTCAGTACATAGTTATAACTTGCAAAAATTATAAAGTTGAAAATTAAAAATGTTCCGCAAATTAAAATAGGTTTATAAAAATCTTTTTTCTTATAAATAATTGAAACTACGGAAGTAATGAATAAAATTGAAACAGATGCCAAAATAGCAGGGGTTTTGGTGCCGATTGCAAGGGCGTATAAAAGTGATGCAAAAAACAAAGGAAGTATTTTATTCCTTTTTACCCCAAATAAAAATAAATAAATTGCCGAAATAATAAGAGCCGCTATAGTTGTGTTTGATTCAGTTCCTGATATTGAAAACATTATTCCGGGCATTGAAGTTGTAATGAAAAATACCCACAAAAACACTTTTAACGGTATTTTAAGTTCATAAAACAAACCTCTTAAACCCGCAACAAATAATAAATATGAACATAACGAAAAAAATCTTACGAAAATATCGCTTTTAATGAATAAAAATGCCCAAGAATAAATAATTTCCGAATTAACAGGCATTATTAAAGCCCTTATATCGGCTATGAAAAAATGATTAATCGATTGATTTTCTATCCAAAAAGGAACTCTTGCAAGATGGTAAGAAAATGCATCTTCATCGTGAACAGGCATCATATAAGTATAAATTAGGGTTCCGAACAAAAATATACAGAAAGTGATAAAACACCATTGTAGCCATTTGTTTTTTAAAATGATGTTTTTTATTTTTGAAATATCTTCTTTAAAGTCTTTAAAAATAAGAATATCAGGTCTTTTTTTGTAAAAAACAAACAAAGATATAATAAATATTAGAATATTAAAAATAAGAAAATTTAACGGGGTGAGAATTTTTGGAATAGATAACAATTCAAATCCCAAAACAACTTGTGCAAACAATATTCCCCAAAAATAGCAGGAATTTATATAAAACTTTTTATTTTCGGCACAAACCGAGATTAAAAAAGATGATATTGTAACTAAAATAACCGATATTAAAAGTAATATGTGCATAAAAATTCCCTTGAGAAAATTTTATCACAAAGGAAAAAGGTTATTTATCAACTTTCATAACAATTACACTCGCAAGAGAATTTCCGTTTCCGTGTGACATACTTAACTTGAAAATCAAGTTAGTATATTCATCTGTTAAAAGATTTATTGAAGGGACCCCTCTTTCATCATTTTCTATTTCTATATCACAATAGTGAATATCTGTTATTCCCATAGATGATAATGCTTTAAAAACCGCTTCTTTAGCGCTGAATCTGACGGCTAAATGTTGTTCGGGATTTTTGTGGCTGAAACAATAGTTTATTTCTTCTTCTGTGTATATTCTTTTTAAAAAGCTGTCGGAAGGATTTTGAGAATATTTTGAAAAGCGTGCAATTCTCTCAATATCAGTTCCTATTGTAAAATCTAAAATTCTCATCTTCTCTCCTAATGCAAAAACAATTTAATAAATTTGCTGACATAAAGAAGGGCTCCTACAACACAAGCACAAGAAGAAACTATACAAACAGAACCCGCTGCCATATCTTTTGCCATTTCAACAAGTTTTGAATAATTATTCTTATAAACTGCATCAAGCAAAAATTCTATTACCGAATTAAATAACTCCGCAAACAGAACCATTCCTATAACAATAATAATCAAACAAAATTCGGTTAAAGTGAATTTTAGAATTAAGGCAAGAGATAAGGCTAATATTGCGGTAATAATTTGGCGTCTGAAATTCTTTTGTGATTTTATTGCCAACTTAAGCCCTCTTAGAGCGTAACCAAAACTTTTTAAAAAATTTTTTTCGGAATATTTAGACATTTAAAATTGATTTAACCTTATTTTGAGTTTCTACAACAAAATTATAATCACATTCGGTTAAATGGTCAAAACCCAGCAAATGTAAAATTCCGTGAGAGGTAATTAATCTTAATTCGTCGTCAAAAGTTGTTTTGTTTTCTTGGGCTTGTTTTTTTATTGTATCAAGGGAAATAATTATTTCTCCCAGATTGATTTCTCCGTCAAAAATAAATTTTTCATCTTCGGGAGAATCAGAAAATATTGCAAAGGTGATTACGTCTGTCGGTCTGTCAATTTGTCTATATTCTTTGTTAATTCTGTGAATTTCATTATCGTTGCAAAGAACTATGTCAAAAACAATTGTTTTAAAACTTTTGTCTTTTAAACAATAACTTTTTTTAACTTCATCTAAAGAAATTGCGTATTTAAACATTTTTTTTGCATCATCATGAAACTTAACTTCGTCAAGTTTGAAATCTTCATAGATGTTTTCAATAAAAATATTAACCTTCATTGTTATTTGACTTTAAGTTTTCCGGCAAAATTTTATTCTGTTCGGATTTATTTTTTGAACGGTTTTCCAATTCATCAATAATGTTGTCGTGGTATTTTATTCTTTGGTGATGAGCGGCTCTTAATGATTTTCCGAACGTTTCCGCAATGATTTTTAAATCATGTAAAGTAAGAGGTGCTTCAGAAAGTTGCCCGTCATTTAATTTATCTACAATTAATTTATTAATTAAAGTTTCTAATTCTTCTTGAGAATATTCTTTTAATGTTCTTGATGCGGATTCAACGGTATCTGCAATCATAACAATAGCGGTTTCCTTTGTTTGGGGTTTCGGTCCGGGGTATCTGAATTGTTCTTTTACAACATTATCGGCACCTTCTTGCTTAATTGCCTGAGTATAAAAATATGATGCAAGTGTTGTTCCGTGATGTTGTGCTATAAAATCTTTTATTGCATCAGGGAGTATATATTCCTTTGAATTAGCAAGTTCTAAACCGTCTTTAACGTGAGAAATTATAACCATTTTGCTCAAACGAGGATTTAATTTGCAATGAGGATTTTCTATCCCGAAATAATGTTGATTTTCAATAAAAAACAGAGGTCTTTTTAATTTTCCGACATCGTGGTATAAAGCACCTACTCTTGCTAAGGACGCATTTGCACCGATCGCAAGTGCTGCTGCTTCTGAAAGAGTTGAAACCATCATTGAATGTGAAAACGTTCCCGGTGCTTCAAATTGTAATCTCTTTAATAACGGTTGATTTGCGTCGCTTAATTCTGATAAGCCGTACGGAGTAATAATACCCGAAATACTTTCCATAATCGGGAGCATTCCGAGTGCAATAATTCCGCTGAATAAACAATTTAAAACACCGAAGATAACATCGGGAACAAACCATTTTGTTGATGTTTCCGTTAAGCAAAGTTCCAAAAGGTATAGAGAGAAAATACACAATAAAATTATTAAAGATATTTTTATCCCTACTTTTATAAGTTGAAATCTTTTAGTAAAATCAATTTTTGATGTAAAAAATGCCGTAAATAATGCGACAATAGTAAATATTGATATTTTATTCGTAGATAACCATAGAGAGGAAGATATCATAACTGTTAGAACAATAGTTGTAAGAATCGCTGTCCTTGGATTAGTAAAAATAGACATCATTATTACAAATGCCGGTATCGGAAGAAGATAAATCGACCAATTGGGCGGGATAATTACCGCTATGAACGTTAAAATCAATGATAATGTGAGCATTACAAGTATATGTCTTCTGTTTAAGAATTGTTTTTCAAAAAGTTTTAAATAATTGTACAGAGCAAAAATGCAGATTATAAACAATGCAAAAATACCGCAGACACCCTTTATATTGATTTGAACAATACTGTAACCCGCTTTTAAAAGGGCATCTCTTTTAATTTTGGTAACTCTTTCACCTTTTGAAATTATTTTGTCACCTTTGTCAAAAACAACTCTTTTGGGAACAACGGATTCCATAATGCTTTTTTTAGCCATTTCCGTTGCAACTTCATCTAAGACCATATTAGGAAGAAGAACTTGTTCCAACAGGGCAGAAATCATTCTTGCCTGACTTCTTGTATAATTTGACTCTATATTAACGGCAATAATACGACCTATTTTGTTTTCATATATGTCGCTTGAGGTTATTCCCGATGAAAGAACTTTTTTTAAAGTATGTTTTGCTCTTGTGAAAAGTACGTTGTTGGACTGTTCATCAGAACTCAAAAACGTTGATGCAAGAAAATTTTCCTGGTCAGCATCAGCCAATGTAAATAAAGTTACCAATCTTGCCATTTTTTCGTTGTAAGACAAATCGCTAAACTTTATTTGCTCCATTGAACTTATTAAATTGTCAAAGTCATTAATGATAAAAGAGTCTTCTGCAGGACGCAAAACAGGGTCAAGTTTTTGAGCCAACTCTTTTCGTCTTTGCTCGGTTTTGTAGGTATCAACGACTTCTATGTGTTTTTCTGAATATACGTCTTTTCTCGCTATGTTATTTTCGTCAATAATACTTCTGAAAAAGAAATGTTTTGACGATAAAAGCAGAGTGAACACAAGTGCAAATAATACTAAAACACAAGCGTTATGAAATTTTTCAGAATGTATGAAATGAATGAATTTATTTTTAAAATTATCTGTATTAACCATATCCTTATTCCGATTTTAGTATTTCGGAATACTCCTTTAGATATTATCAACCGTATTTTCTCATATAAAAATATAAATTGCAACTTATCCGTAACATTTTGATATTTTGGGAATAAAGGCTTATAATGACTAGAACGGATATAAAAATTACTTATATAAATATAAATATGTTAAATAAAAATAAATTGTTAATATCGTTAGGTATTGGGGCGGTAATATTTATATTGCTTCAAATGTTTTACGTTTTTGCACTTCCAAAAATCGTCAACATACCTTCTAAAACTTCGGAAATTGAAAGTTTAATCAAAGAAAATACGAATATTAACGCTAAAATTATTAATCCGTCTTTAAAAACATATTGGGATTTTTCCATAAAAATTAGAGCAGAAAGGCTTGATTTCAAAGATTTGTATAGCAAAAATCTGTTAAGTGCAGATAACGTAACTTTGAAAATACAACCGTTAAGACTTCTTTTCAAACAAATATCAATAAAAGAATTGAGTGCAAAAAATTTATCGATTAACGCTGCAAGATATGATAAAAAAGTTTTCGGGTTAGGAGATGTTCTTCGTGTTGATTTAGATTCCGATACGGATTTTAAACCGGTCTTAGGCTCTTTAAACGTTCAAATTGATAATTATAATATAGCCTTAGATGATAAATATGTTAAAAAGAAGATATCTGTTATCGGTAATAATATTGATATACAACCCGTCAAATGGGGGCTTTCTTCTGTTATCGCTTCGGGAAGTATCATTTCTGACGAAAAATGTGCGGATTTTGATTTGAATTTTATAAGCGATTTGCTGAAAAATAAAAAGAATAATATCCAAAAATATTTAATTAACGGATATATAAAGAATATAAACCTTAAACAACTCGAACCTTATATAAAAACAATTCCTAATATTGATTATGCCGAAGGATTATTGACTTTGAATTTTGACTCTTCGGTGGAAAAAACGGGAAATTTATTGGAAATTAAGGCAGTTGCCGATAATGTAGCAATCAATAAGGGTATTTATGAAAAACAATTTATTTTAAAAGGAAAAAATAATATTTCTGCCAAAATTTGTCCTCAAAAGAATGTTCTCAACATAGTTGAAATCTTATTAAACGGTAACGGCATAAATGCGGTTATTTCGGGAAAAATACACGATTATAAAACAAATACTATAAAATTGGATATTGATTCATTAATCAAAAATTCAAGAGCGGAAGTTATTGTTAATATGCTTCCATACGGACTTTGTAAAGAAATCAATCTTGTAAAAAAATACGGAATATCGGGAGATGTAAACGGAAATTTAAAAATTAAGGGAAATGCCTTGGAACCTGATATTTATGGTTCGGCTGAAGCAACAAATGTTCACGCATTAAGAAATATAGAAGATTCTCATACGGGAAAAGTCGGACTTGTTTTCCAAGGTAAAAAGGCTAATCTTGTTGTTGATTTAATTACAAAAACACATCAAACCTTTAATCTTCAAGGGGTTATAGATGTTTATGACAAAGATTGGAGTTATTTTCACGCAAAAACATCTGATAAACTCGAATTATATTTGGTTCGGGCAATTTTGGTTCCTGTTAGCGAAATTTTTGATTTTATCGTAGGACCTCTTCCTATCGTAAATATAAAATCAGGAGTCGGTAATGCGGAATTAAAAATAAAAGGAATGAAAAGATTAGCCTATCTTAACGGAAAGGTAAATTTATATAATACGGTCGGCGGTTTTGACGGTATTTCCGCATTATTAACCAATGTTAATGTGGGTATTGATTTTAATTATGACAAAATTTATTTTTATTCTAAAAACTTTCTTGTAAATTCTCAACCGACAGATTTAGACGGGCATTGTACGGTAGAAGACGGAAAATTCTATTTTACGTTAAATTCAAAAAATGCTAATTCATCACTATTAAGAGAAATTGTAAGAACGAGTGAAATGCTCGGTTATATTGAAAATTCACTCAATGTTATAAACAAAGTATCGGGTTCGGCTGATATTTCTTTGAAAGTCAGCGGACAAATAGATAATGAGGATTGTGATTTCACAAAACTTGACGTTTCTGATTTTCAAACCGAAGGGTATTTGAATGTCAGAAACAACAAACTGAAACTTGCTGATTTTTCGTATCCTGTCGAAAGAATTTCGGGAAAAATTAATTTTACTGATAAAGAAATTTCTTTTGATAATTTAAAATTCGGTCTCGGAAAATCTTCAAACGGACTTGTTTCCGGGAGAATGATGACAACTTCAAATGATTCTCCCATTGAAATAAAAATTTCTTCTCCGTCAATGGAAATTTATGATACGTTGAATTTCATTGCAAATTCAAATTATGCTCTGAAATATGATTTAAAACAATACAATCCCAATAAATTCAATGCAAAACACTCTCTCGATTTTTCAGGAATAATAATAGGTGATGATATTGATTTAAAAACAGTTACCGCAAATGTAAAATTTCTGGGAAAAACGGATAATAAAAACAAAAATTATATTTCGAGCGGCGAAATTATTGTCAAAAATAATTCGGCGGTTATAAACGATTTGAAAGCACGTATAGGTAATTCGGACTTGTTTCTAAAAGGAAATATTTCAAATTTAACGTCTAAATTTCCGTCATACAATTTGTATGCCAATTCAAAAAATCTCGATTTAATTTCGATTACGGATTTTATAAAATCAGGTGTATTTGGTACCGAAGCAATAAAATTTGTTGAACAATTTAAGGAATATTCCGGAACGGTAGATGCAAATGTGAATGCAACTGAAAGAGGTGCTTCAGGAAACGTTTCCTTTAAAAATTTGGGTTTCAGGCATATTAAAAGCGATATACCGTTTTTGTTTCCGAAATTTGACATAAAATTAACCAATAATAAACTTTTTCTTGAAAAAATTACGGGTGACATCGGACGAACAGGAAAATGTCCTATGTTTATCAACCTTGTCATTAATAACTATATGAAAATTCCTTATGTTCAAGGAAAAGTTATGACGAGGTTAAATCCTGTTTTTGTGGAAAGATACATTAATACAAAAATGACTCAACCGATAAAATTAACGGGAAATTTGGATTTTTCTTCTGAAATAAACGGTTCGGTCGATTCAATGAGGCTTTGGTCTGTTCTTGACATAAATCCCGAATCGGATATCTCGTATTTGACGGCAAATTTAGGGGACACGGATTGCCTTCGTGAATTTATCATTGATACGTATATTCATCCCTCTGATATTATTCTGAAAAACTTTGAATATTTAAAATATAAACAAATAAATTCTAAAAATATCAAGACACCTCTTTTATATGCAACGGGTACATTTTCTCGTCAAAATTTAACTCCCCAAAATTTTGCTCTTGAAACAAAACAAAAGTTATCGGCAAAAATGCTGAACTTTGTATTTAAAAAATCATTAATCAAAAACGGAACTTTTGATGCTTCGGTAAAATACACTGTTCCGACCAAGTTAAAAACAGGTAAACCTGTCGGAATAATAAATATTTATGATGCTGAAATACCGACATACGGTACAACCGTTAAAAGTGCAAAAATTAAGTTAAACGAAAACAATATTAATTTAATTTCTTCGGGAAATATGATAGATACTGATTACAACCTGAATGCAGATATTGTAAATTCGGTTGTTTTGCCTCTGAAAGTTAAAAATTTTACTTTGCATACAAAATACTTAAATCTTGATAACTGTATCAATACCGTAAATAAATGGAGTATTGATGCTTATATGAATTCTTCTCTTAAATCAAACGTATCTTTTGATATCTCCGACATAATTATAGACAAAGGAATTTTAAAAGTTGACAATATAGATTACAAATCTGTTCCTATAACAAATATCAATTCAAAGGTATCAATAGATACCAATTCCGTTTTAAAGATAGACGTTGATAATTTTGATATGGCGGGTGGTAAAGTTTCTTCTAACATCAGGTATAAGATGAAAGACGGTTCAACCGACATCAAATTATCGGCAAAAGGTGTTGATTCAAATACGATTGCTAATTCCTTTATGGGTTTAAAAAATCAAATACAAGGTAATTTCACGGGAAATGTAAACTTGAAAACAAAAGGTTTTGATTCTATTGAACAACTTGAAAATCTCAGCGGAAAGGCAGATTTTAATATAAATGACGGAAGTATGCCAAAACTCGGTTCTTTAGAATACCTTCTTCATGCAACAAATCTCTTAAAAACAGGGCTCACGGCACTTTCCGTAAACGGAATTATTGAACTTCTTAATCCTTTTAAAGACGGTTCTTTTGAAAAAATTAACGGTAAATTTGATGTTCAAAAGGGTGTCATCAAAAATATGCAAATTTTTTCTAAAGGTTCTCATCTCAGTATGTATTTAAACGGAATTTATGATATCGAAGCAAGTGATGCAGACATTGTTGTTTACGGTAAATTTGGCAGAAAAACGGAAGGTCATTTAGGCGGTGTCGGTAACCTTTCTTTGAATACCTTCTTCAATATGATTCCAAGGACAAAGAACCCTACCGAATATGATGCTGATATTAAAAAGATACCCGATGTTACTTACAAAAGCGATGATTACAGAGTATTCAGGGCTACTGTTGAAGGAAACATTAACGAAAGCAATAATTCGGTTACTTCTTTCAAATGGATTAAATAAACTTCTGAATTACAGCAAGATAGTGGAGTTTTATAATGAAAAAAACAGTTTCTTTTATTATTTTTTGTGTATTGCTTTTCTCCGGAAGTGTTTTTAATTCTTCAAAAGCGTTTGACGATATTGTGAAACAAGAGGCGGAAAAAATATCAGAAAGTAATATCTTAAATAGCGGTAAGACTGTTAAATGCAGGTTGTTTTCAATTACTTTACCTGAAGAATTTAAAGGTTTATATGAAGTAAAAAAAGAAAAAGATAAAATTTCCATATTTCACAAAGAGTCTAAAAAGGCAGGTTTTGGAGGTTTTGCTTTTGGAATTAAGGCATATAAAAATCCTTCTGAGCACGCAATGATGCCGGGTGGCAAAAAAATAGGAGAATTAAAAGATAAAAAAGGTGATTTGTACGACATTGTAATCAAATATCCGACTGATGTTCAATACGATTATACAAAAACTTCCGAAGCCCCGAAGGGGTATAAACTTCTTTACGATTTTGGAGAAAAGGTCGATATTTATGGTGTTAACGGGGCGGTATATTATAAAAATCAAGGCACAAAAGGAGAAGACTTATACAAAAATATTTTAAAAAGGCATATAACTGCCATTAAAGAAAAATGGGACTCAACAAAACTTGAACGAGAAAATATGAGTTATATGTACAACGTAATTTCCAAATCTAACGCTGACGTATTAAACAAGATTGGTTACAAGTACTATGATGTTAATAAAGATGGAACAGATGAACTCTTTATAGGTGAAATCGCAGACGGAAATTGGAAAGGTGTTATCTATGACATCTATACAATGGTCAATCGAACCCCGAGACATGTTATAAGCGGGGGAGCAAGAAACAGATATTTTGTTTGTGATGATGCTTTTATATGTAACGAATATTCTTCCGGGGCTATGGAAAGCGGATTAAGTGTTTACAATTTGGTGGAAAATTCAACCGAACTGTTTCCTCAGGTAAGTTTTAAATATGACGAGTATTCAAATTCCAAAAAACCGTGGT
>Ga0310695_10003428_pt1 | contig 31077 bp, 26 predicted proteins | sample RumenRJG_04DNA_FD_203882 | JGI IMG/M metagenome (GOLD analysis project Ga0310695, IMG submission 203882) | Bovine rumen microbial communities from Lethbridge, Alberta, Canada - RJG_04 (v2) (version 2) | ecosystem: Host-associated > Mammals > Digestive system > Stomach > Rumen | place: Canada...
ATGCGGTCCAGTAGTGTAATAAACTGGGCATCGTTCTGCCGGTACACCTTCCGTAACTCTATGCTGACAAGCTGCATCTGTTGCCACACCTTGGCAGAGAAAAAGTAGGCAGAGGGATAGAAGGGCTGCATCAGCCGCCACTCGTCCTCTTTGACGACAGGCTCCAGCTGGAAGATGTCACCCACCAGCAAGAGCTGTTTGCCTCCGAAGGGCTCGCGCATGTTCCGGCAGTAGATGCGGAGCACTTTGTCTATGAAGTCAATGATGTCTGCCCGCACCATGGATATCTCGTCGATGATGATGAGTTCCAGTTCGCGGAGCAACTTCAGGGTGACACCACTGTACTTGAGCGTTTTACGTATGTTGCGTGGGGAATAGCGAGAGTCGTTGGGCAGCAACGGATGGAACGGCAGTTTGAAGAAGGAGTGCAACGTCTGGCCCCCGGCGTTGATAGCGGCAATACCGGTAGGGGCGAGTATGACATATTTCTTCTTGGTCTGCTGGGCTACATAGCGCAGAAAAGTAGACTTACCCGTCCCTGCCTTTCCCGTAAGAAAGAGCGAGCGACGGGTGTACTGGATAATCTGGAGGGCTTGCTGCCACTCCTGATTGTCAAGGTCTAATGTCTCTGCCTGATAGTTCAATCTGTGGTCTGTTTGGGCTCTTCTGCAACTTGAGGTTCGTCAGGCTGGGGTTGTTGGTTGGCATTCTCCTTATGCTCCTTAGGTCTGATGACCTCATTGCCATATTCGTCGAGGACTATTTCCATTTCCTGTTCTGTAGCCAACGAGTCAACCGCTACGGAATCGGTGTCTCGGCGTGAGTAGTAGGTGCAGGTGTACATATCATCTTTGATGTCATTGGTCTTGGGCTTGCCAAACTTGGCATGGTATTGCTTGAAGGCAGGGTCGCCCAGCACAGCTTCAAAGAAGTATCCACAAATAGGCAAGGCCGTCCTGGAGCCTTGTCCCAGCTGGCCCGTACGGAAGTGGATGCTACGGTATTCTCCGCCAACCCACGCTCCTGCCACCAGTCGGGGACTGACGCCTATGAACCACGCGTCGGAGTGGTTGTTGGATGTTCCTGTCTTACCGCCAAACTCAGTATCTGTATATTTACCGACATAGCCCCAAAGGCTCATGCTGGTACCACCACGCTCACGCAAGCCACCTAACAGCAGTTGCTGTACGAGATAGGCAGAACGGTAAGGAATAGCCTGTGTTTCTGTTTGTGTGGCCGAATAGATTTCATTGCCTTCGCGGTCCAGAATGCGGGTCACCAGTATAGGCTGATGCATTTTTCCGTCGTTGGCTACCGTAGAGTAGCCGTTGACCAGCTCCAGAAGGTTCACATCGCTGGAACCCAGCGGCAGAGAAGGAGTAGGATCCAGCTTCGACTGGATACCCATGGCATGGGCAGTCTGTACGATGCGGTTGATGCCACACTCCTGACCCAACTTGACTGCTATGGAATTGATGCTTTGTGCAAAGGCCGCTTTCAGCGGCATGGAGTCACCAGTAAAATAGCCATTGGCATTGGTGGGAGCCCATGTCACTTCCTTGCCTTTGTCGTACACCTTCATGGCAAAGTAGGAGTCTACACGACGATCACAAGGTGTCAAGCCTTGATTCATGGCCTCTGTATAGACGAAAAGCTTGAAGGTTGAGCCGGGCTGGCGCATGGCCGTTACCTTGTCGTACTTCCATGTGCGGAAGTCGATATCGCCCACCCAGGCTTTTACGTGTCCTGTCTGAGGCTCCATGGCTACAAATCCGCAATGCATAAAGTGTTCCATGTAGCGTATGCTGTCGAGCGTTGATATCTCTTTCTCTATCGTGCCGTTTTCGTAGTCAAACAGTTTGACCTTGTGGGGGATATTCAAATAGTAGTTGATGGAATCCTCGTTACCGTCAAACTTCTGTCTCAGCATCTTGTAGTAGGGCGTCTTCTTGGCAAGGTCCTCAATGAAGTGTGGTATCTCGACGTGACGTTCGTCCTGCCAGGGATTGGTGTTGCCCCAATGTGAATTAAAGTTACGCTGAACCTGACGCATTTGCTTGATGGCGGCCTGCTCAGCATATTTCTGCATACGGGTGTCTATGGTCGTATAGATTTTCAAACCGTCGCGATAGAGGTCGTACTCGTTTTCCTCACACCATTCTTTGAGATAGTTCTTGACTGCTTCCCGGAAATACTGTGCCTGGCCGTCGTAGTGGTTCTCAACGCTGTAGTCCAGATGGATTGGGACTTGTTTCAGCGTGTCAAACTGCTCCTGAGTAAGATGATGATGCTTCAGCATGTTGCTCAGCACCACGTTACGACGAGCCAGCGAATTCTCCGGGTTGATACGGGGATTATAATAGGTGGTAGCCTTCAGCAGTCCGACAAGAATGGCTGACTGGTCAGGCGTCAGTTGCTGGGGCGTCGTCCCGAAATAGGTCTTGGCTGCCGTCTTGATGCCAAAGGCATTGGAACCGAAGTCCACCGTATTGGCATACATGGTGAGAATCTCGTTCTTGGTGAAGTACATCTCCAGCTTGTAGGCTGTAATCCACTCCTTGCTTTTCATGATCAGGATCTTCAAACCGGGAATGTTACCAAGCAGACCCGTAGAATACTGCGTACGTACACGGAACAGGTTCTTGGCCAGCTGCTGAGTGATGGTTGAAGCACCACGGGCGTCATGATGCATCAGATAGTCTTTTAACGCAGCGGCAAAAGCCTGATAGTCAATGCCGTGATGATGGCGGAAGCGCTCATCCTCCGTGTCGATGAGTGCATTCCAGAAGTCTGGGCTGACCTCTTCATAAGTAATCGGTGTGCGGTTCTCGCTGAAATACTTTCCTATCACAACACCGTCAGCACTATATATCTGTGAAGCCTCGGCAGGGTGAGTATTCTTTACATCGCTCATAGACGGGGATTTGCCGAAGAGCCATAGGAAATTGACGTCAACCATGACCAGATAGAGTACGAAGGCAACGACGAACGAGGCCAGTCCTGCACCTATCTTGACATACCAGCGGCGTCCTTGATACAATCCCTTATACCATTGCCATGCACGCTTGGGAGCATGGAAAAACTGAGCTGCGTATTTATTCATATTGCGATATGTATTTCAGTATTTCTTCTTGTTGATCTGGATGAAACCAGCGTACGCTGTCGTCGCGTTTGAACCATGTCAGTTGCTTGCGAGCGTAGCGTCGGGTATTGCCCTTCAAGCGTTCTACTGCTTCGTCCAGCGACCAGCGGCCTTCTATGTAGTCAAACATCTCCTTGTATCCTACCGTGTTGAGCGCATTCAGATGACGTTGTTCATACAGGCTTGCTGCTTCGTGCAAGAGGCCTTGTTCCATCATCTGGTTTACCCGTTGATTTATCCTGTTGTAGAGTTCCTCGCGTTCACGATTGAGTCCAATCTTGACGATGCGGAAAGGCCTGGGCTTCTTTTGCTGGGTACGATAGGAGGTATAGGTGCGCCCAGTCTGATAGCATATCTCAAGAGCATGTATGACGCGCCGGTAGTTTTGACGGTCAACAGTTTCATAATGTTCAGGGTCCAAACGTTTGAGGTCTTCGCAAAGAGCCTCCAGACCTTCCTCCTGATAGCGCCGTTTCATTTCCTCACGGATGTCATCACGTACGGTAGGGATGTCGTCGATACCATTGCAGACAGCGTCTATGTACATCATGCTGCCACCGCTCAGCAGATGAAGTCCCTGGGATGGGCGGGATGCGATAAGTTCCAGAACTTCTTGCTCGTACATCGAAGCGTTATAGTAGTCGCTGATGCTCTTTGCACCTACAAAATAGTGGGGAGCTTGTTGGAGTTGCTCTTCGGTGGGCGATGCTGTCCCAATCTTCAGTTCCCGGTATATCTGTCTGGAGTCGGCATTGATAATCGGTATGCCGTAGTGCTGGGCCAGCTGAATGGTCAGAGCCGTCTTGCCGACAGCAGTAGGTCCCGTGATAACAATCAGCGTATTCATTTACCGGATGACTCCGCGCTTCGAATTCTCGATAAACGAACAGATATAGTCCACCTCCTTGGAGTCGGGGTATTTAGCACGAGCCTGGGCTGTACCGTCTTTCAGCACACCTTGGGAGTAGATGATGCGATAAGCGTCATGGATGGCGTCAATGGTCTCATTAGGGAAACCGCGACGGCGCAGACCGACAAGGTTCACACCGGCGTAGCGAACGGGCTCCTTGCCTGCTATCACATATGGAGGAATATCCTGACTGGTACGTGAACCGCCCTGGAACATGATGTAACTGCCCACACGGCAGAACTGGTGGAACAGGCAAGTGGCCGAAATGATGGCGTAGTCGTCGACTTCTACCTCGCCGGCAAACTTCGTGGAGTTGCCGATGATGCAGCCGTTGCCGATGACGCAGTCGTGAGCTACATGCATGTTTTCCATCAGCAGATTGCCATTGCCGACAACAGTTTTTCCCTTCGAGGCAGTACCGCGACTGATGGTGACATTCTCGCGAATGGAATTGTTGTCACCAATCTCGCAGGTTGTTTCCTCACCTTGGAACTTCAAGTCCTGAGGCTTGGTGCTGATAGAGGCGCCGGGGAAGAACTCGTTGCCGTTGCCGATACGGGCACCAAAATGTATCGTAACGTTGTTCAGGAATTTATTGTTATTGCCAATAACAACGTTCTTGTCTATTACGCAGAAGGGACCGATGATGTTGCCGTCACCCAGTTTGGCTTCAGGGTCTACAACTGCTAAAGGATGTATCTGGTTTGCCATATTTACTTGTTTTTAACGATTTGTGCTGTGAAGGTCGCTTCAGCTACTACATGGTCGCCTACAAAGATGTAGCCTTTCATTGAAGAGATTCCGTGGCGCACAGGAGCCAACAGGTCTACTTTAAAGATGAGCGTATCTCCAGGAACAACCTTCTGGCGGAACTTCACATCGTCTATCTTCATGAAGTAGGTCGACCAGCGCTCGGGCTCCTCTAACGTGTTCAGTACCAGCAGACCACCACATTGTGCCATTGCTTCAATCTGCAGCACACCAGGCATGACAGGCTCCTCAGGGAAATGGCCCTGGAAGAAAGGCTCGTTAGAGGTAATGTTCTTGATGCCTACAATAGTGTTGGCACCCAAAGAGATGACTTTGTCCACCAGCTGCATGGGGTAGCGGTGTGGCAACAATTCGCGGATGCGGTTCACGTCCATGATAGGCTCCTCGTTGGGATCGTAGATGGGGGCCTGGATTTCGTGTTTACGAATCTCCTTGCGCATCTGACGAGCAAACTTGTTATTGATGGTATGTCCGGGACGAGTGGCAATAATGCGACCCTTAATGGGCTTGCCAATCAGAGCCATGTCACCGATGATATCAAGCAACTTGTGGCGAGTACACTCGTTCTCCCATTGCAAGGGCTTGTGCTGGATATATCCGAGATCTGTCGCATCGCGATGCTCTACGTGCAGCATGTCTGCCAGCATGTCCAGCCTGTCTTGTGTCGTCTGACGTTCGTAGATAACGATGGCATTATCCAAGTCGCCGCCCTTGATGAGGTTAGCCTGCAGCAGGGGTTCAATATCGCGAACGAAAACAAAGGTACGTGCGCTGGCTATCTCCTTGGCATAGTCCAGGGGATTGTCAAGCGTGGCAAACTGCGAGTTGATGAACTTCGACTCGAAGGAGCACATGGCTGTGATGGAGAAGTCGGCATCAGGCAATATGGTGATGCACGACCCCGTCTTGTCATCCTTTACTTCTATCTTCTTGCGAATGATATAAAAGTCCTTGGGAGCGTTCTGTTCTTCTATACCGACCTCGTTAATCTTGTCCACGTACTGGATAGCAGAACCATCCAGAATAGGGAATTCAGGGCCGTTGACCTGCATCAGACAGTTGTCGATGCCAAGTGCATAGAGAGCCGAGAGACCATGCTCTACCGTTGACACTCGAGCGTCACCCTTGCCAAGAACGGTGCCACGCTGGGTGTCTACCACATTCTCTGCTATAGCATCGATGACGGGTTCACCTTCTAAATCTATACGCTGGATTTTGTAGCCTGTGTTCTCAGGGGCAGGGTTGAAAGTCACAGTCAGGTTCAAACCTGTATGCAATCCTTTTCCGAACAGGGAAAAACTGCCTTTCAGAGTTTTCTGTTTCATCTTATTTGGTGTTTGATTATTTACTCTCTTTTACGATATTCTTCAATTCCTCAATTTCCTTACGCAGGGTACCAATCTCCTTGTACATCTCTGGCAAACGGCGGTAGAGAGCCTTGGCCTTGAAGAAGTCCTTCGGATCCATAGCAGGCGAGCCTATCAAGGTTTGTCCGTTGCCTTTCGTATTGCTGATGACTCCGCATTGGGCACCAACATTAGTTTTGTCTGCTACGTGGATGTGGCCCGAAAATCCTGCCTGTCCACCCACCATACACCAGGAACCAATCTTTGTGCTTCCTGCCATACCTACCTGTGCAGACATGACGGTATTCTCACCGATTTCGCAGTTATGAGCCACCTGGATGAGGTTGTCCAGTTTTACACCCTTATGGATAATGGTCTGTCCCATGGTAGAGCGGTCTACACATGTATTGGCACCGATTTCTACGTTGTCCTCTATGATGACGATACCCAACTGGGGAATCTTCTCGTAACCATCAGTATTGGGGGCAAATCCAAATCCGTCGGCACCTATTACAGCACCAGCATGGATAGTCACATTGCTCCCTATCTGACAACCGTCATAGATGGTGACATTGGGGAAAATGCGGGTTCCGTCGCCAACTTTAACGCCTTCACCAATGTAGGTAAATGGACCAATGTAAACGTCCTTTCCTATCTGTGCCGACGGTGCCACGAAGGCCAAGGAGTCAATACCCGTCTTCTTAGGCAAGGCCGTAGCGTACATCTGCATAAGCTTGGCAACGCATTCGTAAGCGTTCTTTACGCGAATCAGGGTGGCACTTACAGGATGTTCCAGAACCAAGTCTTCGTTGACAAGTACGATGCTGGCTTTGGTGTCATAAATATACTGGGTGTATTTGGGGTTTGACAAGAATGTGATGGCACCTTCCTTGCCCTCTTCGATCTTCGCAAAAGTGTGAACTGCCGTTTGGTCATTGCCCTCCACGCGGCCACCGATAAAATCGGCTATTTGTTTGGCTGTAAATTCCATATTTGTCGACAATATTTTATAAAACGCCACAAAGATACGAAATTTTATTTAAAAACGTTGATAACAAAGGTAATATTTACGGATTTTTTTGGAAAGTAGTTGCACATTTAAGATTTCCGATGCCTCGGCAATGTCTTTCACAGCACCGTCTTTGTAAAGTATTCCGATGCTGTCATCGGCAGGATTGTACATATCCTTGCCTATTTCTGTCAAAGATATCATGTATTGCCGAGCATCGTCATAGCTAATGTTCATGCGCCGTGCTATTTCCTCGGTTTTCTGACCTATGTAATCTTCGGAGGGGCGTTCCTCTGTGACTTCCACTTTGAAAAGCCTACGGTCGGTCATGTCTGTGGCCAAAGTTGCGAGAATCAGGTCGTCATGATGCTTCCATGCTTTCAAGGCACTCCAAATATCAGAATCGTCCAATTCAGCATAGACTTTTAATGTCTTAGCGTCAAAGTCCGAGTCGTGGCGAAGGAAATAGGCCAGTGCAGGCGATGCAAAGACGTCGTTGCCTTCTTGTACCAGTCGGCGTGCTCGGTTTAGCGTGTTAACTAAAATCTTTTCACAACCCACTACAGTCTTATGCAGATACACCTGCCAGTACATCAATCTTCTGGTGGTCAGGTAGTTTTCGATGGAGTAGATGCCCTTGGCATCCACTACCAGCCTGTCGTTCATCACATTTAGCATCTTGATGATACGGGCCGATCCGATGTTGCCCTCTGTGACACCTGTATAGAATGAGTCGCGTCTCAGGTAGTCCAACCTGTCCATGTCCAACTGCGAAGAAATGAGTTGGTGGAATATTTGGTTCGGATATTCGTCTTTGAAAATGCTGATGGCCAATGACAACTGACCTTTTAGGTCGTGGTTGATCTTTTCCATCATCAGCAACGAGATCTCCTCATGAGAGATGCCGTGAATAAGTGTGTTCTCGAGCACATGCGAGAAAGGACCATGACCGATGTCGTGCATTAGAATGGCAGCCTGGACGGCCTCTGCTTCCGAGTCGAAAATGTAAACTCCTTTCTCACTAAGTGATTTGACGGCTTCGGTCATTAGGTATAATGCTCCAAGTGAGTGCTGGAAGCGTGTGTGGCGTGCGCCTGGGTATACTACGGATGCCAATCCTAACTGGTTGATTCTGTTAAGGCGTTGAAACAACGGGTGCTGCACGATATCGTACAGCAGCCCGCGTTTTATCTTGATGAACCCGAAGACGGGGTCGTTGATAATCTTGTAACCGTTCATTTGTCCTCAGGTGACATGTCTATGGCTTCAAAACTGAAATCCTTGTTGTTGACGTATCGTACATCGTAACCTTTCTGGTATTTCTTCATCAGCTTAAGGTAGAGTTTCTCGGCCTTTTTCTTGTTAAGTTCAAAAAGCACCATGCTGACTCGTCCGGGTTGATTCAACTTGTCTGTAAGGTAATTCTTGAGCTGGGCAGAATATTGGTCACGTCCGAGCAGGAATTTTGTCTTGGTGTCTATCCATGCTTCTTGTACATTTTGAATTTCTGTCACATAGACGACGGAATCTTTGAAGGATGCCGAAAATCCAAACATGTATACCTTGTTGGTTTTCAGCGGCTTTGCTTCGACGGATGAAACCATCAATATAAGCATTGCAATCAGTATTGACTTGGCTAAATTCATTGTCCTAAATATGCTTTTAATACTTTATTCTTTGTGTTGCCCCGCAGTCGGCGGATGGCTTTTTCTTTAATTTGTCTGACACGTTCGCGAGTCAGGCCGTATTTGTGGCCGATTTCCTCTAATGTCAGTTCTGGTTCACCGATGCCGTAAAAGGCTCGTATGATGTTGCGCTCCCGTTCGTTCAGCATTTGGAGGGCATTGGTTATCTCTGCCTGAAGCGACTCTTTTACCAACTCCCGATCCGCCATAGGAGCGTTGTCGTTCACAAGTACGTCGAGCAGGGAGTTGTCCTCTCCGTCTACAAAAGGTGCATCTACCGATACATGGCGACCGCTAATCTGCATAGCCGCGTCAATTTTGTCCTCTGGCAGGTCAATCTGCTCGGAAATTTCATCTATAGACGGGCGGCGTTCGTTCTCCTGCTCAAACTTGCTGAGCATCTTGTTTATTTTGTTCATGGACCCCACTTGATTCAACGGGAGTCGCACAATACGGCTTTGTTCGGCAATGGCTTGTAGAATGCTTTGTCGAATCCACCAGACGGCATAGGAGATAAACTTAAATCCACGAGTCTCGTCGAACTTCTCGGCAGCTTTGATGAGGCCCATGTTCCCCTCATTGATGAGGTCTGGCAGGGCCAACCCTTGGTTTTGGTATTGTTTGGCTACGCTGACCACGAAGCGAAGGTTTGACTTGGTAAGCCTTTCTAATGCCTGTTGGTCGCCTTTCCTGATGCGCTGTGCCAATTCAACCTCTTCGTCGCTTGAGAGCAACTCTTCCTTGCCTATTTCTGACAAGTATTTTTCAAGAGCTTCACTCTCGCGGTTGGTAATCGACCGTGTTATCTTAAGTTGTCTCATGCTTTAGTCTGTTGGTAAGCCATGTCAAGGACAGTGCAAGCCGCAAACAATGAATGTTCATTGATGTGAGATAGCCTGTTCCTGCAAATATTTAGTTGCAAAAGTAAGGCATTTTTTCGGAATAACCAAAAGAATGCCTTACTTTTTTTACTTTTGTTGCAAATTCTGCTTAGCAGAGTTTACTGACGTGTTTTAATCTTGTAATGCTACGGCGAAGTATGCTTTCTTACCAGTAGGCATGAGTCCTTGGATGTAGAGGACAGGTTCCTTCGAAGTAGAAGCCTTCTTGACAGCTTCAGACAGGTCTGAGATGCTCTTCATCGGCTCATCGTTGACGCGCTGAATGATGAAGCCTTGAGGAATTCCAGCTTCTTTCAGCTTGCCGCCGCTCACTTTGATGACTTGCAGACCATAGGAAATCTGTAGTTCTTTCATCTGTGACTCCGTTACCTGGCGGAACTGTCCACCAAGAATGTCTAGGTCTGCATTCTTCACAACGTTAGTATTTCCTTGGGCGTTCTTCAGTGTCAGGGTTGCGGTCTTTTCCTTCTTGTTACGCAGGAACTTGACAGTTACCTTGTCGCCTGGACGCTTCTGTGCAATGATAGCCTGCAGATCACCCATGGTCTTCACCTTCTTACCTTCCACCTCGGTAATGACGTCCTCGGCCTCCAGACCGGCTACGCTGGCAGCACCGTCCTCAACCACCTTGTCGATACGTACACCTTCCATGGTTCCGTAATCTTTGACATCCTTGTCCTGATCTTTCATGGCGTCTACGTAGTCCTTGACGCTGCCGCCCTGAATACCAATCATGGCGCGCTGATAAGAGCCATATTTCTTGAAGTCGTCTACAGCCTTGTTCATGATAGCAGTCGGAATTGCAAATCCGTAGCCGATATTCGATCCTGTCTGCGAGTATATCATGGCATTGATGCCGATGAGTTCGCCACGCGTGTTGACCAAGGCGCCACCAGAGTTTCCTTGGTTGATGGCAGCGTCTGTTTGAATCATCGAACTCACACCCTGGCCCATCGAGCGTGCCTTGGCTGATACGATGCCAGCGGTGACGGTGTTGTTCAGTCCTAAGGGGTTTCCAACAGCCAGTACCCATTCGCCAACCTTCACATCGTCCGAGTTGGCGATGGTGATGGCGGGCAGGTTCTTTGCATCTATTTTGATCAGTGCCAGGTCGGTAGTTGCATCGGCACCGATGATGCGGGCTGAGTATTCCTTTGAATTCTCATTCAAGGTGACAGTCAGCTCGTCAGCTCCGTCCACCACATGGTTGTTGGTGACGATATATCCGTCAGCAGAAATAATCACACCGGAGCCGGCTGCTGCACGCTTCGGAGTCTGCACCTGGCGCTGACGTCTGCCGTTATTGCCCTGACCACGACCGAAGAAACCACCAAAGGGGTCTGAAAAGAAGTCCTCAAAGGGGTCACTATATTCTACGGTTTGAGTTTTCGAATTAATGACAGACTTGATGTATACCACTGAAGGCAGCGATTTCTCGGCTGCATAGGTCAAGTCTACGGGTTGTCCTGGTGCTGCAGCTGTGGCAGGAGCGGCGGCCTGTGTCTTGTTGCACGATGCTGCAGAAAATGCCACGAACATCATCAGTATGCCGGGCATAAAGCTCTTTACAATCTTTTTCATAATCATTGCGTTTAATGTTTTGTTATTTATTACTATTTCCTATTTTCTTTGCTGTCCAAGCTTCCGGGACGTACCCCATGACTGTGACGCCTTTCGCTTTTCCGAGTGCAAATATAGGGGCAAAAAACGGAATACTGACATTTTGTCACGCTTTTTTGTCTTGATTTAACAATTGGGCTCCAACTCTTAACGACAGTTAGAAATTAACGGTCTAAACGTGAAAAAACTGACAAAATTAACAATCTTGCCAGTTTTTAATTATAAATATGTAGGTATCTTTATCCTATCTTGCTACAACATACTTGTGTAATGTCTGTCTGACAGCACCTTTTCCAGCAAAAAGCTCTTTTACCATGCTTTCTATCTGTTCGCCCAGACCGGCCTCATAAAGGTCAAGTCCAAAGACGTCCTTGCGCGAGTAAAGCTGTTTCAAACATGAGTAGTCCTGCTCTTGTTTTCCTACTTCCAGTGGGGCAACAATCTGTTGCAGCTCCTGCAGCATGGGGTCGGGAGATGGTTCAAAAGGAGTCAGGTCGTCCTTCAATCCCTTCAGATAGCGGGCATAGCCAGCTAAAGTCAAGGGTATCAGGATAAGGTTCTTCATGTCCAGTCCGCGTGCGACATACTTTTTGATGGTCTCGCCGAAGCGGATGGGCAGTTTCTGGCTCGTGTCCATGGCGATACGCTGTGGAGCATCGGGCATAAAGGGGTTGGGCAAACGCTTGTTCAGTACGTCTCCAATGAACTCATAGGGGTTCAGTACACCAGGATCTGTTACTACGGGCATTGCCTCCATGTAGCCAATTTTCTGGATGAAGGCACGGAGGTCTTCGTCCTGCATCTCGGCAGAAATCAAGGTATAATCCAGCATGCAGCCGTAGATGCTCATGGCCGTGTGCAGCGGATTCAGACAGGTTGTCACTTTCATCGTTTCTACCTTGTCCACCGTCTCGCGTGTGGTATAAAGGGCACCGCCTAGATGGAGTGGGGGACGGCCGTTGGTGTAGTGGTCCTCGATGACCAGGTACTGCACCTCTTCAGCATTTACGAATGGAGCCGTAAAGGTGTGCTTTTCTGTCTCAATATAGTTGTTGTCCTCGAATCCGTCTGCGGCAAGCAGTTCCTTTACCTTCTCGTGTGGACGCGGCGTGATCTTGTCTATCATCGACCAGGGGAAGGTAATCTTCGTTTCGTCTTTCAGATAGGCTAGGAATCCTTCGGGCACCAGTCCGTCCTTGACCCAACGTTCTGCATAAGCAAAGACGCCAGCCTTTACTTTGTCACCATTGTGCGAGCAGTTGTCCATTGACTGTACTGTCAGCGGAAGTTGTCCGGCCTGATAGCGCTCCAGCAGTAGTGCACAGACCTTGCCCATGGCAAAGACGGGCTTCAGTCCGCGAGCCAGGTCGGCATCGTTGAATCCATAGCCCTTCTCGGTGATGGTAAACGAGATCATCTGCAGGCTCGGCTGACGGAAGATGTCTACCAACCGCTGCCAGTCTGCAAACTGCGGGTCGGCCTTCAGGGCTTCTGTTACTGAGGCTATCACCTTCTTCTCGATGTTGCCGTCTGATTGTAAAGATACCAGCAGCGACAAGTTATCATAGGGTGCGTATGCTTTGTCTACGACCTCAAAGTCAAAAGTCTCAGCCACGATGACACCGTGGTCGTACTTGCCCGTGTTCAGAGCGTCGTTAAGGATGGCAGCAGGAAAGGCACGGAATATATTACCTCCTCCGAAATGTACCCATGTAGGATCCTTGGCCGTCTTCTCGCGTACGGCCTTGATGTCAAATTTGGGGAGTTGGTATCCCTTCTGCTCCCACTCTGCAACATTCAGTTGCCCGTTAATAATATCAGTTAGTTTCATAAAATCTTGAGATATTGTTATTGCGTTATTTTGTTGTAACGTCAGTGAGCTTATCCGTTTTTTCCTGATTAATCAAAGAATCCCGGTTGCTTGTATTCTATTCCCAGCTCGCGGTCAACGGTGGCCAGGATGCCCTGTACTTGACCTAAGGCGAACATACGGCCCAGCAGGGTGTAGCCGGCATTGTGTCCGTGAGTAGACTCGTCCATAATGCCACCAGGCTCGTCGGTGAACGTCATGCCATGGTCTACTCGCATGGGCAGTTTAGGATTCTCTTTCTCAAAGATGCGAGCCAACTCTATCAGGTCTGCACGACCGCCCAGGTGCGAAGCCTCTGTAAAGTCTCCGTTAGGGAAGATGTGGCAGGAACGCAAGTGTACAAAGTGGGTGCGTGAAGCAAACTTCTTGGCCATCTCTACCACATTGTTGTAGGCACCTGCCGATAAGCTTCCGGCGCAGAATGTCAGACCGTTGTGCTTGTTGGGCACGGCATCCAGGAACCATTGGATATCCTCCTCTGTACGCACGATGCGTGGCAAGCCCAACACCTCAATGGGAGGATCGTCCGGGTGTACGCACATGTTCATGTCGCACTCCTCGCACGTCGGCATGATAGCCTCCAGGAAATACTTCATGTTCTCGCGAAGCTGAGCTTTGTCTATACCTTTATATAATGCCAGGAAGTCGCGGAATTTCTGGATGGGTGCTTCGTCGTTCTCCGAGAAATTGCCGCTGACGAAGCCTTGTGTTTTGATGATGATATTCTCCACCAACTTGTGTTCCTTCTCGGCTGTCATGGTCTTTTTCAGTTCGTCGCACTCAGCCAGTACGTTACGACCTTGGCCTACACCGGCGGGGAACTGGAATTGTGCCCACTCCTCGCGTGCGCCCGCGCGCTTTAATATATAAATGTCGAAATAGGCAAACTCAGCATAGTTGAAGTACAGGTTGGTCGAACCATTCGGATTCTTGTGCTCCAGATCCGTACGTGCCCAATCCAAAACGGGCATGAAGTTATAGCATATCGTGTGGATGCCCTCTGCCGACAGGTTGCGCAGTGACTCTTTATACACCTCTATCTGTTCGTCTCGGTCGGGACCGGCATACTTAATAGTCTCTACTACAGGTAGCGACTCTACAACCGACCATCGCATGCCATACGACTCTATGTACTCGCGCAACTCACGAATCTTTTCGCGGGTCCACACCTGCCCCAGGGGAACGTCGTGTAGTGCAGTCACGATACCCTCAACACCAATCTCTCTCAGCATGGCAAGCGTTATCTTGTCCTTCTTGCCAAACCATCTCCAAGTTCTTTCCATATCAGTCTTTTTAATGCATTAGATTTTGATTCTGACTGCAAAGATAAAGTATATTTATGAAACTGCCAAATATTCCGCTGGCAAAATAATCCAGGGACTTGCTATGTATGGATATTGGTATAAAAAAGAAGTCGATTCGTTTTCTTTTGTGCTCTATTATTTGTACCTTTGCAGCGCATTTACATAAAAAAGATATTTAACATACCTCTATAAGCAATGAAACAAATGAAGCTATGGATGTTTGCCGCCATCCTGACCATCTGCGGTCCAGTTGTTCTTACATCATGCTCGAAAGAAGAGTCCATCGTGGCTCCTGTCCAAAAGGACTATTTCACATTATGGAATACATGTGAATCGCTGACCGCCCTTCAGGATTATGTGAAAGATGTGACAGACCCAAAGTCGAAGAACTTTATTAAGGAGGAAGACCGTATTGCAACGTTCGACATGGACGGCACCTTAGTTGCAGAGCTATATCCCACCTATTTTGAGTATAATATGTTGGAATACCGCGTGCTGGATGACCCCACGTACAAAGACGTTGCTCCTGCTGACGTCCGTGAAGCGGCACAGGAGATCAGGGACTTTGTGCGCAACGGCAAAAAACTGCCAGCCCACTTCGATATGAAACATGCCTATGCTGCTGCCAAAGCCTATTCGGGTATGACGTTGGCCGAGTTTGACCGATATGTCAAGGACTATGCTGCAAAACCAGCAAATGGATTCAGCGGCATGACCTATGGACAGGGTTTCTACAAGCCCATGCTGCAAGTGCTCGATTACCTGAAGGCCAATGGGTTCACGCTTTATGTGGTATCAGGTTCCGACCGTTTTATCTGCCGTACGCTGGTAGAATCTATCGGCGTTGATCCCAGCCGTGTCATTGGTATGGACGTGAAGTTGCGTTCCACCCGTCAAGGCAGCGAGGAAGGTGTCAACTACACTATGGGCAAGGATGAAGAACTTGTCCGTACGGAGCAGCTCATCATCAAGAACCTGAAGACCAACAAAGTATTTCAGATCAGTCAGGAAATAGGCAAGGTGCCTGTTCTGTCATTTGGTAACAGCGGTGGTGACAGCGCCATGCATAACTATTGCCTTGGCAACAAGACCTACAAGACAGCAGCGTTCATGTTGATTGCCGACGACGAAGCCCGCGACCACGCCAATCGCGAGAAGGCCCTCAACCTTGGTGCCCAGTGGCGCGAAGCCGGCTACCACGTCATCTCGATGCGCGATGATTTCAAGACCATCTACGGCGACGGAGTGGTGAAAACTGATTTTAGTTTCTAAGGGATTGTTTATTCGTATCGCATGGAACGTGCTGGGTGGATGTGCGATACGAGATAGCTGGGCGCTATGAGTACAAAGACACAGATGAGCAGCGTAGCTACGTTGAGTAACAGGATGACGGGAATGTTCAGTTCCATGGGTGCTGTGTCGACATAGTAGCTGGCAGGGTCCAGATGGATGATTCCGGTGTATTGTTGCAACAGGACAAGTCCGAGTCCGATGATGTTGCCCAGAATGAGTCCGCGTCCGATGATGAAGACGGCAAACCACAGGAACGTATGTCGTACGGTGGGATTGCGCATACCCAGCGCCTTGAGGATGCCTATCATCTGGGTGCGCTCCAGAATGATGATAAGCAGTCCGCTGACCATGGTGAATCCGGCTACTGCCACCATCAGTGCAAAGATAATCCAGACATTGATGTCGAGCAACGAGAGCCATTGGAATACGTGAGGATAGGCTTCATAGATGGTTTGCGAGGTGATAATTTCACCATAGCGGTCGGTTTTACGATTGACATCTTTGACAATGTACTGGGCTGTCTCTTCTAACCGGTCGAAGTCCTCAACCAGCACTTCTGCACCACTGCATTGGTCAGGTTCCCAGCTATTTAGCTTAACAGATGTCGGGAGGTCGGTAAAGCATATCGACTGGTCGAACTGGTTCATATGGGTTTCGTAAATACCTTTGATGGTGAACTTGCGAGCTCGGACGTTGTCTTCGGCAATAAAGTAGGCGTAGATGCGATCACCAGCCTTCAGACGCAGTTTGTCAGCCATCATGCGTGATATGAGCAGGTGGTTGTTGGACTTGTCGCTGCTGAAGACAGGCATCTCGCCCTCTACAAGGTGTTTTTTGAGAAACGTCAAATCGTAGTCGCTGCCAATTCCCTTGAATCCCACCCCCAAGAAGTCGTTGTCAGTCTTCAGGATGCCTTGGGTCAGCGCATAGCATTCTACATGACGCACACCAGGCATCTGGCGCAGCTGGTTCATCAGAGAGTCGCTGAAGCTGATAGGAGTGGGACTGGCAGTTTGCTGTGACATGAAGTTCTGTATCTGGATATGGCTGCCGAAACCTACAACCTTGTCGCGGATGGTATGCTTGAAACCGAGTACGACGCAAACAGTGATAATCATCACCGCCACACCGATGGCTACACCCAGGGTGGCGATGCGTATGGCAGGACGGCTGACCTGACGACGAGCGTCTTCAGTGCCATAGATACGGCGGGCTATGAATAAAGGAAGGTTCAAGGTGTTGTCTTAACTTTCCGCTTTCAACTTTCTACTCTTCCAGGATAAGCTTCAAGAGCCTTGCGCAGTACGAAGAGCGCGCGTTCCAAATCTTCCTTCTTCAGTACGTAGGCGATACGTACCTGGTCGATGCCTGCGCCGGGAGTTGTGTAGAAACCCGCTGCAGGAGCCATCATGACGGTCTCGCCCTCGTAGTTGAACTCAGCCAGACACCAGCGGCAGAACTTCTCTGCATCGTCAACAGGCAGTTTGGCCACCGTATAGAAGGCACCCATAGGGATGGGTGAATAGACACCCGGGATGCGGTTCAGTCCGTCGATCAGGCACTTACGGCGCTCCACATATTCATCGTAGACATCTCGCAGATATTCTTCAGGGGTGTCCAGTGATGCCTCGGCGACAATCTGACCGATGAGAGGCGGTGAGAGACGTGCCTGGCAGAACTTCATGACGGCCTTGCGTACCTCTGCGTTCTTGGTGATGAGTGCTCCAATGCGGATACCACACTCGGAATATCGCTTGGACACAGAGTCAATGAGGATGACGTTCTGCTCGATACCCTCCAAGTGGCAGGCCGAGATATAGGGTGAACCAGTATAGATGTATTCTCGATACACCTCGTCGGAAAACAAGTACAAGTCATATTTCTTCACCAAGTCACGAATCTGGTTCATCTCGCGGCGAGTATAGAGATAACCCGTGGGGTTGTTGGGGTTGCAAATCATGATGGCCCGTGTGCGGTCGTTGATGAGCTCCTCAAACTTCTCGACCTTTGGCAGCGAGAAACCTTCATCGATGGTGGTGGCAATGGTGCGAATCTTGGCACCTGCTGAGATGGCAAAAGCCATGTAGTTGGCGTATGCAGGCTCAGGGACGATGATTTCGTCGCCTGGGTTCAGGCATGACAGGAAGGCAAAGAGCACCGCCTCGGAACCTCCCGATGTGATGATGATATCGTCCGCCGATACATTAATATTATATTTGGCGTAATAGCTGACCAACTTCTCGCGATAGCTCAGATAGCCTTGCGATGGTGAATACTCCAGGATGTTGCGATCAATCTCCTTCAATGCGTCGAGCGCCACTTGCGGTGTTGGCAGGTCAGGCTGTCCGATGTTAAGGTGATAGACTTTTGTTCCGCGTTTTTTTGCTGCGGCTGCGAGGGGAGCGAGCTTTCTGATAGGTGACTCTGGCATCTCCAGTCCGCGTACTGATATTTCTGGCATGAGTGTCAAATTTACATAAATCGGCTACAAAGGTACAAAAAAGTTTAGAGTTAAGAGTTAAGAGTTAAGAATTATTTCGCATTTATTTGCGTTTTTCGGATTTTATGTGTACTTTTGCGCTTCGAAAACAGCAAAAAATGTGTTATGAATTACGAAGAACTGTTAGCCGCCAAGAACGAGGGCAAGGGTAATAAGATACAGCAACCCATTGGCTGTTACTATCGTGAACAAGTGGAAGGCAAGTGGTGTGGCGTGGTGGATATTCGTCCTGACTTGAATGACAATATCGTCTTTGTCAAGGCCCTCCGCAACGAGTGTGAGCAGAACAAGAATCTGACCAATCATCATCAGTTGCATTTCACACCTGTCAAGGAAGGAAACGAGGTGAAGCGGCTGGAACTGGAAAAGGGCAACTATCAGACCTTTGCACAACTGCTGATAGAAAATCCAGCCGTGGTGGCCAGTAAGAACTTTATTGAAAACACTTTGGAAGCATTGGTGGAAGTAACGGCTTATCTGCATGAGCAACACATCATGCACGTATGTTACTCGCCGCGAACAGTCTTTGCACGCAAGGGTGACAATGCTGTACTGCTATTGAACCACGGCTCTTTCTATCAGGAACTGAGCGACCAACAAAACTTTTATGGTGATGATGCCTGCTATGTGGCTCCTGAGGTCCTGAACCATGGGACTATTGACGAGCGCTGTGACGTCTACAGCATCGGAAAATTCATGCAGAGTCTGTGCGACCAGGCCGATCTTCCCCTCGAGTATCGTGCAGCTATCAAGAAGGCTGTCAGTGAGAAGCCCGAAGACCGCTTCAGTACTCCGGAAGACATGCTGAAGGCCATTCAGAAGCGTCGGAGCATGTTCAAGTCGGCACTGGGGGTGATTCTTGGAATTGTGGCAGCCCTTGTGTGTCTCGGACTCTATTTTGACATGACGCCCGAGTCGACCCCGGTAGAGTTTGTCAAGCCTGCACCTCGCCAAGCTACTGACGAGCTGATAGACGACGGTTTTGACCCCTCCGAATTGGGTGTTGCTGCAGACGGCGATTCGCTGGTAGTTGACGAGGAGGCTGTCAAGGCTGCTGAGCGCGACTATCAGGCTAAGGCAGAGGAAATATTCCGTAAGAAATACGAGAAGGAGGCCGATCGCATCCTGTCGAAGATATACAACAAGGACTATATGACCACCAACGAAAAGAAATTCCTGGCTGAGAGCGAAGCCACCATTGACGAGCTGATGAAGGCCCAGAGCCAGCTGGGTTCTGATGCCGGGCTCACGCCTGAGCGTGCCCAGGTCATAGCCTCGGAAATCATTGAACGGGTGTCAGAGCAGAAGAAAAAGTCAGTAGGTGCGGGTAGTCATCAGAATGGTATCAAAAAATAAAAAAACAAGATAAAACACAATGAGATCAAGAACAGCTATTTGGTTTGAGTGCAAGATTGCCTACGAGAAAGTGATGGAGGACGGCTTGCAGAAGAAAGTTAATGAAAGCTATGTGGTGGATGCCCTGTCGTTTACCGAGGCAGAGAATCGCATCATGGAAGAGATGTCAAGCTATATTAGCGGCGAGTTTACCATCAAGGACATCAAGATTGCACCCTATAAGGAGATATTCTTCTCGGACGAGGAACTGGCAGACCGCTGGTACAAGACCAAGCTGGAGTTCATCACCATCGACGAGAAAACAGACAAGGAGAAGCGCTCGGCTGTCAACTATCTGGTACAGGCTGGTACTCTGAAGGGAGCCGTAGGCAATATCGAGAGCGTCATGGGAACCACCATGATAGATTATGTGATAGCAAGCATTGCCGAAACCAAGCTGATGGATGTCTTCGAGTACGGCAAGGATAAGAAAGACGACAAGCCCGAGTTTGAGGGATAAGCCATGTACGACGTCAAGGGTCATCTGAAACAGGTGTTAGGACAGCTGCCAGAGGGAGTACGACTGGTAGCCATCAGCAAGTATCATCCCAACGAGTATATTGAGTCTGCCTACGACGAGGGACAACGTATCTTTGGTGAGAGTCACGAGCAGGAACTGCGTGGCAAGCACGAGACGCTGCCCAAGGATATCAGTTGGCACTTCATCGGTCATTTGCAGACTAACAAGGTGAAGTACATTGCTCCATATGTGGCGATGATTGAGGCAGTAGACTCATTAAAGTTGCTTCGAGAGATTGACAAGCAAGCATCTAGGTTTGAGCGAGTTATTGATGTGCTGCTTGAGCTCCACATTGCAGAGGAGGAAACCAAGTACGGACTGACTCCAGACGCTCTTCGCAGTCTGCTTGCCGGTGGCGAGTGGCGCACGCTGAACCATGTACGTATCTGTGGACTGATGATGATGGCGTCGAATGTAGACGACGAAGATCAGATACGCCAAGAGTTCCGTCAGGCACGTCAGTTGTTCGACGAAGTGAAAGACCTCTACTTTGCTGATGCCGACTACTTCTGCGAGCGTTCGTGGGGCATGAGTCACGACTACCAGATAGCCATCGAAGAGGGTTCTACGATGGTGCGTATAGGTACGAGCATTTTTGGTCCCAGAGTGTATTGATATAAGGATAGGTACCAGTCTATGATATTCTACTTCTCAGGCACGGGAAATACCAAATGGGTAGCTCAGCAGTTGGCTGAGGCCACAGGCGAGAGGCTCTGCTACATTCCCGACGAGCTGAAGGCTGGGGTGCTCAGCTATCAGCTGAAGTCCGGCGAACGGCTGGGATTCTGTTTCCCGACCCATGGCTGGCAACCTCCCCGTATCGTGCGCGACTTCATCCGCCGTTCTGCCTTTACCTGGGATGGTTCCCAGATGCCCTATGTCTTTGCTGTCACCACCTGTGGCGACAATATGGGCCACGCTATGCGCATCCTGAACAAAGAACTAAGCACTAAGAGACTGCAGGCTCAGTCGCAGTTCGCTGTGCTGATGCCCGAGTCCAATGTCTGCTTTTCTTTCCTTCATCTGGACACCAAAGAGCGTGAACGTGAGAAAATTGCTCAGGCCCGCGAGCGGATGAGACACATCTGCGAAGTGGTGAAAAATCGTCAGACGGGTGTCGTGGAACTGATTCGCGGAGCCATTCCCTATACTTATACGTACGTCATTGGAGGCTACTACAACAAGCATCTCATCACCGATGAGAAGTTCTGGGTCGATGAGTCTGCGTGTGTCCAATGCGGACTGTGTGCCCGTCTGTGCCCCGTGGACGATATTGAAGGTGTTCCTCCGCACTGGAAGCACAACGGTCAATGCACCAATTGTCTGGCTTGTTATCATCATTGCCCAAAGCACGCCATTCATTGGGGTCATATGAAACGTGGACAATACCGATTTTCAATCAACGAGTGATGAGATATTTTATCTGGTTTAGCTACGACGGAACGCAATATCACGGGTGGCAGATACAGCCCAACGGCGTAACGGTGCAGAGCGAGCTGCAGCGTTGTCTGTCGTTGTTGCTGCGCGAGGAAGTGACAGTCACAGGAGCAGGACGTACCGATACAGGGGTACACGCCCGTCGCATGGCTGCCCACTTCGATACGGAGACGACTTTCGACCCGCAACTGTTGACGCACAAACTGAACGGACTGCTTCATCAGGACATTGGCGTTTATGGGATAGAACCCGTCAGCGCAGATATGCACGCTCGTTTCTCGGCTGTTGCACGCACCTACCATTATTACGTCCATACGCGCAAGGACCCGTTTATCAGGCACTTCTCGCTGGAACTGCACTATCAGCTGGACTACGAACTGATGAACCAGGCGGGGCGTATTCTGTTGGAATATGAAGACTTTGGAGCCTTTTGCAAGGCCGGCTCCGATGTCAAGACAACACTTTGCCACGTGACCCACGCCCAGTGGCACCAGACCTCAGCGACCACTTGGTATTTCGAAATTACGGCCAACCGTTTCTTGCGCAACATGGTGCGTGCAGTGGTGGGTACGCTGATAGAGGTCGGTCGTGGACGCATGACGCTGAACGACTTCCGTCAAGTCATCGAGGGTAAGCAACGCACCCAGGCAGGCGAGTCGATGCCCGCCAAGGCACTGTTCTTGGAGGATGTGAAATATGGATGAACGTCATAGTGATATAACGTCATAACGAAGGAAAAGAAGAATAAAGAAGAAAAGAAATGACCTGGCTTATATTGGCTTTTATGTCGGCAGCACTGTTAGGCTGCTACGATTCGTTTAAGAAGCAGGCTTTGAAGGAGAACGCCGTGGTTCCTGTGTTGTTCCTGAATACCCTGTTCTCGTCGCTGATATTCCTCCCGTTCATTGTTCTGAGTGCAACGACGAATACGCTGGACGGCAGCATATTCCATGTGGCTTCCGGTGGCTGGGAGGTACATCAGTATATTGTACTCAAGGCGTTTATCGTGCTGTCCAGCTGGATCTTGGGCTATTTCGGCATGAAGCATCTGCCCCTGACCATCGTTGGTCCTATCAATGCCACGCGCCCTGTAATGGTGCTCGTCGGAGCCCTGCTGGTGTTTGGCGAGCGCCTGAACCATTGGCAATGGATTGGTGTACTGCTGGCCATAGCCTCTTTCCTGTTGCTGAGCCGTAGCGGCAAGAAGGAAGGCATCGACTTCAAGCACGACCATTGGATATGGATGATTGTCGGTGCTGCAGCGTTGGGAGCTGTGAGCGGACTGTATGACAAATACCTGATGGCACCAGTGGAGAGCGGTGGTGTAGGGCTGGATCGCATGATGGTGCAGTCGTGGTACAATATCTACCAGTGTTTCATGATGCTGGCCATGCTCATGTTGTTGTGGTGGCCCAAGCATGCAGACACGACGCCTTTCCACTGGCATTGGTCCATCGTTTTTGTCAGCATCTTCCTTTCTACTGCCGACTTCATGTACTTCTACTCCCTGTCGCTGCCTGATGCCATGATCAGCATTGTCTCGATGATACGTCGAGGCAGCGTGGTGGTCAGTTTCCTGTTTGGGGCAGCGTTCTTCCATGAGAAGAACCTGACGGCAAAGGCTGTGGATTTGGCGTTAGTCTTGTTGGGAATGATTTTCCTCGCTATCGGTAGTGCGTAGGATGATGCTGGTGGCACCCAGTGTGAACAATGTTCCGTCGTCGATGATACGGCGCTCGCGGGGTTGCAGCTCTACATCGCCAACAAATGTTCCTGTATTGCTGTTGTTGTCAGACAGCGTGTAGCGCAGACCTCCGCGCTTGTCGTGGCTGACGTTCAGCGTGCAGTGGTTCAGGTCTACGCTGGGGTCAACGGTTTCAAAGGTGCAGTTGGCGGCGTTCCCCTTCTGGTATCGGCCTATCACGTTGTCTCCCATGTGCAGGGGAATGACCTGTTTGTAGTGGAACACGTTCTCGATGACCACGATAGAGCCACATGGTGCCTCGTCGGCAGAACGTTGGCCGTTGTCATCTGAAAGTTCTGAGTTTTCCTCCTTCTGGGTGTTACGCAGTTTGGAAACGCCGATGCGTATGCCAAACTCCTTGCCACACTCATTGCACTTGAACACCAGCGACTGACCAGCCTCATAGCGAGTCTCGTCGAAGATGATGTAGTTGTCGCATTTAGGGCATCTTACACGCTTCATGGTAACTCTCAGTTGTCAGCTTTCTGCTTTTTTGTATACCCACGCGTCGAAGAATTCCTCCTTGTCGGTCAGCCTGTTCAGCTGCTTGTAGGCCTCGGCTTCCGTTTTGTACGAGCCATATACCACGCGCACCACGCTTTTGTGTACATATATCTCAGCGTTGTAGCCTTGCTTCTTCAGCTTTTCGATATACGTTTCGGCATTGTCTTTTCTTACGTGGCTGGCCAGCACGATACAGTATGTCTTGTCTGTGGCAGTGGCAGTCGCTGTTGCCTTGGGCTTAGCCGTAGAGTCTGCCTTCTCTGCCACCTTGACAGTCTCGGCAACCACAGTTGTGTCGGTAGCCTCCTTGGCTGACTCTGCAGTTTGTTGCTGTACAGACTCTGCAATGGGAGTGGCCGGTGCCATATTGGTGTCTTGAGGAATGAGCTTGTAGAGCAAATTGCCCTTCAGGTCGCTCATCGCACGTGTGCGCAGGTCGCTGTTGGCAATGGGCGTAGCCATCACAAAGAAGGCGATGACAGCAGCGGCGATGGCTGCAATGTTGCGCACCCAGGACATCTTGATACGGATGACGTGTTCTTCTTCAGGTTCGCCGTTGTCTGCAAAATCGAGCAGGGCAGGGGAGTCTGAACTCGTGGGCTGAGGCAACTCGACGGGTTCGGTGGATGCTTGAAGGGCGACGTTGGCAACGCTCATGCCTCTGGCCTCCTTCAGCGTGACAAAACTGCAGGCGTCCAGCCCGTAGTATGCCGGCGACAAGATGCCGGCCTCGCAGGGCTCGAACTGATAGTTGCCCTCGTCGTTGATGGTCAGCGTGCCGATGTCGTCCATCGTATAGCAGCCTTCGTTTGCCAGCAGTTGCTTCAGCTCTTCCACCTCATTCTCTATGCGGCGCAGAGCTTCCGGATAGCTGATGTCGTAGGCGTTGACATACGACTGTGCAAGCAGCGAGTCGTTGATGCGCAACTGGGCGTTGAAGCCAAGGGTTCGCATGGGGGGCAGCCACGAATGGTCGTCCTCGTCATAGCGTGCGCTGACGTGGTGAGCAACGAAGCCGCCAAAGTCCGGAACGATGACACAGTCATTGTCCAGCAACAGTATTTCTATATGTCGTCCTAATTGAATCACGTTGCAAAGTTACGATTTTTTTTGGAAACAGGCAAGAAAAAAGATTTTTTTTCATATCTTTGCAGCATAAAATTGATTTTAGCAATGTTTCAATTCAAGAAAACCGCTATCGAAGGCGTGTATATCGCTGAGCCTCGGGTATTTAATGACTCAAGAGGCTATTTCTTTGAAGTCTGGAAGAAACAGGAATTCATCGATGCTATCGGCCCAGTAGACTTCATCCAGGACAATGAGTCCAAGTCCAGTTATGGTGTTTTGCGAGGCCTTCACTATCAGAAAGGCGAATTTTCGCAGGCCAAGTTGGTCAGGGTCATCAAGGGGCGTGTGCTCGATGTGGCAGTAGACATCCGTAAGTCGTCACCCACCTTCGGTCAGCACGTCATGGTGGAGTTGAGCGACGAGAACAAACGCCAGTTCTTCATCCCCCGTGGTTTTGCCCATGGCTTCCTGGTGCTGAGCGACGAAGCCATCTTTACCTATAAGGTAGACAATGTCTACGCCCCTCAGGCCGAGGCAGGCATCCGTTGGAACGACCCCGAGCTGGGCATCCAGTGGCCCATAGACCCCAAGGACGTGCTCACCAGCGACAAGGACCTGAAGCAGCCCCTGCTCCGCGATGCAGAGTGCTTTGACTGATGACTTAACTAGATAAATGAACATATTATATTATATAATAGGTGTAGTCCTATTGTTTATGACGGCTTGTTCCGGACAGCAGAAGCCTGCCTCGGAGCGTTCAGAGAGTCGCGAGGCCAAGCGCCTGATGCAGGGCGTATGGCTTGACGACTCCGAGTCGGCTGTGTTCCAGGCGAAGGGCGACACCGTCTATTATGCCGACTCCACCTCTATGCCGGCCTATTTCCGCGTGGTGGACGACACCCTCTACATCGGAAAGGAAGGTCGCTACCACATCGAGAAGCAGACAGAACACCTGTTGTGGTTCAAGTCTGAGACGGGCGAGCTGACCAAGCTGTCGAAGAGCGACGACGAGGTGCTCAAGGAAGTCTTTGCCCAGACCAAGCCACAGGTGCTGACGCTGACACAGGTGCTGAAGCGCGATACGGTGGTGTACTACAACGGCCAGCGCTATCATCTCTATGTGGCCATCAATCCCACTAAGTACAAGGTGTCTCGCCATGTGTTGAACGAAGACGGCCTTGACGTCGAGAACGTCTATTACGACAACATCATCCACCTGAGCATATTCCAGGGCAACAAACAGCTCTTCTCGCGCGATTTTCGCAAGCAGCTCTACGAGAAGCGCGTGCCGCAGCAGGTCTTGGTACAGTCCATACTGAACAACATGGAGTACGACAGGGTGGATGGCGAGGGATTCCACATGAGGGCCTCCGTCTGTGTGCCTGACGAGGCGTCGTGCTATATGGTGGGCCATACCATTTCCTTTACTGGTCAGCTGACCACAAAACTATTGGAGTATTGAGAGTCACCCTGCTTCAGACCGATATTGTGTGGGCGCAGCCTGATGCCAACATCCAAGCCGCCCGTCAGTTGCTCTCCCAGTCGGGCGAGAGCGACCTGTATGTTCTGCCCGAGATGTGGAGCACGGGCTTTGCCACCGAGCCCGAGGGCATTGCCGTCAGCGAAGACTCCAATGCCGCCCTTGAGTGGATGCGCGAGGAGGCCCTCCGCCGCCAGTGTGCCATTTGTGGCAGTCTGGCCGTTCGGACCGCCGACGGAGCCTATCGCAACCGTCACTATTTTGTCGACGGACGGTCGTCGGCCATCAGCCATTACGACAAGCGCCATCTCTTTAGCTACGGCCACGAAGACCGCTACTATACGGCAGGCCTGGCACCCTGTATTGTCAACTACGGCGGTTTCCGTCTGCTTCTGCTGACCTGCTACGACTTGCGCTTCCCCGTCTGGAGCCGCTATGCCTCAGGACGTGAGTACGACGCCATCGTCATTGTTGCCAACTGGCCCGAGAATCGCCAGGCAGCCTGGCAGGTGCTGACCCGTGCCCGTGCCGTTGAGAACCAGTGCTACCTGGTGGGTGTCAACAGGGTAGGGACCGACCGCTATAGCCGCTACAAGGGCTGTTCGTGTGTCGTCGACTGCTATGGCAAGACCCTTGCCCAGTGTCGTCCCGACGAGGTCCAGGCGCTCACCGTTGACCTTGATTTACAGGAGTTGCAGCGTCGCAGGGGCAAATTCCGGGTGCTGGCCGACCGCGACAACTTTGGGCTTAATCTTTAATATTGCTTAATTTTTTTTGCCCGTTGCCATTATTTTATTACCTTTGTACGCTAATTGGAAACAGGTAAAAACGCGCTGACGGGCTTAAAAAGTGCCTTAAACGCAAAATAACAAAAAATAATGGATCAAACTTTTGACAACGACAGAATTGTAAAAATCAACATTGAGGAAGAGATGAAGTCCTCGTACATCGACTATTCGATGTCCGTCATTGTGGCTCGTGCACTTCCTGATGTTCGTGATGGTTTCAAACCCGTTCATCGCCGTATCCTTTATGGTATGATGGGCATCAACAACGTATCGACCCAGCCGTACAAGAAGTGTGCGCGCGTCGTCGGTGAGGTACTGGGTAAGTATCACCCTCATGGCGACTCCTCCGTATATGGTGCACTGGTGCGTATGGCCCAGGAGTGGAACATGCGCTACACCTTGGTCGATGGCCAGGGTAACTTCGGCTCGGTAGACGGCGACTCACCTGCCGCCATGCGTTATACAGAGTGCCGCCTCTCCAAGATGGGCGAGCACATCATGGACGACCTGGAGAAGGAAACCGTCGACATGGTGAACAACTTCGACGACTCGCTGGTAGAGCCCAGCGTGATGCCGACCAAGATACCTAACCTGCTGGTCAATGGTGGCAACGGTATTGCCGTAGGTATGGCCACCAACATGCCCACCCACAACTTGGGCGAGGTCATTGACGGCTGCTGTGCCTATATCGACAACCCCGACATTGACACCGACGGGCTGATGAAGTACATCCCGGGTCCTGACTTCCCCACGGGAGCCTATATCTACGGACTGCAGGGTGTTCGCGACGCCTACGAGACTGGTCGTGGCCGTATCGTGATGCGTGCCAAGGCCGAGATTGAGACCACTGAGACCCACGACAAGATTGTGGTGACTGAGATACCCTATGGTGTCAACAAGGCCGACCTGGTGAAGTACATTGCCGACCTGGCCAACGAGCACAAGATAGAGGGCGTTGCCAACGTCAACGACGAGTCTGGTCGCCAGGGCATGCGTATCGTGGTCGACTGCAAGCGTGACGCCAATGCCAATGTGCTGCTCAACAAGCTGTTCAAGATGACTGCTCTGCAGAGCTCATTCTCAGTCAACAACATTGCCTTGGTCAAGGGCCGTCCCCGTCTGCTCACGCTCAAGGAGTGCGTCAAGTACTTCGTCGAGCACCGCCATGATGTCACCATCCGCCGCACCCAGTACGACCTGCGCAAGGCCCGCGAGCGTGCCCATATCCTGGAGGGTTTGATCATCGCCGTCAACAACATTGACGAGGTGGTACACATTATTAGAAACAGCAAGACCCCCAGCGACGCCCAGCGCAACCTGGAACAGCGCTTCGACCTGGACGAGCTCCAGTCGAAGGCCATCGTCGACATGCGTCTGAGTCAGTTGACTGGCCTGCGTGTCGACCAGCTGCATCAGGAGTACGACGACCTGATGAAGCTCATTGCCGACCTGGAGGAAATCCTCAACAACCCCGAGCGTTGCAAGGAGGTCATGAAGCAGGAGCTGCAGGAGGTGAAGGAGAAGTATGGCGACGAGCGCCGCACCGAGATTATTCCCTTCGACCACGAGTTCAATGCCGAGGACTTCTATCCCGACGATCCTGTGGTCATCACCATTTCACACATGGGCTACATCAAGCGCACCAAGCTTGACGAGTTCCACGAACAGGGACGCGGAGGTGTCGGAGCCAAGGCTGCCCGCCATCGCGACAACGACTTCACCGAGTACATCTATCCTGCCACCATGCACAACACGCTGCTCTTCTTCACCCAGAAGGGACGCTGCTACTGGCAGAAGTGCTACGAGATTCCCGAGGGCGACAAGAACTCGAAGGGTCGTGCCATCCAGAACATGCTCAACATCGAGCCCGACGATGCCGTCAATGCCGTGCTGCGCATCAAGAACTTCAACGACGAGGAGTTCCTGCTGTCACACTATGTCGTCTTCGCCACCAAGCAGGGCATCATCAAGAAGACCCGCCTCGACGCCTATAAGAACCAGCGTGCCGCCGGTGTCCGCGCCATCAACATCAACGAGGGCGACGAGGTGGTAGGCGTTCGTCTGACCAACGGCCACAACGAGCTGCTGCTCGCCAACCGCAACGGACGTGCCGTACGCTTCGACGAGAACGACATCCGCTCTATGGGCCGTGTCTCTACCGGTGTCATCGGCATGCGTCTCGACGGAGGCGACGACGAGGTGGTAGGCATGGTGTGTGTCAACGATAGCCAGACAGAGACCATCATGGTTGTTTCCGAGAACGGCTACGGCAAGCGCTCCGAGGTCGAGGACTATCGTAAGACCGCCCGTGGCGCCAAGGGTGTCAAGACACTCGCCGTCACCGAGAAGACGGGCCGTCTGGTAGCCATCAAGGTTGTCACCGACGAGAACGACCTCATGATCATCAACAAGTCGGGCATCCTCATCCGCCTGAAGGTTGCCGACGTCCGCGTCATGGGCCGCGCCACCCAGGGTGTGCGTCTCATCAACCTCACCAAGAAGAACGACTGCATTGCCAGCGTCTGCAAGGTGATGTCCAACCAGGAAGAGGACGTAGAGGAGGCCGAGATTGTCGATGAGGAGCTGGACGATACAGCTATCGATACCCCGCAAACCGAGAACTCCGAGAATAACGAAGAATAACATGTTTAACCAATAACGCTTTTTGATTATGAAAAAAATCTTTATGATGGCAATCGCACTCATGGCAAGCACCATGACCTTTGCCGGTGACAGTGACGCCCTCAAGGCTATCATGAAATCAAAGGACTATGCCGAGGCAGCTCAGTTGCTCAAGCAGAACCTCGCCCAGTTGGCTGACAATGCCGAGAAGGCCAAGGCCTACAACCACCTCGTTGACCTGGCTATGAACAAGGTCACCAACGAGACGGGTACCATCGCTGAGAACCAGCTTGCTGCCCAGATGGGTTCTGACAAGGTGAAGGCTTACGACACCCTGGGACTCGCTGACGGCATCTGCAATGCTATTGAGAACGCCATCGAGTGTAACAAATATGACCAGCTGCCCGATGCCAAGGGTAGGGTGAAGCCCAAGTTCGCCGAGAAGAACGCCGCCCGCATCTGGGCCGTTCGTCCCAACCTCGTCAACATTGGCCAGACTGAGGCTCAGAAGGGCAACGACGCTGGTGTGCTGAAGTACTGGGGTACCTTCACCGACGCTGGCGATGAGCCTTTCTTCGCCGCTTGCGACCACAATGCCGAGAAGGACTACTTCGGACAGGTTGCCTTCTTCGCAGGCCGTTATGCCTACCAGGCTGGTCAGATGGAGCGTGCCAATAAGTACTTCGAGGTGGCCAAGCGCGACCCACAGCAGAAGGCTGACGCCGTCAACTTCCAGCTCTACGCCATGCGTCAGAGCCTGAAGACCAAAGCCGACTCTGTTGCCTATATCAACCAGCTGAAGCAGATGTACGATAAGGAGCCCGAGAACGACGTCATCCTCGACGGCATCAACGCCATGTATGAGGGCATGAAGGACAAGGCTGCCCAGGCTGCTTTCCTCGATGCTCACCTGGCTAAGTTCCCCAACTCGTTCACAGCACTGGCCAACAAGGGTCTGATGGCTGTCAACGACAACAATGCCGAGGAGGGTGCCAAGTGGCTCCGCAAGGCTGCTGTCGCCAAGCCCGACAATGCAGTGGTATGGACCTATCTGGGTGCTTGTCTGAGCGTGCTTGCAGCCAATGCTACCGACAATGCCAATGCCCAGAAGCTGTACGACGAGGCCATCCAGGCTTTCGACAAGGCCAAGGAGCTCGACCCCACCAA
>Ga0310695_10003429_pt1 | contig 31076 bp, 17 predicted proteins | sample RumenRJG_04DNA_FD_203882 | JGI IMG/M metagenome (GOLD analysis project Ga0310695, IMG submission 203882) | Bovine rumen microbial communities from Lethbridge, Alberta, Canada - RJG_04 (v2) (version 2) | ecosystem: Host-associated > Mammals > Digestive system > Stomach > Rumen | place: Canada...
GTGCTTTCGTCTCTATCATGATGGGCTCCAACTCCGGATATACAAGTGGTAGCCAGGAGTCAAGCATGACAGCTCTCGGCATTTATCCGATCGGTGGTAAATTTGATGCAGGAAATGGCGGCAAGATTACTTCTAAGGACGGTAGCGGCTGCGCTCCGGACAAGATGGTTCAGGCTTATTCTGTTCCTTTCATGCTTGCAGAACTTGTTCTCGCAGGAGAAATCAATGGAGATGCCAAAAAATACCTCGAAGATGGTATCAAGGCTTCGATTGCCCATGTCAACGCAGTTACTAAGCTTTGCGACGCTTCTGCCCCGCTTATCTCTTCGGCTGATGCGCAGAAGCTTGTGGACGAAGTCAATGAAAAATTTGACGCTGCTTCCGCTGAAGGAAAGCTTGAGATCGTCATGACAGAGAAATGGATTGCCAACTTCTATAACCCTATCGAGGCTTACAACGATATCCGTCGTACCGGTTATCCTAAGCTTTTCAAGGGTGACGAGAATAATATGGGATGGACACCTTACGCCCAGACTGTTGAGGCAACCCCGAGTCTTTCCTCTTTTGAACTTGTCACTATTCTGGATTATCCTAGAATACTCTGGTATCCTCAGAATGAGGTAGACACAAACCCTAACGTTTCCAACTCTTCAAGGAACGTTGCCGTCAAGACTGTGTTCTGGGACAAGTAGTTCAACCAAAGTAAATCAAGAGATTATGAAAATCAATAAGATATTTGCAATGATTGCGCTCGGAGCCCTCTTCTGCGGCTGCGATCAGAAGCTCCCTTACGATCTCGAAGGGACAGAGCACGGTGTCGTGATATCTATCAGCAAGGTTCCTGGATCTGATGGAATCCTGTCGACAGATATGAACTCCGGAAACTATAAAGTCAAGCTTGATGTTCCTGTATATCAGGGAGACTATTCAATGCTTGAGGATGCTCAGATAATGGCTGTCTATACCGATGGTAACAAGAAAAAGAAGAGTGCTATAGTAGTGGATGGCATCAAGTCTTTCCCTACTGAGGTCGATATCGACATCAAGGCCGTAGCCGCCAAACTTGGTATCAACAGCATAGAGGTTGGTGACAGAATTGAATACACCCCTTGCTATACTCTTAAGAGTGGTACTCAGGTAAACGGATGGTCTGAACTTGGCGGATTCAACAATACGAATTTCACCTCCTGGAAACTTGCAGATGGCTCCCCGGTAGCTTATAGAGTTTCCTATACTGCTTTCGCTCCGTTCTACAAAGAGCATTATAAGGGGGACGCCGTTCCTTATACAACTCTCGGAGGAGATGAAGGTACTGTAAAAGTAACCCAGATTGCTGAAAAACCTGCTGCAGAATGGATTCCTGCCGGAGTGACGGAGGACGATCTCGTCGGACTCAAGATCGAAGGTGATATCTGGTGTGGTGGAGATACTTTCAAAGTCTGGATTAATACAACAGATTTTACAGTCATCGTCCCGGATCAGGTAATCAGGACAAATTTTACATTGTCACCTGGTACATTTGACTGTAAGATTACTAACGGAGAAGGTGAAGTCGATACTCTTGCAGAAACCGTTACTTTCTACTTCTACTCTGTATGGAGTATATATACCCTTGGGGATGATACTATTACTATTCAGTTCTAAATAGAGTCGGAAATAACGCTGTTTATTCAGCCTTCCTTTAAAGAGACATCCGGATTAATCCGGATGTCTCTTTTTTGCAATATCGATTGATTTGCAATATAAGTGTCTGATATTTATTTGGTTGTGTGCGTCTAAAATAATCCTAACGTTTGAATATTCTAATTAACTGATACACAGATGTTTACTTTTAGGCGTTAGATTTGATTCTAATGGGTATGAGCAAATAGTGCCTTCCAGGGCGTTCTGTGGTTGTTTTTTGATAGGTTCTGTGTCAGATTTTTTTATGCCTGATTATTTTGTGAGGGTTTTTCTTATTCATAGCTTTGTGTCGGAGGGATGCCGCTGCTTGTAACTTGATTGTTCTATTATACCCCTTGAGGATCATGTATATTGCATTATCGTTTATCAGACAAATATTATTCTTTATTACATTATTTATTGTTTAACTAACTAATTGTTATCTTATGAAAAGTCGATCATTATTGATTCTGACATCCTCTCTTACCATTTTCGTGGGATGTTCAAAACAGAATGCTGATTCAGGGGTAAGCGCCGAACAAGACATCTCGAATCACTTTGTCATTCAAGAAAGTGATATTCCAGACCAGATTCTTGATTATAGTACACTTGCTCCATCTTCCGTAAAGACGAAAGTCGTTCTTTCAATTGATAATTTTGCAGGCTGTTCTTATAAACTGTCAGAGTATCCTTTTGAGTCTGCAAGTAATATAGGAGCTCCGGTCATAGATCTGGATAGATACGCAAAAGATAATCCACACTTATACATCGTTACCCAAAATATTGGCACTGGTGGGACGAAATTTACTACTTTTGCTGGATTTAACCGATATGAGGAAAAGACTACGTCGAGCAATATGGTCGAAAGTGAAAGCAGTATTAGCCTAATGGAACAAAAGGCTAAGAATAAGTTTTCAGAGATATTCAATTCGACTGAAAATCAGATAAATAGTAATGTTTTCGGAGTTGTCAACGTAAACTATTATAATACAACTTATAATTTGGTGATGCATGATTATGAGAAACAGAATATAATGGAAAATTATATTTTTGACAGTTTCAAGAAGTCTGTGTATTACTGTAGTTCTGATGAATTTATAGACATCTATGGCGGATTCGTATTGCGTGCCTATACATCAGGAGCTCGTTTGACTGCATTGTTTTCTGGCACGCTCTCGGAGAAATCCCTGGAACAAAATACTGATGTGACAAATGAAGCTCATATGGAAGCCGCAATGAAACAAGTAGACTGGAACACAAGCTCAGGTACTACAATTAGCAGTACGGACAAAACAGGAAAGATATATAAGGATAAATTTACCAGTATCGAGATGTCTGTGATTACTCAAGGGGGAGTCCCTCCTGCTGCACATTTTACTATCCCTACAGAACTTAGCTCTTTTTCAATCGATCTTTCCGCCTGGAACAATTCGATAGGCGACAAAGATAAAATGTCTATTGTGATGCTTCCAGAGCGTTCATTGATTCCTCTCACTGATTTTATCGAAGAAGATAACCTGAAGGATGCCATATTAAAATACTATGAAAACGGACCAAATAAGAACATCAAAAAACTACAAGTTCCTCATATTGAAGCTCAGTATGTTAAAGATGGAGACGATAGTAAGGCGTTTAGTATTTACCTTGTTACAAGGTATGGAGATAAGGTATTGCTAGGACCGAACTTATATAATTTCAAGGATAATTATGAGAAAAATATCAAAGACTATGTAAATAGTAATTTGGTTCTAAATGGACTAAATCACCTCGCTATTACAATTAATTACTCTGCTCCCGCGGAACCTCTGAAGTTCGTTAATAGAATGCTCGTGCATAGTAAATTTATAGACCCAGACTCAGGGAAAGTCTACATCTTGTTGGGTAGTTCTCCTGGGTTTAGGCGCAAAACGGCTTTTACACTGTATGATAGAACAATCATAAATAGAAGTTATGGCTTTGCAGACTTCCTTGACAGTATTCCGACTAATGAAGATATTACATTAGAAGAAATCAGAAGCGATTATAGGTTGATTGCTCTTTAATTACATGACCGATGAGGACTTTGCAAAACTGCAAAGTCCTCATTATTTTGACCGAACTGCTCTCATACAAGATCTAAACGCGTGTCAATCAAATATTTTCGCATCAGAAAGAAATAACTAACGCTTGTATAAAAGATAAATGCTTGATTTTCATGTTATTATCTAATGCCGTTAGAATAGAATCAAACAGGTGTGGCTGAAATACGCCCTACAGTGCGTTTCTGGGGCGTTTTTGGAAACGATGTTGTAACCTTCACTTTCTAATGTAGGAATCATTACACATTTGTTTTTTTGCTTCATAGGAAGTACAGGATTACTGACAATGCCAAGCGGGACAAAATAAGACCCGCTTTTTTTATTTGCTTTTGTTTTTTATGGATTTAACGGTGGTTATGACAATACGTATGTGACAGCACGTGTCTATAACCTTGGCCTGACTATTAACTTCTAAAATCCGGAATATGAAAACAGTTATGAATAAAATATTTGCGTTAGCCTTTGTGCTTGGAGCCGGATTTGTGGTTTCCTGCTCAGAGAGCTATCTTGATACCGTGCCTACAGACTCGGTCATCTCTGAGACAGCCGTAGCGAACTACTAGAATGCCCTTGGTGCACTCTGAATGGTATAGCTAAGACAATGTCAACTCAGCAGTATATGTCTTCAAAAGGATTCTGCGGAGAGAATGCAATTATCAGGCTCTATGAGAACTATCCAAGTGAGAATTACAATTATAATGAATATGCTCCAGGCAGGGCCTCGATTCATAATCAGACATTCCACCCGTAGTGTGGGGAAAGGGAACGCAGTTTTTTGGGGAAAAGAAAATCGCAGCAACTTACCGTTACTTCGGCAAAGCTGCTGCGATATTATATTACTCTGCGTGTTACCTACGCAGGGCTATCCGGAAGCCGACACTAGAAGGATGTCCTGAATGTGGAGTCATCCTCTACTCGGTTGGCAGTAAAGAAGATTGGACGTCCTGGATTCTCTGCCGTGAACTCGCCACAGTTGTTGATGTGATCATAGAGCTTATCGAGGCCGGAGAATGTCTTAGCCTCATCGGCAACATAGATGCGAATTGTAGAATTCTCAAGGATTTCTTTATCCTCAGTAGAGATATTCAGTTCTTCTCCAATCTTGGCACCATTGACGACTGCGCTGACAGCAGCCTTGAATGCTTTTGTTAAAGATTCATGGGATGCTTCGCTCTCAATAGCTACTATAGCCATGTGTCCAAATGTGATAGAGTTGACATATACCGGATCCTTTGAAGCTACTGCCTCGTAATCGTCATCGTTCGCAAATACATTCCCTTCATAAGGGTAATCCATTACTATGGAGAAGTTCTCCTGAACGAAGCGTGCGTAAAGGCCGGTTTTGGCTTTTATCTTTTCCGTGTTTGCGGACGCATCAAGATTGAATATCTTGGCTATGTCGACGTCGGCGCCGAATGATAACTTAAGTTGGCTATAGCTTGAGAACTCGTTGCAAATATCATATCCAGGGTGCTCAAGCCGCTTGCCGGAGAACGTCGGAGACGCCAAAGCGGCATCAAGAGACTCTATCATAGAAGAATAACTAGGCTTCTCGATGGTGTCAAAATAAGAGCCGGGGAATGTATAACTGATATCTATCGGATCAACCGCCTTTTCGATGGCTTTGAGTGTCAAGTCATTGACGGACGCGCCTTCGTATACTGCTCCAATATAAACGTCCTGGTTAATGATAGCTATCTGCGTACTGCTATTCTTGTAGGAACCGTCCTGAGGATTCTGTTCGTCCTGAGGATTCTGCTCGTCCTGAGGATTCTGTTCGTCCTGAGGATTCTGCTCGTCCTGCGGGTTCTGCTCCTCCTGCTTTTCAGGTTCGTCGTTGATAGGTTTTTTAGGATCATCTTTCTCGCAAGACGCAATGGAAATGAGCATGGCAGCTACTGCTATGCATCTGAATAAGAATAGTGGTTTCATTGTTTGATATGATTGATAATTTTTGAAAGCGGTTTCATTTGTGTGTCCGTTTCTGCAAATGTATACACTATTTTTCATAAAACAAATAATTAGAAAACACTGTGACGGGTGGAAGAAAAATAAAATTAGTTTTTTGTTTGCTTTCGATTTGGTTATTATTGCGGCAAATTAATTATAGTTCGTAAGCGATAACTAGCAAAACGGCCTAATTCTTTTTGCGTCAAAACGGTTTAATCTTTGCTTGAGCGTGTTTTATGGGTGATTTGGAGATATTGCAAATATCATAATTAATAACTTTATTTGCAGAAATATTGAGAAGATGGCTTATAGATGTAGGCGTCGGATTACAGTTTTTAACTTTTCCTCGCTTACTTTTATTGGCCATTGCTTTTCACTTTTGGGGGAATAATAATACTCATTTAATATTGTTTTAATCATTGCTTATGGAAAAAATCAAGTTTTTTCTCGCGGCATTGCTGGTTTTTGTCTCTGTAGGACTCATGTCAGCCCAGAACCGTACGATTACGGTAAAAGGTAACGTGACTACAGCTGTAGACGGCCAGCCGGCTCCAGGTGCCTATGTATCGGTAGAAGGCACTTCAGTTGGTACGGTTACTGATCTGGACGGTAATTTCCAGATCGACAATGTACCAGCTTCCGCTAAGTGGATAGTTGTAAGCTATCTTGGTTACAAGGATGCCCGTGTCGCTATTACCGCCAACATTCAGGTAGCTCTCGAAGATGATTCCGAGATGCTCGAAGGTGCAATCGCTACTGGTATGTACAATGTGGACCGTCGACTCAACACAGGATCTGCCGCTAAGATCGATGCTGCTGAGGCCAAACTCGACGGTATCGCCGATATCAGCCGTTCCCTCGAGGGACGTGTGGCCGGTGTGTCTGTGCAGAACGTATCCGGTACATTCGGTACTGCCCCTAAGATCCGCGTCCGCGGTGCTACTTCTATTTATGGCTCATCCAAGCCTCTTTGGGTTGTGGATGGTGTGATCATGGAGGATGTCGTTGAAGTCAGCGCTGACGATCTCTCGTCAGGTGACGCCAACACCCTTATCTCTTCTGCAATCGCAGGCCTCAACTCCGACGATATCGAGAGCTTCGATATCCTCAAGGATGGTTCCGCTACTTCCATTTATGGTGCGCGCGCCATGGCCGGTGTGATTGTCGTTACGACCAAGAAGGGTAAGGCCGGTCAGAACCGCCTCAGCTATACAGGTGAGTACACCATGCGTCTGAAGCCAAGCTACAGCACATTCAACATAATGAACTCTCAGGACCAGATGGCTGTTTATCAGGAAATCCAGCAGAAGGGCTTCCTTGCTTATGCTGGTACTGCCAACGCCTCGAACTCCGGAGTATATGGAAAGATGTACCAGCTTATCAGCCAGTATAATGCGACTTTAGGCAAGTTCGGTCTCCAGAATACTGACGAGGCCAAGATTGCTTATCTCCGTGCTGCTGAGTACAGGAATACCGACTGGTTCGACAGGCTGTTTACATATAATATCCAGCACAATCATTCTGTCAGCCTTTCCGGCGGTACTGAGAAACTGAATTTCTACGCTTCTCTCTCCCTGCTCGATGATGCAGGATGGTCTTTGCAGAGCGATGTCAACAGATATACCCTCAACCTCAATGCGTCCTACAAGATTTCCGACAAGTTGTCTTTGAATCTCATCGGTAATGGTTCGCATCGTACCCAGAGGGCTCCTGGAACTCTGAATTCAGAGATCGATGCCGTTTCGGGCGAAGTAAAGCGTGATTTCGATATCAACCCTTATTCTTACGCTCTGAATACATCCAGAACTCTCGATCCGAATGAGTTCTATACCCGTAATTATTCTCCTTTCAATATTATCCACGAGTTGGATAACAACTATCTCGACATTGACGTCGATGAACTCCGTATCCAGGGCGAACTTAAGTTCAAGCCGACAAAAGGTCTTGAACTCAGCGTTCTCGCCGCTACCAAGTCTACCTCGACTTCTCAGGAGCATTACATCAAGGATACCGCCAACCAGGCTCTTGCTTATAGAGAGCTGAGTACTCCAACTATAAGGGATAACAACCCTTTCCTTTACAGGGATCCTGACCATCCGTACGCATATAAGATTACCGTCCTTCCTGTCGGCGGTGTGTTCGAGCGCAATACGAATAGTTTCAAAGGCTGGGACTTCCGTACTACTGCAAGCTACAGCAATACATTCAACAATGTCCATATACTGAACCTTTTCGCCGGTGCCGAGGCAAATAACGTGAACCGTCATGCTACATGGTTCCGTGGCTGGGGCATGATGTATGATAAGGGAGAGAAGGCAATGTATGACTATAGGATATTCAAGAAGGGTGTCGAGGATAACAGCGACTACTATACTCTCGTGAATACTATTGCCAGGACAGCAGCATTCTTCGCCAATGCGACATATTCATACAAGGGAAAATATACAGTCAACGGTACTGCCCGTTATGAGGGTACCAACAGCTTGGGTAAGGCCCGTAGCGCCAGATGGCTTCCTACATGGAACGTATCCGGAGCCTGGAATGCTCATGAGGAAAGTTTCATGAAAGACCTCTATCCTACTGTTTCTCACCTTTCCCTCAAGACTTCATATTCCCTCACCGGAGACCGCGGTCCTTCATACGTTACGAACGCAGAGGAGAATATCAACTATCGTAATCCTTGGAGACCGTCCGCCGCTACTAAAGAGAGCGCTCTCTATATTGTCGATCTTGCCAACGAAGAGCTTACTTATGAGAAGAAGCACGAGTTCAATATCGGTATCGAGACTGGTTTCCTCGACAATAGAATCAACTTTGCCGCAGACTGGTATACCCGTAACAACTATGACCTTATCGGACCTGTCATCACTCAGGGTATCGGTGGTCAGATCGAAAAGTTCGGTAACGTCGCTTCAATGAAGTCTGATGGTTTTGAGTTATCTCTCACCACCACCAACATAAAGAATAAAGATTTCAGTTGGACGACCAACCTGGTTTTCTCTCATTCTCATAACAAGATCACCGAACTTGAGAACAAGTCCCGTATGATGGATCTTATTTCAGGTACTGGTTTCGCAAGAGAGGGCTACCCGGTACGAAGCCTGTTCTCGATTAAGTTCATGGGACTTAATTCCGAGGGACTTCCTACTTTCATCAATGAGGACGGTGATGTCACTATCTCTGATATCTATTTCCAGACCCGTGACTCCAAATCTCTTGAGAACCTCGTTTATTCAGGCAGCGTAGACCCTACTGATGTGGGCTCCCTGGGAAATATCTTCACTTATAAGAATTTCAAACTCAACGTATTCGTTACGTTCTCGTTCGGTAATGTCATCCGTCTCGATCCTGTATTCTCTGACGAGTATACTGATCTTGTCGCCATGCCGAAGGAATTCGCTGACCGTTGGGCCGTCCCGGGTGATGAGAACATAACTAACATCCCTGTCATTTCCAGCAGATGGATGAACCATTATTACGAGGCTAATTCTAATTCAAGGCTCAGCTATGCATACAATGCATACAACTATTCTACCGAGCGTATAGCCAAGGGTGACTTCATCCGTATGAAGGAGATATCTCTTTCCTATGACTTCCCTAAGAAAGTTACAGATGCTCTTAGCGTAAGTAATCTCGGTCTGAAGCTTCAGGCGACCAATCTTTTCCTTCTTTATGCTGACAAGAAGCTGAATGGCCAGGACCCTGAATTCTTCAATACCGGTGGTGTGGCTGTCCCACTTCCTAAGCAGTTTACCCTCACCTTAAGAATCGGTTTTTAATCTGGAGGATGAAAAAGATGAAAAATAGAATTATAAATATATTTGCTTCAGTTCTTGCCGTAGCGGCAATTACTTCTTGCGACGCTTTTCTTGATGTCACTCCTGATAAGAGAGCCGTTGTAGATACTCAGGAAGAGATCCAGGACCTTCTTGTTTCGGCATACCCTGACGTTACATATCTGGCCATCACAGAGTATATGTCTGACAATGTAGAGAATCTCGGAGACAATATCTCCGGTTCTACAAGACAGATAGAGCAGCTTTATTATTGGAAGGAGATTGTAGATGAGAATAACGATTCTCCTAAGGATTTCTGGGACAACTGCTATAAAAGCATTGCTACCGCCAATTCCGCTATCGCCAAAATCAATGATCTCGGTGGTCCGGAGGCTGGTCTGCAGGCTGAGATGGCCGAGGCTCTGCTTTGCAGGGCATACGCTCATTTCATGCTTGTCAATATCTTCTGCCAGAACTACAACGCGCAGACAAGCGGTTCCGATCTTGGCGTACCTTATATGACAAAATCCGAGACCACGCTTAATCCGAAATATGAGCGTGGTACAGTCAAGGACGTGTATGAGCATATCGAAGAGGATATTCTTGCCGCCCTTCCTTATGTGAGCGACGCATATTATGACGTGCCTAAGTACCATTTTACTCCAAGCGCGGCTTATGCATTCGCTTCCCGTTTCTACCTGTTCTACGAAAAGTGGGATCTTGCCATCGACTATGCCAATAAATGTCTTGGCGAATATCCTGCCTCTGTCCTCAGAGACTGGAAGTATAGATCTACCCTTCCGGATGACAGGGAAGTCAAGACTCTTGATTTCATCAACGAATCCAAGAAGAGCAACCTTCTTCTTTTGACCGGTGTCTCAGAATATGGTATTTGTTTCGGTTATCCTGCATACTATCCTAAGTACTCTCATACCAATTATCTCGGAGCAACTGAAACATGTTTTGCCAAGAACGTATGGGGCAATACTTCTGTAGGGTACGGCGGAGCCGCAAGGTACTATTATGATCCTGCTGCTTCTTATGTTGGCGGTAATTTCTCTCAGGTCGCTTTGTTCAAGATTCCTTACGCTTTCGAGTACACCGATCCTGTCAACCGCATCGGATATCCTCACGTCGTTTATCCGGCATTCACCACCGATGAGATTCTCCTTAACAGGGCCGAGGCTTATATCCTTTCAGGAGATTATGAGCGCGCTTGCGAGGACCTCAATACTTGGATCCATAATATTCTGAATCCAAGTTACTTCAATAAGGATCTTACTCCGGATATGATAAAGTCATTCTATGATGCTACACCTTATGCAAAATGGGATAACTTCGACCCGTCGACCCGTAAGCTTCAGAACAATATCAAGAAGCAGCTGCATCCTAAATTCGAGATTCCTTCCGATCCTTATGCAGAGCCTATGCTTCAGTGCGTTCTCCAGTTCAAGAGAATCGAGAACCTTACCCAGGGACTCAGATGGTTTGACATCAAGCGTTATGGTATCGAAATCTGGAGAAGAACTCTGAAGTCAGATTCGACCAGCCCTATCGGATATTCTCCTGCAAGGCTTGACGATGTCCTTAAGGTAGACGATCCGCGTAGAGCTGTACAGCTCCCTCAGGAAGTGATTCTTGCAGGTCTGGATAAGAACCCACGTTAATTCAAATCCGGAATTGTTATGAAAAAGAAAAATATATTAATTGCATTTGTCGCAGCAGTCTCACTTGTGACCGTATCCTGCACCGAGAAAAAACTCAGTCCGGACAGCGTCATTTCTGCTCCAAGCGTCGAAAAGAATGCTTTCGACCTCTGGCTTGATTACAATTTCCTCAAGCCATATAATATCGATTTCCATTATCGGTATGATCTCAATGAGAGTGATATGTACAGAATGACGATCCCTGCGGATTATGATGCTTCAATCATATATGCTCATCTCGTGCAATATCTTTGTGTCGATACTTACAACGAAGTTGCCGGCGTGGATTTCACCAAGGCTTATTTCCCTAAAATGTTCTTCCTTATCGGAGAGTGGGAGTACGACAACAATGGAAATATCATCCTCGGTACTGCGGAGGGCGGAAAAAAGATTATGCTTTCAGGCGTTAATCTCCTTCCGGGAAAATTCACAAGTTACTCGGGCAGTGCTTTGAAGGAACAGCTCAGTACTTATTACATCAAGACTATTCATCATGAGTTCACCCATATTCTCAACCAGATCAAGGGTTATTCTGAGTCTTTCAAGGAGATAACTGCATCTACGTATTTGGCTGATTCATGGTCGGATTCTGATTCAAAGTACCGTCAGAGAGGATATATTACAGCATACTCCCAGAAAGAGGATCGCGAGGATTTCGCCGAGCTTCTCTCCGAGTATATCACTCATGATGAAGCCTGGTGGCAGAAAGAGCTGACTAAAGCCGGGGATGAAGGCAAAAGTCTTATCCTTGCCAAATTCGCTATCGTAAGAGATTATATGTCTGCCTCATGGGGTATCGATGTCGATGAGCTTAGAGATGTGGTCAACCGCAGGTTCGACGATGTCGTCGACGGACGTGTCGATCTGACGGATCTTTCAATCTAACAGGAGGAAATATGAACAACAGATTTTTCATTTCATTAGCCGCAGTAGCGGTATCGCTGGTTTCTCTTCCTTCCTGCCAGAAGGATCAGGACTCCGTTTTCGACGGGTCTCTCACAGAGCGCCAGGCCCAGTATCTGGATGGCTTCCGTAGTCTTATAAAAGGTTCGGAAAATGGCTGGGCAATGTATTATTTCAGTGGCGGCGCCTACGCTACATCGCGGGTATTCACTGTATCCTTTACGGACAACGAAGTAACCGCATCGAGCGAAGACGCTCCGAGCGTCACCGCCAAATCTTTTTACAAGGTTGCGGTAACTTCGGCTCCATCCCTGATTTTCGATACATATAACAGTGTCCTTCATACTTATGCGGCACCATCTCATTCTTATTATCAGGGAAGAGGCGGTGACTTTGAATTCACTATAGAGAACTATTCCGAAGATAAGATCACTCTTATCGGAAGAAGAGCTTACGAACAGCAGATTCTGATCCCTCTGAAGGAGTCTCCTGCCAGCTATCTCAATAAGGTCAAGTCTTTCGGCCAAAGCTTCAATCTTACTCAGGTCGCCGGCAAGGTAAGTAATGGCGATGTCGTCATCTATTTCGATCTCAAGAACAGAGTCCTTTATATAGGCAGACTTGGCGCTGAAGATAGAGAATTTGAAGAAAGACAGTATATCTATACTGAGAACAGCATATTGCTTCACCATCCTTGCTGGTGTAACGGAGTGACTTTCTCCGAGTTTTCCTACAATGCTGAAGAGCATAGTATAACGTCTGAGGGTATCACATTTAAACAGTTTTAGACGCTTATGAAAAAGTTATTCGGAATATTGATGGTCGCCCTGTCTGTTTTCTCGCTTGCTTCCTGCAACGGCGAAAACGAGATAGACGAGAAAGGGGCTCCTACAATTGTAATAAACAGCAAGGATATCCAGCTTCCGGCTAAAGGCGGTGAGTCGAGTTTCCTTGTAGACTCTGATGTGGATTTTATCGTTTCGGTCAGCCATGACTGGGTTTCTGTCAGCAAGGATGGAAATCGCGTAAAGGTTGCAGCCGAGAAGAACTCATCCCTTCAGGGCAGATATGCCGAGCTTTCTGTATCCAACGGTAAGGACGGTGCTTCCATAGTGATCAACCAGCTTGGTTACATTTCTTCTGACGTCGATTTCGACGATATATCTGTCAGCTATCTCGGACAGTTTGTCGAGCTGGAATATGAGTATGATGATTTCATTTCTGCCTCGACCGATGCTGAGTGGATTATTCTCGATAATGCTACAGGTGCGGAGGGAGCAAGGATTCTCCGTGTCCATGTCGGAGAAAACAAGACCGAACGCCCACGTAGCGCAACTATCGAATGGACCCTCGGTCTCGAGTCCGGTTCTTTCGTCGTAAAGCAGAGAAAAGAGATGAAAGAATATTCCGTGAATAATTCATGGAATATCTCGTACCTCGGCGCAGACAATGATATCTACAAAGTCGGAGTCGCCGGAGTCAGCGGAGAGTATGCTGTAACAGCTGTTTCTGCTTCTAAACTGGCTCAGGGTGGTTTCTCCAATGTGGCAGAATATCTTACCGAGTCTGATTCTGATATTGCCAGTGCTATAGCTGACGGCGAGATCGCTGTCTATTCTGGCGACAAGACTGTCGAGCTGAGCAATCTGTCCGGCGGAGAGAATTATGCTGTCGTTCTTGGCTACAATTCTTCTAAATCTGAACTTACCGGGGAATACAATGTCGTTACCTTTAAGGTAGAGGGCGCGGATCTCCGTACTCCTTATGAGAAGTGGCTCGGAACATGGGCTGTTCAGCGCGGTAGCGAGACTGATACCTGGACTATCACGGAGAATGTCAAGAACTCCTCTTACAAGATCGACGGTATTGACGATATCGCTTCCGGACTGACCAGTGGTGCGTCGTTCCCTATCGACGCCCAGTTCGATTCCGCTACCGGAGATATGATCATCCATGTCCAGACAGGTCTTACTACAGTAAATATCAATGATGAGCCTACGTCTCTCGACCTCTATGGCGTGATAATCTATAATGGAAACGAGACAATTGTCACCGGAAATTATGACATAGTCCGTCTCAAGATGGGCAAGGGTACGGCAACAATGGAGGGAAATGTCCTTCATCTCTCCGGTGCCGATGGCGAATTCCCTGTGATAGGAATGCGTCATGTCTTAATGGCTGAAGAGGGCTATTATAACTTTAACCCTGAATACACATTATTCGACCAGACAATCACGCAGCTGACAAAGGTTGACGGAACCGGAACCGGTGACGACCCTGGCACCGATCCTGGCAGCAATAAGGGCTATGCCGGCTGGCTCGGAAACTGGACATATTCTGACGGCACCAACAACTTCAACGTCTCCATTACCCAGAAGGCAGCCAACTCTACATACAACGTCAGCGGTTTTGCCCAGGAGTATGTATATGAGGCCGTCTACGATTCTGCTACAGGCGCCATCGAGATTAACGGTACCCAGCTTCTGGATACGGGTATAGAACTCTCGAACGGGGCAGTCGTGAACCTGTATCTGTTAGCTGTCGACAGCGAAGATTATATCGAGTACGGCAATCCTGACAAGAATTATCGCCTTGTGATCGGAAAGCTTTCTTCAGATGGAAAGTCCGCTACTTTCGAGGGTGATGTATATGATGCCGTATATAGTGGCCAGACATACCATGAGGAAATTATTTCCTTCGGAGTCGTAGGAATGACAGAGGATCAGAAGCTTTATACTCTTTCTTCATATCCTCACGCAAATCTGCCGGGAAGCCTCAGCAAAGCCTCATCCGGTGTGTCCAGGAAGGCGGGCTCCGAAGTATACTCAAAGAATCCTTCAAAGGTTCATGCCGCATCAGTCCGCGGATCTGAGAAGCCATTCTCGTTCTCCGGGAAATATGCTGTCAGGACTCAGTATTATAGACGAGCAAAATAAAGTAGATCATGAAAATCACAAGAATAATAGCATTTTTGACTGCTGGTCTTGTAACCCTTGCCCTTGCTTCCTGCAAGGACAAGGATGAACCGGACGACAAGGCAGACGACTTGAGCAATGTTACTTTCACAGTCGGAACTTCTGATATAGATTATGATAATATCAACATAATAGTCCGCCATGATGGTCCGAAGGATATTACCTGGTACGGATTCGTGAGCGAGGGCAACTCTACAGATATCGAGGCCCTGATCAGTTCCAGGCTCAGTGAGGTCACAGAGGCCGGTCTTCATATCGGAGACAATCAGACCGTGCACCTTGAGGGGCTGAAAGACAATTCTGTCTATCAGTATGTCGCTTTTGGTGTCAATCCTGATAAGACCCGTTTCGGAGTTCCGGGCAGTTGTTCCTTCACTACCGACATGGACAAGAACAAGGTTACGTTCGATCTCAAGATATCTAATGTATCTTACACTTCTGCCGAGGCCGAAGTTTCTTTGAAAGAGGGTAGGGATGACTATACATGGTATGGAGTTGTGACAACTGATGTCGAGGCTGAAGATGCTGAGATCATAAGCAAAGCGATAAAGAATCTGAATCCATCGGATCTTTATTCCGGGACTCAGGCTACAGTCAAGCTGGACGGTCTTTCATTCGGCACTGATTACAAGTATGTCGTATTCGGCATTACTCCGGAACTCGTGCAGTACGGTACACCTTCTTCGGCCACATTCAAGACCGAGAGCTTTGAATTTGCACCTAAATCCGAGTGGACGGTAACTTATGACGGAATCGACAGCGAAGACAAGAATGCTCCTTATCTTGTCTCTGTTACATCTACAGAAGAGACGACCGCTTATTCTGTAGTCGTCCTGGATGCTTCTGCTTTCGACGAGAATACTGATCCGTCTGTCATTGCGCAGAATGCTGCGGGCCAGGCTTATTCTGAGGTCAGCAAGGCGGTTGCCGCCGGTAAATCCCTTTCCGATGTGCTGAAACGTGGTACTTCAAGCACAAATTTCAAGCTTGAGATGGGTACCTATGTTGCAGTCGCTGTAGGTTTCGATGCTGAAGGAATGGTCAACGGCGATTATGCTTTGTCAGAAGTATTCTCTCTTACCGACAATCGTACCCCTTATGAGAAATGGCTTGGAACATGGGCTGTCAAGCGTGGTGCCGATACTGATACCTGGACTATCACCAAGAATGTCGAGAACTCATCTTACAAGATCGACGGTATCGATAATATTGCAGCACAGATGTCTAACGGCGCTTCGTTCCCTATCGACGCCCTGTTCGACCCAGCTACCGGAAATCTGGTAATCCATGTCCAGACAGGTCTTGCAACAATCACTGTCAACGATGGTACAGAGTGCTCTCTCGACTTATATGGCGTGATCGAATATACCGGCAAATACTATTATGTCACTGGCGATTATGATATCGTTACCTTGAAATATGGTGATAACAATACTGCCACGATGGAGGGCAATGTCCTTAAGCTCAACGGCATTGAAGGTGATTTCCCTGTTCTTGGAATGCGTCATGTGCTGACTGCTGAAGAAGGCGGCCGCTTTGTCAACGAAGACTTCACTCCGTTCGACCAGACAATCACGCAGCTGACTCAGGTTGACGGAACCGGAACCGGTGGCGACCCTGGAACCGATCCTGGCACCGACCCGGGCAGCAATAAGGGTTATGCCGGCTGGCTCGGAAACTGGACCTATTCCGACGGTACCAACAACTTCAACGTCTCAATTACCCAGAAGACGGCCAACTCTACATACAACGTCAGTGGTTTTGCCCAGGAGTATGTATATGAAGCAGTCTACGATTCTGCTACAGGCGCCATCGAGATCAACGGTACACAGCTTCTGGATACAGGTATAGAACTCTCGAACGGGGAAGTCGTGAACCTGTATCTGTTAGCTGTCGACAGCGAAGATTATATCGAGTACGGCAATCCTGACAAGAATTACCGCCTTGTGATCGGAAAGCTTTCTTCAGATGGAAAGTCCGCTACTTTCGAAGGTGATGTATATGATGCCGTATATGGCGGCCAGACATACCATGAGAAAATTATTTCCTTCGGAGTCGTAGGAATGACAGAGGATGATAAACTGTATACTCTTTCTTCATATCCTCACGCAAATCTGCCGGGAAGTCTCAGCAAAGCCTCATCCGGCGTGTCCAGAAAGGTCGGATCCGGAGTTTACACAAAGAATCCTTCAAAGGTTCATGCCGCATCAGTCCGCGGATATGAGAAGCCATTCTCGTTCTCCGGAAAATATGCTGTCGGGACACAGTATTACAGACGAGCAAAATAAAGTAGATCATGAAAATCACAAGAATAATAGCATTTTTGACAGCTGGTATCGTTGCGTTAGCCATTACCGGTTGTGAAAAAAGTAACGTTTCCCCTAAGGCGGCCGATCCGGAAAGCGTAAAGTTCTCCGTGTTTGTCGATCCTTCAGACAGTGACGTTAAATCTGTCGTTGTCACTCATAACGGAGACGCTTCATTGACATGGTATGGCTTCCTCTCTGAGGACCTTACTTCTGATCTCGGGGAACTTGTATCAAAGAAAGCTGCTACTCTCAGCGATAAAGACCTGTATGCAGGCAATGGCCATGAGTTCAAGTGCAAGACGCTCGCCGGTGTCGACTACAGATTCATTGTCTTCGGTGTAAACCTTGATGGCAAAGTCTATGGAGAACCGGTTGCCGCCCATGTCATTTCTTCTCTTTCGTTCGCGCTTACACCTGGAGAGCTTACCGGAGAGACTGTTACTGTAAATGTAAAGCACAACGGCTCTGATTCCAATACTTGGTACGGATTCATCACTGACGATCTTGAGACTCCTGCCGAGAAGCTTGTCGAGTCCAATATCCCGTCCAATGCCTCTGAGTTCATGACAGGCAAGGATAAGGATCTTCTCTTTGAAGGTCTTGAGCCTCTTTCAACTTACAGGGTAATCGTCACAGGTGTCACTGAACTTGGTACCTTCGGCGAGCCGGCTGAAATCACAGTCAAGACCGCCAAGTACGCTCAGAGCAAAAACTATAAGCTCGAGTACGCCGGCTTCTATGAGGATCCGGATTATGTGTATATTAACGGACTTAAGGTATCTGTATCCGATAATGCTTCGTCTAAGTATTTCTTGTACATTGATTCTGCGGAATCTGTAACGGATATATATTCTTTCCTCGATGGGGCTATATCTTCGACTTCTAGCAAGCTGCTTAGTTTGGCTTCAAGATATGGTGTCTCTGTGAATGATATCCTTTTTGAAGGATCTCAGACAATTCCGGTCGGGCTCAGAAATGGTAAATATGTTGCAGTTGTCATCACTTTCGATGAAGAAGCAGAGTATGCAGGTGATATCAATTGGATTGAATTCGATGTGGTAGAACCGAAGGCGTCTAAAGTAAATCCTGATTGGGATCTTTCAGTTTTATGTGAGCCAGGAAGTGCTGACGGTCTGTATTCTGTGACTGTTACCAATACTGTTGCCGAGTCATCGTATGCTTATCCATACTATCTTGATTTCGTCAATAAGAATAAGGTGGATGAAGCAGGCGGCATTGAAGAGTATATTAATAGTGTTGTAGAGGAATTGGGAAGTTCTTTGGAGTATATATACGATCAGTATAATTACGATATGACGTATTACGGTACAAAGTCGGATAAATATAATAGTGTCCCGAAAGGCGATTATGTAATAATTGCCTATGGTTTCACTCCTGAAACCTACTTCTTCACAGGACAGTATGCCTATAAGGAGGTATCTATTCCAGATAGTAGCGCTTCGGGATCGCCTGCACGTGTAATGAGCAGTATGGGATTCGATTCCGGAAAACTCAACAGATTCGCCATCCCTTCCAAAAAGTAAAGGATTTTTCCTCTCTATATGATTTCAGCCGTCCCTTCCGGGGCGGCTGATTTCGTATATGTCATGTATAGTTCTATACTCTTTTCTTTCGAAAGAGAAAAAATAATATCGGCCCTCAAAATAAATGCTAACGCTCTTGGCTCGTAATGCTTTGATACATAAGATTCTCTCCCCCCCCCCCCTAGATGCGAAGTCTAACGCCTTACTATATGTATATTGATAAATAGTATAGGATTCCTTAAGTTCGCATAAGTAAAACATAGACCACTATATGTCCTTGTTGACTTGTATGATATAATCAATATAAAATAATTACACTTATGCGTTTAAAAATTTTTCTCTTGTGTTTTTTTCTGGCGTTGAATTCTTTCGCTCAAACACACGAACAGTTTAAAAACTTAGATAAGGAAATCAAAGATGCTTTTACATCTCTTGATAAAAATCGCGTTACTACTGGATTCCTGTCAGATTACTCCTTAGAACTTGTTTCTCTAAAAGATTATTCCGGACATTTGACAGATAGCAATTATGTCTCATTTGAGACCCTGAAAATGATTTCAGAAACTATGCAGTCAGCTTCTGTAACAGGAATGACAGTTAAGCAGATTTCTTCATGCATCCCTTCTTTATCAGCGACGTTTAGAAATCATTATATGCCAATAAGTATTGCTGCATATAAGTATAATTCCTTTCGGGAAGATGCTTTGACGGCCGGGTTAATTAATTATGATGGTGTTAATGTTTCAGACAAGTACATAAATGGTATGTGGGTTGATCCTTACGAATACAATACTCTATTCGGCTTCTCTCCTTATATGAATGTCGTAAGTGATGGTCATTTGACTTTTTCTTTTAAAAATGATTGGATCTCGACAAATATAGATGATTCTATCAGTTTTGAATTTGATGCTGGAGATGGTCATGGATATCGAACTGTTAGAAACGGGTCAGCCATTTCTGTGAATTATGAGGTGGGGCAGCATGTTCTTAGAATGAGAATGCAAATAAGAGAAAAGGAAGCTATCGAAATTAGAGAGTCACATAGTTATATAACCGTTATATCCAGCCAGGCCATCAATAGAGCTCCAGCTTCAATTATTACACCTGATTTCACGAAAACTTTTGTAGGTGATTTAACGCCTGGCTACGCTTTTACCTCATCGGCTGATATATCAATACTATATGCAGAAGGACGTACTAGTCTTCGAAAGCCACTACTCGTTGTAGAAGGATTTGATCCGTTAGCTGGAATATCTGAATATGAAACAACGCTTTCGTCTTTTATGGATAATATACCCAGTTCTAGATTCGATATTTCGGAATATGATATAGTGTATGTTGATTGGAAGGATAGTTTTGCCCCTATTCAAGCGAATGCCTCTGTCTTAAAAAAAATTATAGCGTGGGTTCGGGATAATACTGATACAGATGGGGGAAAATGTGTCCTTTTAGCAGAGAGTATGGGTGGATTAGTGGCTAGATATGCTCTATGTGATATGGAAAGACATGAAGAACACCATAATGTCGCAACGTATATTTCTGTTGATTCACCATATTTGGGAGTCAATGTTCCGCTTGGTGCAGTCTATGGTGTACAGCATTTATTTGAGATGTTAGAAGATGCCAATGAATCATTTCTCGTAGATATGTTCTTAAGTCTTACGGGAAGTTATGAAAAAGCAAAAACAGCATACAATTCTGCCCTTCACATGAAAGATGCTCCATCAATAAGACAGATGTTGTGTAATTATGTCAACAGTAATTATGTCTTGGATAATACGATGTTTAACGAGTTGCAAGAAGAGTTTTTAGATATGGGGTTCCCAAAAGGTGATGACGGTCACTCTTTGGTCAGGTTGGCCATATCGAATGGTGGAAATAATACTGTCAATACTATTGACAAATTTTTATCAATCGAAGCAAGAGCGTCTATGTCAGAATTAAGTAGTATAGCTATGGATCTTCTTTTTTTCCCAGGCTTGATTCTCAACACTATTGATGTCTCATTACTTGGAGTAGTCGGTATACTTCCGGGTAATCGGTCAATAATGTTTGAGTGCTATATATATCCCTATATAAGCCCGAATTCTCTAATCTATGAGGACCAACTTAGATATAGAAAGAAAGGTTTAATTTGGAGAAAGACTAAAACGCTTTTCAAGCATTCAGATTATTCTCCACAAACTGGGATCCCGATGGATTATGTGAATGGTTCGTTGTACTCCTTGGAAAAGAAACCTCTTTCGAACAGCGGTGGAATTAAGCATATCGGCAGTTATTCTCTATCAGCTGATTACACAGATAAGATAGTCTTTGTACCAACTGTAAGTTCTATCTGTTATCAGAATGGGAGATTCAGCGAAAGTGATTACAATAGATCATTTAGTTCTTCCAACTTGAATATAAGTAATACACCTTTTGATGCTTGCTTTCTTAATAGTGTAGCCTCCGAGCATATTGATATTTCCTGCGATATGTGGAGCTGGCTTGACGATATGATTAATCTATACGCTGAGGGTCCTGATATGGGGCTTCGGATGGAAGGTCCGAATTTATTAAACGAGAGTGCGTCGTATACTGTCATATCGAATTTGGATATTCCATATGACTATTCGGTAGAATGGTCTTCTTCTGATCCCTCGGTTGTTAATGTTGAAAAACACAATGGACGAGCAACTCTGGTGAAAAAGGGTGTCGCCGAGATAAGGGCTCTTGTTAAAGTGAATGGGAGAAAGGTGTCTTTAAGCAAAAAAATTCAAGTCGGATTACCAGATTATGTAATACAATTTGATAAATATTTTATTGATAAAGAAGGCCTTCAGTATGCTATAGCATTGCCAATACAAGACGTCCTACCTGAGATCAAAGCAGATATATCCTACCAGTGGGGATTAGTCGGAGTTGACGGAAATATTGTATGGTATAACGTTACCTATGATTCAATATATCATTTTTCGGTTTCTCCTTCAAATAATCAGCGAATCTATTTAAGAGTATTATATCAAGATGTTACATACCAAATGCTTAGCACTATTTGTGGATGTCTTCCTGATACAATTATATTAACAAAGGGACACAAATACGGAATGATATTACCTTCTAAAAGTCAGATTATAATGCTAATTCCTGATATATCTATATCATCCTCAAGTGATATAGATACTCAAGCTCCATACGAGATTTGCTTATACGGAGATGTATTCAGATTTGATCATCTACCTACATTAACGGAAATATTGGAGCCTTCCTCAAAAGATGTACTTTTAGAACATTTTACTTTTTATAGTGAATTGTATGAGGCAGTGAATAATAAAAATAAGGAGAACGTATATGTAAACTACACTTTAACAAACAAGGATACCGGTGAGGTAATAGATGGCACTTTACGTTTCATATGGAAAGAAAAAATTAATGATATACTTTAAACTATTTGACATGAAAAATATGAAAAAGATCTTGATGGTAATTTGTTTAATAACCATTATATCGTCATGTGCAATTCAGGAAATAGAGACAATGCCCGAGAATAGCCAGAATGTATATGATGGGTGGGTGGTTGAGACGTTCCCTTCAGATTCTGTTAGCCGTCTGATGTTGTTACATTATATTCAGTCTGATCTGGATTGTATAGCTGCACGTTGCATTGATAAATCTTCAGACAACGAATTGGTGTTTAATGAAAAAGAAGTCAAAGAACTCAATGCTGTTGATGTATGTATGGAAGAACGGGTTCGTCGTACTGTAAAGGGTTCTAAATAATGTGAATCTTCAGTATGTAAGAATCAGCCGTCCCTTCCGGGGCGGCTGATTTTTTACATGCTTCGCTTAAGAGTCTCGATGTAGGCATCGATGCGGTGCAGCTGGTCCGGAATCTTGATGCTCTGAGGGCAATGCTCCATGCACTGGCCGCAGCCTATACAGTGGTCAGCCTGGCGCAGGGTCGGGATGGCCTTGTTGTATGAGGTCAGGTAAGCCTTGCGGAGCTTGCGGAAATTCTTCTGCTCCTCGCTCTGGGCAACCGTACCCTCATTCACGCACTTGTTGTAATGCGCGAAAATGCCCGGAATATCTATACCGTAAGGACAAGGCATACAGTAATTGCAATGAGTACAATTCACCGAAGGATACTCAGCCATAAGCGTAGCCATCTCCTCCATGAACGCCAGCTCCTCTTCGTCCATAGGCTTGAAATCCATGAACGTCTTGAGATTGTCTTGCAGATGCTCCATGTAGGTCATTCCGCTGAGCACAGTCAGTATCCTCGGGTAAGAGCCCACGAAACGGAAAGCCCATGACGCCAGTGAAGCGTCAGGGTCCCTTTCCTTAAGCTTGGCGGCGATATTCTCCGGCAGGCTCGAAAGGCGGCCTCCCAGGAGAGGCTCCATAATGGTAATCGGAATCTCCCGCTTGTCCAGCTGCTCGTACAGATAATCGGCATTGACATTGCGCACGCCGTCGGCATGCTTCCAGTCCATATAATTCATCTCGATCTGCACGAAGTCCCAATGGTACTTGTCGTGCAGGGCAAGCAATTCGTCAAACTCCGACTTGCGCCCATGGAAAGAGAATCCCAGCTGCCTGATCCTGCCGCTTTCCCTTTCCTTGAGAAGGAAATCCATCATGCCGTTGTCCTCATATCTCTGCTTGAAGGCCTCATATCCTCCGCGCCCGATGGCATGCATCAGATAATAATCGAAATAATCCGTCTGCATCTCTTCGAAGGAGTCCCTGTACATCTTCAGGGAAGCCTCATGGCTGGCATCTCCGAAATTCGAGAGCTTGGTAGCGATATAGAAAGACTTGCGCGGATAACGTGCCAGCGCCTTGCCGGTCGCCCTTTCCGACTGTCCCTGCAGATAAGCCGGCGAAGTATCATAATAATTGACGCCATTTTTCATTGCGACGTCGATAAGCTCATCGACCTTCTCCTGGTCGATTATGTCGCGACCGTTCTCGTCCTTGATCATTGGCCACCTCATGCAACCGTACCCCAGCAGCGAAACTCTGTCCCCGTTGGCCGGATTCGTCCTGTAGACCATCTCGCCCGACGTCCCCTGCACGGCAGTCTTCCGACCGGAAATACCGCCGGTACAAGCAGCAGCTCCTAGCGCAACCGCGCCGGCGCCAGCTCTTTTAAGGAATTCTCTTCTATCCATAATCTATGAGTTTATATGGACCTGGAGTCCGTTAACATGAATTGCACTATAAGGTCTCGACGGACAGAGATTCTCGCACGCTCCGCAGCCGATGCAGCGGCTCTCGTCCACGGCCGGAATACGCAGCGAGTCAGGATTCTCCGGGTCGAGACGGACCATGCGGATAGCCCCGACAGGGCAGTGGCGCGCACAGTTGCCGCAGCTGACCCCATCCCTTTCTACAACGCAGAGACTGCGGTCCACGGCAGCGGTACCGATATGGACGGCCGTCTTCTCCTCCGGGGTAAGCGGAAGTATCGCTCCGGCAGGGCAGACCTGCGAGCATTTCGTACATTCAGGACGGCAATAGCCGTTCTCGTATCCCATCTCCGGCTGCATTAGCCGGTCGATATCCATGGAAGGCCGCAGCACGTTGTTCGGGCAGGCCGAAATACATAACTGACAAGCCGTACAATGCTTATAGAAATCCTTTACGCTCTTGGATCCGAATGGCGTAAGCGGCACGGTCCTTTCGGGATTCTTCTTGTCGATTATCTCCGCGAAACCTCCGTCCAGCTTCTTGGTCTGGGCCTGGAGGGCGGCGGCAGGAGCGAGAACGGCGGCAGTCGCCAGGAATGCCCTGCGACCCTTGTCTGCCGAATCTCCGGCTGGCGCGGAAGCCTTCTTTCCGTATGCGAAACGGTAATGGAGAGCCCCGAACTTGCAGTTGTCAATACAATTGAAGCAGTCCACGCATCGGCTGTAGTCTATCTTATGATCCTGGATATTTATGCATGAGGCCTTGCAATTCTTCTCGCAGAGCTTGCAGTTCTTGCACTTGGAAGCGTCGATGACCGGACGGAAAATGGCGAACCGGCTGAAAAAGCTTAGAGTCGTACCGACCGGGCAGATCGTATTGCACCACGTCCTGCCTCCCAGCCATGCAAGCACGGCGACGACAACGAAAGTCACGGCGGCTACCAACACGACCGGCATCTTGGGATCGATGATGCTTCTGACCATACGGCCATATGCGCTGTATGGGGCAAGCAGAGCTACAAAGACCTGTATTCCTGCGATCAGGGCTGCGACGAAGATAACCCAGACCCCATAACGGAGCCACTTGATCTCCGGAGACCAGCTGAACCTTCTTTTCTTGCGAAGCCCTGCCAGCCAGGAAATACCGTCCTGCAGTACGCCCAGTGGGCATATTACAGAACAATAGACCCTACCGAAAAGCAGAGTGAGAATTATCAGAAATACTATTACGCCGATATTGAGCGCCAGTACTGCAGGCAGAAACTGCAGCTTCGCCATCCAACCGAGCCAAGGGTGCAGAACTCCCGCGAGTCCCGCAAGAAGCAGGGTGATTCCCGTCACGAATATGACGGCAAGCGCGATGCGGAGATTTTTCATATAATGTTATCCTTATGTTGCAGGACAAATATAGAAAAAAACTTCAGATAATCAATCGAGGGAGATGAGAACGAGGGACTTGTGTGAAAGCTCCAGGGAGACTATGTCCTCCGACGCCCTGTTGAGGGTAGCCTTCCACCAGTTGTCGAAGACTACGTCGTCCGTCGGCCAGACCAGTCCCTTCGACCGGATCTTCAGCGAATTGTCCGGACTGAAGACAGAGATCCTGCGGCCTTCGCCGACCGGCAGGGAACATGAGTCCGTGACCGCGAAAATCGTCCCGTAGTCCGTCACCATGTCGACCGTCGGCTTTCCCTCCGACGGCAGTCCGCTGACGCCCCAGAGACGCGCATATTCCATGAGCAGGGACATGTTGCCGACAGTATGGTCCTCCCGCTTTCCCGTCGCTCCGATGAAATGGATTTCGGTCGCGTCGGGATAATGCTCCATCGCGTAGCGCATGGCCTTGGTCTGGTCGTTGTCGTCCTGTTCGGAGATATGGACGATCCGGTCGGCGAAGCGCCTCTGGAGAGTTTTCGGCAGCGAGTCCATGTCCCCGACGACAGCGTCGGGAAGCCTCTCCTGCCCGAAGATCGGGACCATGACCCGGAGCCATGTCCTGAGAGCGCTGTCGCAGCAGATTATCCTGTCTGCGCAGCGTACCAGATAACGGGGGAATTCCTTCCTGGGAAAGTCCCCGGCTCCGATTATGACGATCTTAGACATTGCTGCGAGTCTTTGCTATCTCGGCTTTGGATGTACCTTCGGAAGTCTTGTAAGACTGAGGTTCGCGGAAGCCGGCGAGGAAGGCTTTTATGTCCATCCTCTTCTTGCCTGCAAGCTGGATGTCCTTGAGGGAGATCGCTCCGTCGGCGGTAGCGATCTGCATGAAGGTCTTGCCGTCGGAAATTACAGTGCCCGGAGCGGCTCCGGAAGGATTGCCGGCCTTCTCGGCAGAGTAGATCTTGAGCTGGGTGGTCTCGCCGTCCTTCACGAGTTCCGTGAATGCGGCAGGATACGGGCTGAGACCGCGGATAAGATTGTAGATGGCGACGGTAGAGTCGTTCCAGTCTATGTGGCAGAGCTCGCGGGTCAGCTTCGGGGCTGGCTTGAGGACCTCGGAGCCCTGGATGAAGCTTCTCTGTACTCGCGTCTCTATGTTCTTTTCGATTATTCCCTCGACGCTCTGGAGCACCAGTTCGGCGCCGATAGGCATCAGGTTGTCGTGCACGTCTCCGGCTGTGTCAGTTTCGGAGATGCGGAGCTCCTGGCGGAGCATGATTCCGCCGGTGTCGATGTTCTCGTCGATCATGAATGTGGTCGCTCCGGTCATCCTTTCGCCGTTGATGACGGCCCAGTTGATAGGGGCGGCGCCACGGTACTGCGGAAGAAGGGCTGCGTGGAGGTTGAATGTGCCGAGAGGCGGCATCTTCCAGACTACCTCAGGCAGCATCCTGAAAGCTACGACTACAAAGAGGTCTGCCTTGAAGGCTTCGAGGGCTGAAAGGAACTCCGGGTCCTTGAGCTTGACAGGCTGGAGTACAGGTATGTTGTGCTCGACAGCGTATTTCTTGACTGCGCTTTCGTTCACCTTGAGGCCGCGGCCGCTTGGCTTGTCGGCTACCGTGACTACTCCGACTACGTTATAGCCGGCTTTTACGAGGGCGTCCAGAGGTGCGACTGCAAACTCCGGAGTACCCATATATACGATTCTTGTCTTCTTGAATAATCCCATGACCTTACTCTTTAATTTTCTCCACCATGAGGCGAAGTTCTCCGATCCGCTGAACAGTTTTGCGTCGTTGACGGCTTTCCACGAAAGGAAGAGTCCAGTCGGCAGAAGTACCGCGGAGGAGAAGAATACTGCAACCGCCGCGCTGGCCTTTCCGTCATTTCCGAGTTTGACGCCGCTGATATCGACAACCCAGTAGAGCACGAAGAAGAGCACGGCGATTATGGCCGAGGCTCCGAGACCGCGCCGTTTGGTCGCGAAGGCTCCGAGAGGCGCTCCGATAAAGAAGAATATAAGGCAGGCGAGGGCCTGGGCAAACTTGTGCAGTATGTCCACGCTTGCCTTGTTCAGTATCTTGGTCTCGTAGCGTACTCCGTCGACGCTGTTCTTCAGCATTGACGAATAGTCTGCAAGGGCGGAAGATGCCGATTCATAGGCATGCCTCTTTGTCTTGGTATCCTTCCAGTCGAGTTTTTCCGGATATTCGAATTTGCTGGTATGGCTGAAGTGCCTTGCGGTATCGAGCTGGTTGTAATATCTCAGGGAACGCAGATTCCAGAAATCGGTAGCGACTCTGTTGACTACCGAGTCTAGCTGTCTCGAAAGGGAGTCCTTGACGATAATCTGACGGGAAAGGTCCATCGATTTGACCTGGTCCCCGTAGCGGGCGCCGGAGGACTTCTGGAAGGCGTAATTCTCCAGAGGAATAATCATCTCCTGGCGGCTGAATTCGATCTTCTGAAGCTGCAGGGTCGTATCCCTGTACCTCATCGTGTTCGTTTCCTGATAGTTGATTCCGCTGAAGAGCTGGAAAGTGATGTAATCCTTTGCCTTGGACATCTTCATCATTGCGGAATCGGCTATGGTCACGCTGACATTGCCTTTGTCGGCCGTATGGTCATAGACCATCACCCCGTGCATCATTCCGGTGCCCTTGTCCCTGCTGTCAACCCTGAGGACATACCCTTCGAGACCGTCGTAGAAGGTTCCGGTCGGGATGTTGATCTCTTCCTTGGTCTTTCCGATATCGTCTCTCAGCGTATATATCTTGTTGTAGGCGATAGGGACAAGGTTGTTGGCGGCAAAAAAGGCTCCGATGCTTATCAGCGCCGAAACTATCATTATAGGCAGCAGCATTCTCTTGAGGGAGATTCCCGCAGCCTTCACAGCGATCAGTTCATTGTTCTCGGACATCTGGCCATAGGTCATTACCGATCCCAGCAGGGTAGACAGAGGCAGGGACAGTGGCAGCAGAGTCGCGGCGCCCCAGCCCATGAATTCGAGAATGATCTTCAGGCTCAGTCCTTTACCGACGAGTTCATCGATGTACAGCCATAGGAACTGCATCATCAGTATGAACTCGACGATTATCAGGATGCCGAAGAACGGTCCCGAGAAAGATTTGAGTATGAACTGGTCGAGTTTCTTCATTTACTTTGCAAGTGCGGTTTCAACCATCTTTTCGAGGGCTTCCTTGAGGCCCTCAGGGTTCTTGCCGCCTGCTGTTGCGAGTCCCGGCTGTCCACCGCCGCCACCCATGATGAACTTGGCGGCATCGCGGATATCCTTGCCGGCATTCTTGCCTGCAGCAACCAGATCGGCAGAGTACATGAGGACGAGCTGAGGCTTGCCCTCATACTCGAACGCTCCTGCAAAAACAAAGCCTTTGGCTTCTTTCTGGAGAAGAGCGGCGACTTCCCTTACCGTGGCAGGGTCAAGGCTGGTGGTAAAGCGCACGAGCCTGATGTCTCCTACGGTCTCTGCATTCTGGGAGAGACTGGCGGCGAGGCCGGCAACTTTTTCTTTCATGAAGCCTTCGATTTCTTTCTTATAGCCGGCGTTCTCGGCAACCATCTTCTGGATAGCGCCTGTAAGGTCAGGAGCATTGTTGAAGAAGGCTTTGGCAGCCTTGAGGTTGTCCTGCATAGAATATACGAGGTCTTCCGCAGCAGCTCCTGTGACAGCTTCAATACGGCGGACACCGGCGGCTACAGCGCCTTCGGAAACTATCTTGAACATGCCGATGCGACCTGTGGAGGCTGCATGGGTACCGCCGCAGAGCTCGACTGAATCTCCGAACTTGACGACGCGGACTCTGTCTCCGTATTTTTCGCCGAAGAGAGCGATTGCTCCCATTGCCTTTGCCTCGTCCATTGTCGCGTCACGTTTCTCGTCCAGGGCGTAGTCGGAACGGATAAGCTGGTTGACTCTCCTTTCGGCAGCCACGATCTCTTCGTCCGTCATCTTGGAGAAGTGCGAGAAGTCGAAGCGGAAGTAGTCCGGACCTACGAACGAACCTTTCTGCTCGACGTGGGTTCCGAGAATCTCGCGGAGAGCCTGGTCGAGAAGGTGGGTGGCTGTATGGTTGCAGGTTATCCTTGCCCTTCTTTCCGTATCCACGTGGAGGGAGAATGCTCCTTCGCAGTCCTGCGGGATGCGTTCTGCCAGGTGGATAGTAAGGTTGTTCTCCTTGACGGTGTTGAGGATTGCGATCTTCTCGCCGCTGGCGGAGAGTATGTAGCCGGTATCTCCGACCTGGCCGCCCATTTCAGCATAGAAAGGAGTGCGGTCGAAGACGAGCTGATAGTATACTTTATTCTTCTGTTTTACAGTGCGCTGTTTGATGAGGCTTGCCTCCTCGACGGTGGTGCAGTCGTAGCCGACGAATTCCACGTCTTCTCCGCTGTGGTACTCTGTCCAGTCTCCGAACTCGTTGGAGGTGGCGTTGCGGGCGCGCTCCTTCTGCTTCTGGAGCTCGGCGTTGAATCCTTCGAGATCTACGGTATAGCCCTTCTCGGTAGCGATAAGTTCGGTAAGGTCGATTGGGAAGCCGTAGGTGTCGTAGAGCACGAAGGCGTCGACTCCCGGGATGATCTTGGTGTCGGCGTTTTTGGCCATGTTGTCGTCGAGCATCCTGATGCCTCTGTCGAGGGTGCGGAGGAAGGCCATCTCCTCTTCGCGGATGACGCTCTCGATGAGTTTCTTCTGTGCCACGAGCTCAGGATATGCTCCGCCCATGTCTTCTGCGAGCCTGTCGATGAGGCGGCAGAGGAACGGCTCGTTGAATCCGAGGAAGGTATAGCCGTAGCGTACTGCACGGCGCAGGATTCGGCGGATTACGTAGCCGGCCTTGACGTTGGAAGGGAGCTGGCCGTCGGCGATGGAGAATGCGATCGCCCTGATGTGGTCGGCGCATACTCTCATCGCTACGTCGACGTCCTCGCCTGAGTGGTATTTGTGGCCCGAGAGTTTCTCAAGTTCGCTGATCAGGCCGCTGAAGACGTCGGTGTCGTAGTTGCTGGTCTTGCCCTGGAGCACCATGCAGAGGCGCTCGAAGCCCATTCCGGTATCGATATTCTTGGCAGGCAGGGATTCGAGGTGGCCGTCGGCCATGCGGTTGTACTGCATGAACACGAGGTTCCAGATCTCGATTACCTGGTCGTTGTCGGTATTGACAAGCTCTGCTCCCGGTTTCTTGGCGATTTCTTCGTCTGAGCGGAGGTCTATATGGATCTCGCTGCATGGACCGCATGGGCCGGTGTCGCCCATCTCCCAGAAGTTGTCGTGCTTGTTGCCGAGAAGGATATGGTCCTCAGGCATGTGCTTTTTCCAGGCCTCGCGCGCTTCGGTATCGAGTTCGGTGCCGTCTTCGGCCGAACCCTCGAATACAGTGGCGTAGAGCTTGGATTTGTCTATCTTGTAGACTTCTGTAAGCAGTTCCCATGCCCAGTCGATCGCCTCGGTCTTGAAGTAGTCGCCGAAGCTCCAGTTGCCGAGCATTTCGAACATGGTGTGGTGGCGTCCGTCGTGGCCCACCGCCTCGAGGTCGTTATGCTTGCCGCTCACGCGGAGGCATTTCTGGCTGTCGGTAGCTCTGCGGAATTTCGGGG
>Ga0310695_10003430_pt1 | contig 31072 bp, 29 predicted proteins | sample RumenRJG_04DNA_FD_203882 | JGI IMG/M metagenome (GOLD analysis project Ga0310695, IMG submission 203882) | Bovine rumen microbial communities from Lethbridge, Alberta, Canada - RJG_04 (v2) (version 2) | ecosystem: Host-associated > Mammals > Digestive system > Stomach > Rumen | place: Canada...
CATTTGTTCGGTGGTGAGTTTACCGGCGGCGATGAAAGGGTCGAAGCCTTCGAAGTCGTTGACGCGACAGGCGTTGACCATCGCCATGGACGGCAGCAGGAAGTCCACTTGTTGTTTGATGGTGGCTGCATGCCGTTGGCTGATGGCTTTGAAGGTGTTGCAGAAGACGTCGTCCCATTTCATCGGCTCGCGCGGGTTCGTGTTGATTAAATTATAAATTAAAATTAAATTTAAATTAAGCCCCTAAAAGGGGCTAATTAATTAATAATTAAATTAAAAGGGCAGTTGGTTGTCAACCAACATTATCCAGGTCCGGCCCGTCTCGTCTTGGACCTCCTTACGGATGATGCCTTGGGCGATCGCCTGATCCAGGTAGTAATAGTAGGCCTTGGCATCGATGATGCCACATTTCTTCAGGGCGATGGCCATCACCTCGTTGAAGGGCCGTTGGGTATGTCCCTCCAATGCCGTTGTGAAGAGTTTTCGCAGGTCGATCTCTGGTGCGACATCCTCCAGGGACTGCTTACTCATGAAGCGTCCATGCGTATCACGGGGCTGTTCCTGATAGTTTGTCAGTTCCTCGGGCAGACCCTGTTCGTTGACGCGGTAATAGAATTTCCGCTTCATACGCCGCTTTCGAGAGAACGTGTGCGTCACTTTAAAGGTCTCACTCTCGTCGATGGTCTCACACTGGAACACTTCAAAGGCCTTGTTGGTCAGTTCGGTACCGATGGAGCCGCGCATGTTGCGATCCTGTTCGCTTTTGTTCTGGTGGAGCACACAGACGATGCAGCAGTTCTGGTCCTTGGCGAGTGCCATGAGATGTTCCATGATGAGCGTCGCCTGCACCGCGTCGTTGATGTCGGTCATGAGGTCCTTGATGCCATCGAGGATGACGATGTCGGGCTGGAGCACGCGGATGGCCACGTCGACCATCTTTTGGCGCCGGTCGAAACCAAGACCGCGGAGGTTGAAGGCATAGAACCGTGTGTCGTCGAGCGATTCGAGGTTTGCCAGCGGCATGATACGGTCCTTCAGGATCTCCTGCGTGCTCTGCTGACTCTGTTCGGTGTCTATCCAAAGCACCTTCAGCGGCTCTTCGCACAGTCGTTCGAGGGCGAATAGCTGTCTTTTCAGGGCACCTGCCATGAGGATGGACAGGAAGAACGTCTTGCCGCTCTTCGCCTTACCGCAGTCGGCCACGAGTTCGCCACGATAGAAACAGTTTTCCTCATTCATCCTGAACAGCGGCTGCATGGGGGGCAGTTCCGTTTCGGGCGTGATGCGTTCTGAGAAAAGGGCTTCAATCTCCTGCGGGGTGGGTTCTGCCAACATGACAGTCGTGGCGCTCTGTTTCCTTCGCGCCAGACTGCCTTTTACAAGGTCGAAAGCTTCTTCGCTCATTACTTTCTCCTTGATTTGGGTTTACGGTTGGGCGTGAGCCCATTGGTCTTGCAGAATTCGATGGCAAATTGTCTGAATTCCATGGCGTCTTTGATGAACTCATCCTCTTCTTGAAAAGCTGCTTTAATCGAAACCATTCTCATCCCTTTTGTTGAAGTAATTTCGTAAGGGCTTTTAGGGTTGATCCATTTGCCGTTAATACCACCTACCTTTTCGATGAGTGATGTCAGACCTTTCCAACGCTTGATTTGTTTGAAAAATAATTCCATCAACTCTCTTTCTTCACTCTCCATCAAAGGAGTTCTCATTTTTTTAAATTTCATTTTTTTAATGTTTTTGTTGTTTGTTATTTTGATTGGTTGATTATTACTTATGGGAATTTCCCTCGCTAATCGCCTACAAAGATAAACATTTCCTCAAAAACAACGCTGATTCATTATATTAATCAGAATTGTTAATGTATTTAACTTTCTAAAGCATAGTTTAACGGTTTTTTTTGGTAAAATCAGAAATTTATTGTAATTTTGCAGCTATGAATGAACAAATGAACGATCAGACATTGCTCTATCCGCTGCTGTTTGAACCGAACCTGCATACCGTGGTGTGGGGTGGTGATCAGCTGAGACCTTATAAGGGGCTGGCACCCTCCGACGAGCCGATAGGTGAGAGTTGGGAGGTGAGTGCCGTGCCCACCAGTACGAGCATTATCAGCAATGGCAGGTGGCGGGGACGGGATCTGGTGTCGGTGATCCACGAACAGCCTGAGGCCATCCTGGGCAAAAAGGTGAATGAGACATACCACGGTCAGTTGCCCTTGCTGGTGAAGTTCATCGATGCCAAGAAGGACCTGAGTATCCAGGTACATCCCAACGATGAGATGGCGATGCGTGAGCATGGGAAGATGGGCAAGTCGGAGATGTGGTATGTCATCAAGGCCGACGAGGGCGCTCATCTCTATGCGGGTTTCAAACGGGAGATCCAAGTGGGAGAATACTATCAGCGTATTATCGATGGCACGATTACGGAGGTGCTGGCCGACCATCGGGTGAAGGCGGGGGATGTGTTCTATCTGCCGGCGGGTCGGGTACATGCCATCTGTGGTGGCATCCTGTTGGCAGAGGTGCAGCAGTCGTCGGACGTGACCTATCGGATCTTTGACTATAACCGCCCCGGTCTGGACGGCAACCCCCGTGAACTGCATACGGCACTGGCAGCCAAGGCGCTTGACTTCCATGTGGAGCGGAATTATCGCACGGACTATCCTGAATTGGCCAACCGAGCGACGCAGATCATCGATACCCCTTATTTCGATGTCCGTGTGATGGAGGTGTCGAAGCCGTTCCACCGTGACCTGCGGAAATATGACAGTTTTATCATCACGATGTGTATCGAGGGGGATTGTGTGATCCATGTGCGAAGTACGGGCGACGAGATCCTGCTCAAAGAAGGCTATAGCACGCTGATTCCGGCGGCGATTGCCGACTTCGATATCCTGCCACAACAGGGCAGGACGCGCATTCTGGATGCCTTTATCGACAATATGGACAGGAGTCTTGCCACCATGGTGACGCGCTTCCTGCATCTCTCGGATTAACAATTAGAACGTGCGTCTCATACTTTTTTCGTGGAAAATTTGGCTGATAGAGAAATAATGCGTACCTTTGCAACGAATTTTGGACGAAGATCTTCATCATGATATATTATTCGATACTGTTGCCCCTCCTGTTGGCAATGTCCTTGTCGCTCTACATTATCCCGCGCATCCTGGTGGTGAGTGTGAAGAAAGAGCTATATGATGAGGCCATCCAGGAGCGTCGGGGAAGAAAGAAACGGAACGTGCCCAGGCTGGGCGGCGTTTCGCTTTTCCCTATTCTGGTGATCAGTGTCGGATTGCCGTTGGCCTATACGTTTATGTTGGGCGATTCCTTTGATACCAACGGCGAGACACAGGCGTATTTTGTGCAGTTTATGATGATGCTGGCAGGCTTGACCACCATGTATCTGGTCGGCGTGATGGACGATCTGGTCGGCGTCTCCCTGCATTCCAAGCTCATCATCGAATTTCTGGCAGCCATGCTGATTCCCCTGTCTGGACTGGGCATTAACGACCTGAACGGCATGTTCGGCGTCTATGAGTTGCCGTCCTGGATTGCGTTCCCGTTGACGGTGGGTGCCGTGATGTATATCACCAACACCATCCCGATGCTCGACGATGTCGATGGCTTGGCAGCCGGTATGTCGATCATCGCCTTCAGTGTGCTGGGGGGCTTGTCTTACTTGAGTGAACAGTACCTCCTGTTGCTGATCTGTGCCTCGATGGTGGGTGTGCTGGCACCGTTTTTGTTCCGTAATGTCTTCGGTTGGCTCTTGGGCTGGCGTAAGCTGTTCTTCGGCAGCACAGGCGGTCTGACCATCGGCTATCTGTTGAGCTATGTCGTGATCACCCTCGGCCAACTGGGTGGTACGTTGCTGCAGAATGGTGTCGGTATGATCTGTTTCGGAACCCTGATGATACCGATGTTCGATGTGTTGCGCGTGGCGATCACCCGCCTGGTGAACGGACGGAACATCTTCCGGGGTGGTGACCGCAACCATATCCACCATCGTCTGATGACGGCGGGGCTCAGTCCCCGTATGGTACTGCTGGCACTGCTCCTGATTTCATCGGGCTTCATCAGTCTGAATGTGATCGGTGTCACTCTGGGTGTTGACCTGTCATTGCTGCTGGTGATCGATGTATCAGTCTGGTTGGTGATGCAGGTGATTATTATGTATTACAAGAATAAGGGAGAGAGGCGCCATGGATTACGTCGTTGAAGTTTTCGCCCAGGCCGTCGCCTCGACAGACCCTTGCCGCACCGCCTTCTCGGTGTTGGTGCCCCTGCTGCTGTCCATCGTGCTCGGTACGCTGTTCGTGCCGAGAGTCCTGCTGCTGAGCCGAAAGCGTAAGCTCTACGATATCCCCGACCAGCGGAAGGTACACAACAGACCGATTCCCCGTTTGGGCGGTGTGACCTTCTTTCCGGTGCTCCTGATCAGCTTCTGTCTGACCGTGGGGCTGTGGATGCTGTTGGAGCTTTATAGCAATCCGTCACATGTCGATGCGTATTTCCCCCGTTTTATCCTGTTGTCGGTGGGTATGATGGCGCTGTTCCTGACGGGAGTGGCGGACGACCTGATCGGCGTGTCCTACCAGTCGAAATTCCTGGTGCAGTTCCTGGCAGCCGTCTTGTTCCCCGCCTCCGGTCTTTGGATCCACGACCTGTCGGGCCTGTTCTGGCTTCATGAGATCCCGGCTTGGTTTGGTATGCCCTTGACGGTGATCCTGGTGGTGTATGTCATCAACGCGGTCAATCTGATCGATGGTATCGACGGCCTGGCTTCAGGGCTTTGCTCCATCTCACTGTTGACCTTAGGAGCCGCAGCGGCGATCAAGGGCCAGTATCTTTTCTGCATGCTCTCCTTTGGCATGTTGGGTGTGCTGCTGCCATTCTGGTTCTATAATGTGTTTGGTAATGCCGACAAAGGCAAGAAGATCTTTATGGGCGACACGGGCAGCCTGACGTTAGGCTATCTGCTGAGTTTCCTGCTGGTCTATATGTCGAGCCTCGCCACCGTCAGCTTCCCGCGCGGCATGCTGCTGATGGGCGTCTCGACGATGATGATTCCCCTGATGGATATCCCCCGCGTGATGCTCAAACGCATCCGTGAAGGTCACAATCCCTTTAAACCTGACCGTAACCATATCCATCATAAACTGATGCGGGCGGGCTTGAGTCCCCTGATGACGATGTTTGCGCTGCTGTTGATTTCCACGTTTTTGGTGGCACTGACGGTATGGTTGGTGATTCTGGGTTGGGACAAGACCTTGATTTTGGTGATCGATGTACTCTTGGGTATCATCCTCCATCTGTTGATTGATTATATGATTGTCAAAAAAGAAAAATAAGATATATGAATAAAATGATTGAAAACGAAATGAACTCTATGGAGTTCCAGGAAGAAGAGGCACCGTTGTTCGACTTCAAACAGCTGTGGATGCTCTTCGTCCTTAACTGGCGCTGGTTCATCGTGTCCGTCGTCGCTTGTGTGATGATAGCCTTTGTCTATCTCTGGTTCCGCCCGAATCCTGTGATTGTGAGCAGTAACATGCAGATTCTGGGCGAATCAAAACAAGGTGGAGGTGCTGCTGCAATGGCAGCAAAGGCCTTGGATGCGCTTCCTATTAGTCTGGGTAGTTCTGTGAGCACAGGTTCCGAAGGAATCGAGACGGTGAAGCGCATGCTGACCTCTACAACCCTGATCCGTAATGTGGTAAAAGATTTGGGGCTTTATGCGGAGTACAGTGTAGATAGCTGGGGACGTAACTATGTCCTTTATAAAACCCAACCTATTGTTGTCACGCTTGATCCAGCCCATTTAAGATGGTTTGATGAAGAGACGTTGACGGCTTATCATGAGATAGACCTCACTATACATAAAACGGGTGATGGCTATTATGTGAAAACGATAGCTGATAAAATAGAACTGCCTGAACAGACCTTCAAGTCACTCCCTGCAACTGTGAAGACAGACATCGGTACTTTAACCATTGCGGCAAATCCTCATATGAATGCCCAGCAGGCTGCAGCATATGCAGGTGATTTCAAAATCAATGTCTCGGTGGTGCCACCAAAGGCAATGGCTGCCAAGTTGGCTGCTGCAATGGCTGTAGAGCCGCCATTTAAGAATATAAGTGATGTGGTTGCTATTTCGATCCAGGAAGAGAATTATCTCCGAGGTATTGAATTTATTAATGCTTTGGTGGATCGCTATAACAAACGCATCAACGAACAAAAGGATGAAGAGGTCAGAAAGAGTGAGGAATTTGTCAATGAAAGATTGGCAAAGCTTGATATAGAACTCGGATCCTCAGATGCTGATTGGCAACACTACAAAGAGGATAAAAAGATTATTGATCCAGAATCAGAAGCTACCGCTGTGATAGAAAAGAAAGAGATGGCAGAAACGTCGTTGTTAGACCTGAATGTACAACTTGCATTACACGACTACCAGGCTGAATATATTACGGATCCAGTTAACCTCTTTAAGGTTTATCCAGAAGTTTCAAGTAGTGGAGTCTCTTCAAGTCGTTCTGCTTCTGGTGGACCTGCAAGTGGCAGCGCAGGAACCGTAGGTACACAGAGCACTTCTTCTATCGGTCGTCATAATGATTTAGTGATTCAACGGGATGACCTGCTAAAAAGCATGAGTGAGAAAGCACCTCAGATCCAGAGAATTAACGAAAAAATCAAAGAACTACAGACAACCATTCTGCTAGAGTTGAATCGCAATCGTCAACAAATCCTGATTCAACGCAGACCTATAGAACGCGAATTAAATAAGGCTCTTAATCGTTTCTCACAAGCCCCCAAAATGGAACGTGAAATGACCGATATAGAGCGTCAGCGTGAAATCAAACAAGGTGTTTATATCACCATGCTTCAAAAACGTGAAGAAGTCGCTGCGGATTTGGCAAGAAGCATGAAAAAAGGTCAGTTGATTGACGATCCAATGATTTTAAGTGCAGGCCAGACGAAGCCAGAATTTGTCTTATTGGGTGCAATTCTTTTGGGATTTATGCTCCCTATTGGTATTATGCTCCTGATCCAAATGCTTAAGACGAAGGTTGACACCAAACAGGAGTTGGAAGAGACTTCTAAACTGTCGATTCTCAGCGAGGTGTTCCTAACGAATAACGATGATGCTATTCGTGCACTGAGGACCAATCTTCTTTATAACCTAAAGGATGGACAGAATGTGATTATGCTGGCCTCTCATAACAAAGGTGATGGTAAAACCTATCTCGCCCAGCGATTAGTGGATAGCCTGACACAAATCGGAAAGAAGGCTCAGTATCTGAATCTGAACCTTCGTGAAGATCGCTCAAAGGCTGCCCAGGCAGCCGATCTGTTGGCTGGCGCCGATGTGGCTAAACAGGTTGAGTCATTAAAGGCTGCCAACGACTACCTAATCTTAGATACCCCGGAAATGGGAAAATACGCAGACATTTATCAGGTTGCCCAGTTTGCGGATGCTACGATCTTTGTGGTTAAAGCGGAATCAACTGACAAATCTGCTGTCAAAGAGATTGCGAAAGATGCCCGCATCCCGAACCCCATGCTAGTGCTGAATGCCATCGATATGAGTAAGAAAAAGTATCAATACCTTTATAAATAAGATTACAAGATGAAAAAGTTATCAAATATCTTCCTGCTGTTAATGGGCATCATGCTGACCAGTTGCATGAGCACCAAGAAAGTCACCTATTTCCAGAATCTCGATAACGTTGATCTGTCAAAGACAACAGGGCTTTATGATGCTAAGATCATGCCAAAGGACATTCTTTCTATTACGGTGCATACACTGACACCTGAGGCTTCAGAGGCTTTCAACTTGAAAGGATCTTCTTCTGGCTATCTTGTTGATAACGAAGGAAAAATTGATTTCCCCGTTGTCGGCACGCTTAACTTAGGAGGCATGACGACCAAAGAAGCTGAGGCTTTGATCAAGTCAAAGATTGTGCCTTATATGTCAGCTTCGGAGAACCCGATTGTACAGGTTCGTATGTCTAATTACAAATATGCGATGTTGGGTGGTATTAGAGCGCCTGGCGTCTATACGGCTCCGAATGAGAAGATCAGTATCGTTGAGGCCATCGCCCGTGCTGGCGATTTGGATCTCTATGGTCAGCGCGACAAGATTTTCCTGATTCGTGAGAATGAGCATGGCCAGCGTGAGTATCATCAGCTGAACATCAACGATGCCGAGATCTTCAACTCACCCTATTACTATCTCCAGCAGAACGACATCGTCTACGTAGAACCTAAGAAAGTCGTGGCCCGTAATGCTTTCTTCACCAGCTCCACCTCCATGTGGCTCTCTATCTTCGGCATGCTAACCTCCGTCTCCACCTTCATCCTTGCTCTTACACGGTAATACGGTTGAGCTTATCGAAGTATACGGTTGCTGAGCCTGTCGCGCTCGACCAAAGGTCGCTTGCTACCATCGGGACGCAAGAAGCACGACCTATTATCAAAAATCTACCAAATTCTTTGGTAGATTTTATTTTTTTTCGTATTTTTGCACCATTAGAAGAGGAACCGGTTCCAAAAACAGTATCCTCTTTCTATAGATATTGAATACAATAAAGTTTCTAACGCTCTGCAAATAAACAATTTATGCATAGCGCTAGGATATTAGTTGTTGGCCTGCTCTACACTCAAAGGGGCTCAAAGTTGGCAGTAATGAATAGAATCTTAATAAGTTTGCAATATGTTTAGACTTATAGAATTACCATATCGTAAAGATGGACTGGAGCCGGTTATAAGCGCTCAGACGTTGGATTTTCACCACGGCAAGCATTTGCAGGGGTACGTGGATAATCTCAATAAACTGCTTGATGGCAGTGAGTTTAAGGGGATGGCGTTGGAGGACATCGTACGAAAGGCCCCTGCTGGTGCTATTTTTAACAATGCAGGTCAGATTCTGAATCATGAGCTGTATTTCATGCAGTTCAAACCTGTAAGTGAGGCTCTTCAGGCTCCGACTGGGGCACTGGCTACGCAGATTGAGAAGCAATGGGGAACGTTGGATGCTTTCAAATCAGAGTTTGAGGCAAAAGGTGTAGGTCTCTTTGGTTCTGGATGGGTTTGGCTCTCAGCTGACGGAAATGGTCAACTTGTTATTACACAGGAACCAGGCGCCTCCAATCCAGTTGTTAAGGGCTTGAAACCTCTTATGACCTTCGATGTATGGGAACATGCCTACTATCTCGACTACCAAAACCGCCGAGCCGCTCACCTCTCCGCTCTTTGGCAGATCATCGATTGGCAGATAATAGAAGAACGGTATATGGGGGCTATGTAAATAGTGCCTGGCGATTAAGATTAAGAATACAAAATATACAAATATGCTAAACGGAAAAACCGTATTAATTACAGGAGGAACGGGTTCCTTCGGTAATAAATTTGTGGAGACGATTCTCCGCGACTATCCTAACGTGAAGAAGATTGTTATCTATTCACGTGGTGAGTTGAAGCAGTATAACATGAAGCAGAAATACCCTCAAAAAGACTATCCCATGATGCGTTTCCTGATTGGTGACGTGCGTGACGGTGATCGTCTGAAGATGGCTTGTGAGGGTGTGGATGTGATTATTCATGCGGCTGCTATTAAACAGGTAGATACTGCGGAGTACAACCCCCGCGAGTGTATCAAAACCAATGTCAATGGTGCCATCAATGTGATTAATGCTGCATTGGAATGTGGTGTTAAGGATGTGGTAGCCCTTTCTACGGATAAAGCCTGTGCGCCGATCAATCTCTATGGCGCCACGAAATTGACCAGCGACAAACTGTTCACTGCTGCAAACAATATCAAGGGCTCAAAGGATATCCGATTCTCAGTGGTTCGTTATGGCAATGTGATGGGCTCTCGAGGTTCTGTCATCCCGTTTTTCATCAAATTGCGTGATGAAGGAGCCAAGGAACTGCCGATTACCGATATGCGCATGACCCGTTTCAACATCTCTCTTCAGGAGGGTGTCGATTTGGTGATGTGGGCACTCGGTCATCATCTTGGTGGTGAGATCTTTATCCCCAAGATTCCGTCATATAGGATTACTGATGTGGCAAAAGCTATCGCACCGAATCTCCCCATGAAAGAAGTTGGTATCCGCCCAGGTGAGAAACTGCATGAGGAGATGATTACCATGACAGACTCTCTGAACACCATTGATATTGGTAAGTATTATGCTATTCTCCCTTCCGTGGCATTTAATTACACCACTGAGGACTATCTGAACCATTACTCAGGAGCTAAGTTCGTTGAACAAGGCTTCTATTTTGCCTCTGACAATAATAAGGATTGGGATACAGTTGAGACCCTGCGAGAGAAGTTTGCAAAAGTGATTCCTGGTTTTGAAGTGAAATAATGATGGTTAAGACTCCAATCCCATACGGTCATCAGCATATATCTGATGACGATATCCAAGCTGTAGTCGATGTGCTGAAATCCGACTACTTGACTTGTGGTCCCAAAATCCCTGAATTTGAACAGACGTTCAAGGAATATGTGGGCCATCCCAAATATGCGGTGGCAGTTTGCAACGCTACGGCGGGATTGCATCTGGCAGCTCATGCCCTTGGTGTGAAACCAGGCGTTAATGTGATTGTTACGCCATTGACATTTGCCTCCAGTGCTAACTGTGTCAAGTTCTGTGGTGGTAATGTCACCTTCTGTGATATCGATCCAGAGACCTATCTCATGGATATCAACAAACTTAAGGAGATTTTGGCAGCTTCACCTAAAGGTACTTATCAAGGCATCATCGTGGTTGATTTCGCAGGCTATCCTCATAACATGGAGGAATTGCGTCAAGTTGCCGATGAATATGGCTGTTGGATTATTGAAGATGCATGCCATGCCCCGGGAGCCTATTTCATTGATAGCAAAGGTGAGAAACAATATACAGGAAATAGTAAATTCGCTGATGCCACCATCTTCTCTTTCCATCCGGTAAAGCATATCACCACAGGCGAGGGTGGTATGGTGGTAACCAATCGCAAGGATGTGTATGAAAGTGTTGCACTCAATCGTACACATGGCATCACCCATGATCCATCATTAATGGAAAAATGTGATGGCAACTGGTATTACGAGATGATTGAACTTGGTTTCAACTATCGTTTGACGGATATTCAGGCAGCTCTTGGTGTCAGTCAGATAAAAGTAGCCCGGCAGAATGTGGAACGCCGCAGACAGCTGGTTAAACAATATAATGAGGCTTTCAAGGATATTCAAGGAATCAAGACACCTTATGAGGCAAGTGATGTCTATCATGCCTATCACCTTTATATTATTCAGGTAGAGGATCGCAAGGGCTTATATGATTACCTACGCACTCAAGGCATCTATGCCCAAGTGCTCTATTATCCTCTTCATTTGATGCCGTATTATAAGCAATTTGGCAGTAAAGAAGGTGATCTCCCTGTTGTAGAGAACTATTATAAGCATTGCTTGGCGCTGCCTATGTTCCCAACATTGACTGATGAGGAACAGCAATATGTAATAGAAAAAGTAAAAGAATTCCTTTTGAAATGAAGATTAAGTATATATCAGAGTTGACAGAAGAAGAACTTGCAGATTTTAAGAGCTCATCTGTTTACAAACAATCTCATGCAGACTATCGCTATTGCGATGTTCATTTTAACTATTACAAGGAGTATTTTGGTGATGCATGGAAGGATCTTTCTTTGGTGGTATTTGAAAAACAGTATTTCTATATCTGTATCTATATGTTGACCAATGGTAAGGAATTGTCATTCTTTGGATCCCCATTAGAGATATATGCAGACACTTCCTTGCCTACTCAAAATCAGAACAAAGCGTTTGTGGAAGTCTATACCAAGATAGAGACAATAAAAGAAGAAACAGGTGCACGAACAATCAAGTTTTATGAGGAACCCCATTTCTTACTAAAATATTATGAGCATAAGAATTTTGAAAGCCATATAGTATTTGAAAATTCGATTGATCTGACCAAGAGAGAGGATGATATTTTTATGTGCCTCCGTAAGAGTTATAAGTCTCTTATTAATTGGGGGAAACGTAATCTGGAGTTACACATATATGATCAGACTAATATGACTGATGAGATTATGTGTCAGTTTGAAGAGTTTCATATTCAGGTGTCTAAACGTAGAACTCGTTCGCATGAAAGTTGGATGTTACAAGCAAAATCTATTAAAGAGGGATTAGGTTATATTGTGTTCTGTAATTATAGAGGGAAATTAGTATCTGCAACCCTCGTACTAAATGGGGAATCAGAGTGCTATTATGGTGTTTGTGTGAATGATCGTGAGTTGATGGCTCAAAACCTTCCAATAGGTCATTATGGCTTATACAAGTCGATATTGATAGCTAAGGAAAAGGGACTTAAGAAATTTAATTTTGGTGATGTATCTGATAATGCTGATCCTAAGATTAATGCCATTGTTAAATATAAGAGAGGATTTAACAATAAACTCTGTACTCGAATAGCATGTAATTGCAGTATTTAATTATATGAATGCAAAATCCCCCAACTCTGTTTGGATATGGCCTAGAAATTTGTTGCATGGAGCCATATATGGAGGTCATGAAGAAATTGAGAAGTTCTTCAACGAACTGTATTCACCTTTCAGGTGTCTATATTTCTCTAGAGGTCGAGTAGCAATAACGGCAATTCTTGATGTGATAGGTGCTAAAAGAAATGATTTGGTTTTTATTCAGCCATATTCTTCGTATTGTGTTCAATCTGCTGTTTCTAAGATTTCGACGCCTTTGACGATCCATCCCGAGGAGAGTAAATATCAAATTATATATCACAATTTTGGAAGAAAAGAGATTGTGGATCAGGCGATATATAATAATGTTATCATAGAAGATTCTGTAGATTCTCTTGTTATTTGTAGTCAAAAAGAAGAAATTTTCCCCAATAATGGTTATTATGCGATATTCTCACTTTCAAAACTCTTTCATTTGCCATTTGGATCAATTGTTGTTTGCAGAACTAATGAAGCTTATGAGAAACTGAAAGAATCTCCTATTAGAAATACTCAAAGTGGTTATTTGGATCTAATAACAAACCCTTTGTTTACCGACGAAGTATTATATAGAAATCCATTGGCTGTATCCTCAATATTGATTGATTCTGTATACGATATTATTAATACAATGTTTGATAAAGCTAAGAGTAGGATAAATAGCAATGTTAATAATCTGTCAAAGATAATAGGCCGTAGTTTTGATGTAAGCAATCGGTTACCATCAAATTTTTTCTCAAGAGAGATAATCCCCAAGTACTTGTACGATAAATATGATATAGAAGAAAGGAATCGGCATATTTATGACTATGGTAAACAAGAAAGTATTTCTGTCAGTATGTTCCCTGTTCATTTAGATATTGATATTGAGGATGAAAAGTAAACTTGTTCTTGGAACTGTTCAGTTTGGGCTTCAATATGGGATTAATTCTGCTGGTCGCCCCAATGGGGAGGTTGTAAGAAATATATTAGCTAAGGCTGCTAATGGAGGAATCACCACTTTGGACACATCAAGTGCCTATGGAAACTCTGAAGAAATTCTGGGTAATTACATTACCCAGGAAGAGAACTTTAAGATTGTCTCAAAATATCCTAAAGGGGATGTTTCTGTAAAAGAGGTGTTCAATGGATCATTAAGGCGTTTGAAAGTAGAAAAGCTCTATGGGTATCTCCTTCATCATTTCGAGGTGTATAAAAACAATCCAAAGGTATGGGACGAGTTTGTCGCATTAAAAGAATCTGGAAAAGTAAAAAAAATAGGTTTCTCTTTATACTCTCCTGCTGAATTAGAGTTTATCCTTAGCAATAAATCTCCCTTTGACTTGGTTCAAGTACCTTTCAACATCTTAGACAAGAAATTCCTGCCCTATATGAAAGATCTTCATGAAAAGGGAGTGGAGATTCACGTGAGGAGCACTTTCCTCCAAGGGTTGTTTTTTAAGGACAGGAATGCGCTACCAGAAAAATTGCAGCCATTGAGGAAATACCTTCTTCAATTGGATGAGTATTCATCTGAAACAGGAATGAGTATTTCGGAGATTGCGCTTAACTATAATATTCAAAATCCTTATATTGACGGTGTACTTATTGGGGTGGATAATGTTGAACAATTGAAAACAAATCTTGCATCATTAAAGGACACACCTGTCGATATAGAGGTTGATGTTAAAGAAAAGGAATTATTAAACCCTGTAAATTGGAATTAAATGTATATATTGGCAATTACCCAGGCTCGTTACGGATCAACTCGTTTGCCTGCAAAAATACTGAAAGAGATCAATGATAAGACCCTTCTCGAAATTCATCTGAGAAGAATTCTTAAGGCTAAGACGATTGATAAGCTGAAGATTGCTACGACAGATGAAGAAGGATCTAAGTTTATTGTAGCTGTTGCTGACAAGGTGGGTTGTGAGTATCATAAAGGATCTGTTGAGGATGTGCTCAGTCGTTTCTATGATACTGCTGTACCAGAGAAACCTGATTATGTCATTCGTTTTACCTCAGATTGTCCATTGATTGATCCTTCTGTTATAGATGATGTTGTAAACTTTGCTATCTCTCATCCTGAATATGACTATGTTCATACAGATCCTAAGCAGTTTCCAGATGGCCTAGATACGGAAGTCATGAAGTTCTCTGCTTTGGAGAAAACTTTTAAAGAGGCTGATTTGAAATCAGAACGTGAGCATGTGACATCTCATATCTGGGAGAATGGCACAGCTAATGGTGGAAAACTCTTTAATACATATAACTTTCCCAATAAAGAGGGAATCTATAAAGCTAACGATTATCGCCTAACCATTGACGAACCAGAAGATTTTGAAGTGCTGAAAGCTCTCATCAACAACCTTGGTGAGGATAAGTATTGGAAGGATTATATTGACTACTTGTTGGAACATAAAGACTTATATGCTCTCAATAGTAAGTTTGGATACAACGAGGGTTATGAGAAATCAATTAAAAACGATAGTAAATTTGAAAAATAGAAAATATTATGGGAAAAGGTCAAGAGCTTTATAAAAAAGCAAAGACGATGATTCCTGGTGGAACATCGCTGTTATCTAAGAGACCAGAACAGTTGTTACCAGAGAACTGGCCTGCATATTATAGTAAATCAAAGGGATGCCACGTGTGGGATCTTGATGGTCGTGAGTATATCGACTGTGGTTTGATGGGTGTTGGCACAAATTCCCTTGGTTATGCTCGTGAAGAAGTGGATGAAGCTGTTATGAAAGTAGTACGTGACGGAAACCTGACTACTCTCAATTGTCCGGAAGAGGTATATTTGGCAGAGCGCCTGATCAAGATGAATCCATGGGCTGGCGGTGTTCGTTATACTCGTGGTGGTGGTGAAGCTAATTCCATGTGCGTTCGGATTGCTCGTGCATATACGGGTAAGGATAAGATTGCTATTTGTGGATATCACGGCTGGCACGACTGGTATGTATCGGTAAACCTTGGCGATAACGATGCCCTTGCGGGCCACTTGCTACCAGGTATTCCTACAAATGGCGTGCCTCGTGAGCTTCGTGGAACAGCCATTCCTTTCCACTACAATGACTTTGAGGAGATTGAGAATATCATTCGCAATACTCCTGACCTTGCGGCTGTTAAGATGGAAGTATGCCGTAACTTCGGTCCCGAGAAAGGTTATCTGGAGCATATTCGTAATCTCTGTAATGAATATGGTGTTATTCTTATTTTTGATGAGTGCACATCTGGATTCCGTGAGACTTTTGGTGGCTTACATAAGAAGTATGGGGTTTATCCTGATATGACTATCTACTCTAAGACCATGGGTAATGGCTACGTAATTGCCGCTGTGTTAGGCAAGAAGGAAATCATGGATGCCGCTCAAGGCTCTTGGATTAGCTCCACTTTCTGGACTGATCGCATTGGACCAACCGCCGCTCTTGCTGCTCTTGATGTGATGGAAAAGACTAAGTCATGGGAGTTTATCACCAAGCAGGGGCTTAAGAATAAGGAACGTTGGCAGCAACTCGCTGACAAATATGGTTTGAAAATCAACCAGTGGGGTATTCCTGCTCTTGCGGGATATACCTTTGATTCGCCCAATGCCCTTGCATACAAGACCTATGTAACTCAGGAAATGTTGAAGAAGGGATACATTGCAGGCACGCTGATGTACACTTGTCTTGCACATACCGATGACGTTCTTGAAGATTACTATCAGGCTCTTGATCCTATCTTCGCTAAAATACGAGATTTTGAAGATGGTGAGGATGTAATGAAAGCACTTGAAGGGCCTGTGTGTCAAGCTGGTTTCAAACGTCTCAACTAATATTTATGCCCAAATATATTTGCCTCCAGCAACAAGATCAACATTTAGGTGATTATTCCATTGTACCGCTTCGTTATGAGGATCGATTCCTTATCATGAAGTGGCGCAATGAGCAGATCTATCATTTGCGACAGTCGCAGCCATTAACTGAGGATGACCAGCAGCAGTATTTCGATAATGTCGTTTCCAAGTTGTATGATAATCCAAATCCCGATCAGATACTCTTCTCCTATTTGGAGAAAGATGTTTGCATAGGGTATGGAGGACTAGTCCATATTAATTGGATAGATCGCAATGCGGAAATCTCCTTTATTATGGATACCAGACTGGAGGCAGAACATTTTGCAGAGCATTGGAGCAACTATCTCACTATGCTTAAGTCTGTGGCTTTCGATGATCTGAGATTACATAAGATTTACACTTATGCCTTTGACCTGCGTCCACATCTTTATACGGTGTTGGAGGCAAATGGCTACAAACGAGAGGCAACACTGAAAGAACATTGCCTGTTCAACGGAGAGTACAAGGATGTAATTCTTCACTCATTGTGGAATGACAGCTATGAGGTGATCAATTACGTGGACTGCACCAACGAGCAGAGCCGTGATGTTCTTGCTCTTAGAAATCGAGATGATGTGCGGAGGTGGATGGTGAATCCAGAAGTTATTCCAGATGAGGCTCATTTCAAATTCATTGAGAGCCTGAAGAATACCCCCAACAGACTTTATTTTGCCATATACAAAGATAGACACCTGGTTGGAACCTATAACCTTACCAATGAAGGGGATGGGGTATGGGATAGGGGTATTATTGCCAATTCCTCCACTCAGGGAACTGGACAAACTGAAAAATGGGAACGGCAGATTCTTCGTAGTTTGCCTTCATACATAAAAGCTGTTTCTGCAAAGGTTAAACATGATAACTTGAGATCCATCAAATATCATGATAAACTTGGTTACAAAGAACAAAGCAGAGACAACGAATATATATACTATATGTTGAAATTGCAATGAGTAGGACATTTATTGTTGCGGAACTATCAGCAAACCACGGGCATAAATTGGAAGTAGCTCTTGAATCAGTTAGAGCTGCCAAAGAGGCTGGTGCAGATGCTGTTAAAATACAGACATATACGGCTGATACAATCACATTGAATTGCGATGCTGATGATTTTAAGGTGAAAGGGACCTTATGGAATGGGCGTACATTGTATGATCTTTATCAAGAAGCGTATACCCCATGGGAATGGCATAAGGAAATATATCATGTGGCAAAAGAAGAAGGCCTTGTATGTTTTTCAACACCATTTGATAAAACCGCCGTTGATTTCTTGGGGGAGTTAGATAATCCTATTTATAAAATCGCCTCATTTGAAATAACTGATATTCCTTTGATTAAGTATATTGCATCCATGCAAAAGCCAATCATTCTTTCCACAGGTATTGCAATGGAGGAGGATATACGATTGGCTCTTGACACAATATATGCAGAGGGAAATAAAGATGTTACACTCTTGAAATGCACGTCAGCCTATCCTGCACCTATTGAGGATGCAAATCTCTTGACTATTCCTGATATGAAAATTCGATTCGGCTGCAAGGTTGGCTTAAGTGACCATTCAGAAGGGAGTACTGTACCGATGGCTGCCGTTGCGTTAGGAGCAGAGGTCGTTGAAAAACATTTTATTATAGACCGTTCGATAGGAGGACCAGATTCAGCCTTCTCAATGAGTGCTGATGAGTTCGCAAAGATGGTGCAGGATGTTCGTAATGTGGAGAAAGCTCTTGGCTCGGTATATTATCCAACGGATCCATCGAAAATCAAAGGGCGTGAATTCTCACGCTCGCTTTATGTTGCCGAGGATATGAAAGCTGGTGATGTCATTACCGAACAGAATGTTCGTTCTGTACGACCTGGTTATGGACTCCCTCCCAAATACCTGCCAGAATTATTAGGGAAGAAGGTTGGCACAGATCTGAATAAGGGAGATCGTTTTTCATTATGTTTCATTGTATAAAATATTTCGTCATGCAATATAAATTAATTATTCATTTATTTATTGTTTTGATAATCTGTGGCTGCTCGTCTTTAGAAATGGAAAAAAAGAGAGGAAATACGGAGTCTGTTTCAATAAGCAGGATATATGGAGATGGATCCTCGTATTGCTCATTTACTTCACTAGTGAAAAGTGATGGGTATTATTATTTGGCATTCCGTGAAGGGAGAACTCATGTCAAAGAAGGTGATTATGGAAATATTAAGATACTAAAGTCCCATGACGGTGAGAATTGGTCAATATTACAATCAATTTCATTAAATGAAGTTGACTTAAGAGATCCTTGTTTATCTGTGCTCCCGAATGGTAGTTTATTGTTACTATGCGGAGCAAGGTATAAAACGGAAGATGGCTATTATACAACAAAGACATATTGCGCTATGGAAAGAAAAGGCAAATTTGATGAGCTTATGCCTGTTATTGTTCCTAATGATATAGATGATAATATTTGTTGTTGGATATGGAAATTAACTTGGAACAATTATGAAGGCTACGGTGTTGCTTATAGAATGAATGATAATCAATCATCGCAAATCACTTTGGTAAAAACGACAGATGGCATAAATTATACAAAAGTAACAGACATCGGCCTTGATGGTAATCCGTCCGAAGCAAGACTGAGATTTCTAGAAGATGGAACAATGATAGCTTTGATACGTAGGGATGGAGGTAATAGAAAAGGATACATAGGTTTTTCTAACTACCCATATATAGAATGGAACCTGAAAGAATTGGATATATATTTAGCAGGTCAGGATTTCATTGTTGATAAAGAAGAATTAATTTGTTCTACAAGGATATATGAAAATACCGATAAAAGGACTTGTATTTGGGTTGGTAATTTGGAAGGTGTGTTTTTATGGAGTTATACTCTTCCGTCCTTAGGATCTGAAACATCTTACGCAGGATTATTGAATGAAGAAAAGAATTACTATATTTCATATTGTTCTATGCATGAATTTGAAAAACCTGCGATTTATTTAGCAAAAATACCCAAGAGCTATCTGCAATATCAAGGACAATTTTCTTCTATAACGCAAAATCAGCCTTGATACTTCTACTTTTATGCAATCCTGCCTTCCCATATAGCTGATATTTCTCCCAACAAACCTTAAGTTGAGTGTTGTCAATAACATATTTAACACGGATTGCCCCAAAAGTCTACCCAAATTCTTACAGCCGTATATATTATAGACGGGCTGAATAATCTTATTTCTTCTCTTTCTTTTTGACATAATAACCCCCGAAAGTTTGAAGTGCACCCCGGAAGTTAGAAAAAAACTTTCGGGGTGCACTTCGCGTTTATATTTCACAATTACCTTTCTTTCACCCAATACACCATGCCGAAGGACTTGCGGTCGCTGAGGAACTTGCATTCAGGGCGGTTGAGGAAGTTTCCGATTTTGATATAGGAGCCTTCATCCTCGATGTATGCTGCCTTGAACACCTTCTTCAATCGGGCAGAGATGTCCTTGAGTGTCATCCACTGACCACCGTCGGGATTGGTCTCTGGGGTGCCAACAGGCTTCTCGAAGAGTGACAACAGTTGCTCGCCGAGTTGGCTGAGCTTCTGGTAGCGTAGGTTGTGCTCCATCAGGGCATGCTCTTCCTCACGCGTCAGATGGTAGCGCAGCCGTTGGCGTGATACTTCATACTCCAACTGGGCATAGAGTTGCGGATAGTCGATGGGTGTCTCAAAATCAATGTCACCCTCCACGCTGACACAGATAAAGCGACGGCTACCACTGGGATCTGTCAACGGGGTACTCTCGTTGGTCGTACCGATAAAAGAGGCATAGCGACGATGGCTCGAATAGGCCTTGCCGTAGGGTGGACGATACTTCAGATCGGAGGTGGAAACCAGGTATTTCAACACAATCTGCTGGCGCTGGGTGATCTTGTCGAACTCGTCGAGGTTGATGAGCGCAAATGAGGTCAATCCCAGGTTCAGATCATGCTCATTCTTGAAGTTGATGCGATCGTTATAGTACTCACGCTGATCCCTAGGCAGCAGGATACGGCAAAACGATGTCTTGCCACAGCCCTGTCTTCCTATAAGAATAGGTACGAGCGCGTTGCCTGTCAATTGTCCCTTGCCTCGCCACATCGCCACCATCGAGCGCATCCAAATATGGAAGAGGTAAGGCCACTCCTCAAAATCCGTCTTAACACGACGGGCCAACGGCTCCACACGATCCTTACCATCCCATTTTGGTAGATGGTCGAGGAAATCTGTCATGGGTTCGTAGAGTTCGATGTCATTGGAGTTCACGTAGCGGTTGATGTCCTTGTCCCAGCACTTAACCCCCTGTGACAAGGCCCGCATCGTGATGGAGTTGCGCGCCTCCTCCGTCAGATCCTGATAACTGAAACCATACCCTGTCCGCATACGGTATTCCGCCACCCCTCTCATCACGTTTTTGCGCAGTTCGTAGTTGGCGTTGAGGAACATGTCCACCTTCATCATCATCAACGTCTCCGCAGGGATATGTTTCAAGGGCTTTGTGATGTTCTTGCGCTGACGATACTTCTTTTCATGTTCCTCGCGATAGGCATTCTCAAACACCTTCCTCACCACATCGGGCTCCTTGCCAAGCGAGAGACTGAACATCGCCAACCGCTGAGCCACTGCCATCTCCAGGCCAGACTCCTGACAATAACCTGCCAACCGTGTGAGAATCAGATGAGTGCGACCTTCTTCCTCTGAGATGCCCACCGTGTCGTCGTAGGCTTTCGAGAGACAATACTCATAAATCAGGTTCATCGCGTGACCATTGTCGCTGCCTGGCATCAGACTCTCCTGTTTCTCGGCATAGAGGGACACGGGGCGTACGGCCTTGGTCACGTCGTCGCAATCGGTATAGAACGGTTGCGCTGACGGATTATAATAGAGGTTGGGGTCACAGCTGATGTAACAATCCCTGTCGAGAGTTGGCTCCAACTTCTCGATGGTTACACCAAGTTGCATGTTGTATGCTACACGGGCCTTCTCATAAAGGTTTGTGTGGAAACGATTGATATCGTCATCGCTCTCAGGCAGACCACCATCAAACAACTCCCCACGACACACGATCTTCACACTCCGTCCACTGGCACCGACAAAGGCGAGTAGGGTATGGGGTATCTGGGCGGCACCCTTGCGCACGGCATCTGCTTCTTCAGAACCAGCCAGGTTGTTCACCTCCAACAACACGAGACCGTTGTAGGCTCGCATGATACGCTGTTTGTTCCTGTTCTCCATCTGCGATGAGAAACACACCTTGGGTATGTCCTTTGTATAGAGATGGAACAAACCGTCCATTGCGTCATACTTCTGGCGTACTTCTACCAAGGGATAAATATCACGCAATTGTCTGCATAGTTCTTCATAAGCCTGTTCCTGGATCATCTGTACAGCTTCAGACAATTCTACCTGCTTGAGTGTCATCGTGTTGCGATAGTTCTTGACGATTGTGACTTTTGTCATTTTTGAGTAATGATTGATAAACGTCCACAAAGGTACGAATAATTATTGTGTTGACCAAATTCTATTGCATCTATTTTCATTCAAAATCTTTCTTTTCTCTATTCATTTCTACATATATATTATAACCTACTGAATATAAACAAGATAAACAATGTATAGGATAAATTATCCTATTTCATCTATACACAAAATTAAGGTCAATGAATGAAAGAGATAGTATTTTCGCCTGATTGAGACGATTTGCACGACAGACGGAGATAATTGTTTTCTATATGTTTCAATAATGGAAACAATGAGTTTCCTTAACTAAAACACTTTGTTTCTATTATTGAAATAATTCGTTTACATTAAAGAAATAATTAAGGAACACTTTATGTTTCAGATAAATAACTAAGATTTACACCTAATAAATGTCGTTTTATCGATTAGCTATGTATAGCTTAACATTAATATTAAACTATATACATATTACAATTACCTAATAATAAATAAGATACAAATAATATGTAGGAATGTATAGATATTATTATTTTTTTCATTGATATTTATTTGTTTATCTCCAACATTTTCGCTACCTTTGCAGTCAAAATGAAGAAAAAAGACCAAACCCCAAAGACTCGCGAAGAGATCTTCGCAGAGAAGGCAGACAACTACGAAGCCTGCTTCAGTGAGATATGTCCGTTGCGAGAGCACTGTCTCCATAGCCTACTCGCCAGTTATAAACCCAAGGATCGCCTGTATGTCCTCTGTGTTAACCTCAGCAACCCACAGATGCAGCGTGAGGGTTGTCCTTTGTTCCGTAAGGATGAGCCAGTTCGCATGCCTGTTGGCCTTTCTACCGTGTATTACGATATGCCTGGACGAATAGAGCGCGCCATCAAGAACCACCTCATAAATGTCTATTCCCGCAAGCGCTATTACGAGTACCACAACGGTACGCGTCCTATGACGCCCGATGTGGAGCGTTACGTCCGCCAGACCCTCAAAGCCTACGGTTGGACACAAGAACCTACTTTCCACGGTTACGTCGAGGAATATCTCTGGTAATTTCATCCCCTGAAGGTAGTAGCTAATATTATAAATAGTTTCAAATTAATTTGGTAGATTCCTAAAATTATCGTACTTTTGCAGCAATTTAAAAGGGAATCGATTCCAGAAATAGTACCCTTTTTAACAAATTTGAAGATCCGTAAGTTGTCTAACGCTTTGGCTGTCATACGATTATGCCCTTGCGCTGGTAGTTTTTTGTTGGTGTAATAATGAAATACAATGAATAAAGATTGGACATTGATCATCAGACCGCATGAAAAATTGTGGAAGTTGAACCTCAAAGAGGTTTGGTCTTATCGTGATCTGGTGGAACTTTTTGTAAAACGTAATATCGTTGTGCAGTATAAGCAGACGATTCTTGGACCGTTGTGGTATCTAATACAACCAATATTGACGGTCATCATGAATATGGTGGTGTTTGGTGGCATTGCTCACATGAGTACAGATGGAGTGCCACAGGCTCTATTCTATATGGCGGGTAATGTATGCTGGTTCTATTTCTCTGATTGTTTGAACCAGACATCAAGTACCTTTGTTACCAATCAGGCGATGTTTGGAAAGGTGTACTTCCCACGCATGGTAGTGCCTATCAGTACTGTTATTAGCAATTTGTTGCGCTTTGCAATTCAAGTGTTGTTATTTGTTGCTTTTTATCTCTATTATTGGGCGAGTGGGGCTGATGTCGCTCCCAATTGGACGTTAGTGTTGCTGCCGTTATTGATTGTGATGCTGGCTGGCTTAGGTCTGGGCTTTGGTATTTTGGTGTCGTCTTTGACAACAAAATATCGAGACCTAACCATCCTTTTTACTTTTATTGTGCAGCTTTGGATGTATGCCACGCCGATTGTCTATCCTATGAGTATGGTGACAAACGAGACACTACGTATCATTATCATGCTGAACCCCATGACTGCGGTTGTTGAGGCTTTTAAGTATGCCACACTCGGTCAAGGCTACTTCTCTTGGGGGGCATTAGGGTATAGTTTCGTATTTATGAGTGTCTTGTTGCTTTGGGGAACTATAGTGTTCAATAAAGTGCAGCGCTCTTTTATGGATACTGTATAAGTTTGATTAATCTGAAATGAACGTAATAGAATTTGATCACGCAGGAAAACAATATCGATTGGGATTGTTTTCAACGGGTACATTCTGTCATGATCTGAACCGATGGTGGACGATGAATGTTCGCAATAAGGAAGGCCTATACGAATGACAATTCTCATAAAGAGGGTTGTCGCTTTTTCTTTTGAAGTATTTGTTAAGTTTCAATTAATGGTAAAATGATAATTACTAAAGAAGAAAGTAATAATATAAGAGGTGTTGCAATTTTATTAATTATGTTATATAATTTTACTCGTCATCTTGTTCATATTGATGGAAATGAGATGACATATTCTGCAAGTAACACAATTAAATTCTGTACCAATGTTTTTTCTTTAGAGTTTCCTTTATATGTGGTTTCTTTTATAGGATGGATAGGTGTTCCGTTATTTTTTTTTATGAGTGGTTATGGATTAAGTGCTAGATACTCTGAATCGGGAATTTTATTTTCTTCCTACATAAAAAAGCACATACAAAAACTATGGAAATTAATGATACCTGTTTATATTTTGTATATTGCAATTTCAATATTTTTGGGACACAGCTATTCTTTATATTCCTTTGCTTTTCAAGTTTCTTTTCTTTCAAACATCTTAAATATTGATAATATTCCTGGCGTATATTGGTTCTTTAGCGCAATTTTACAATTCTATATTTTTTTTTATTTATGTAAACGATTGAGACTTAGGTGGTGGATAATTATGGCGATTGTGGGAATCACAATTAATTATATTACAATATATTGTGCACCTGTTGGTTGGGCTAGGTACATTAATCATAATTTTATTGGATGGCTGACACCTTTTTCATTGGGAATAATTTTTTTTCGCAAATGTCATTTAGGGGGTATATTGGGGAAATCATATTTAATACTTACATTGTTATGTTTTCTTTTTTTTATGTCTTGTCATAAAACCATTAATGCCATTTACAGAGATGGTAACTATACTTTTTGTTGTAAATTTAGTCAAATGGAGATGTCCTTGTTTATTAAAATACATAGGGTCAATATCTGCAAGTATATTTGTTATACATCCTTTAATTAGAATGATATTATATACTTCTATTGAGTGTGAGCAATGTTTGTTTATTTGTGTTCTGATCTATACTATTTTAGTTGTTGCTTTAAGTTGTATGCATTACATCGTATTGAGATATATTGGCTTGAGATTTGTTTAATATGAATGCAATAGAATTTGATCACGTAGGAAAACAATATCGGTTGGGATTGGTCTCGACTGGCACATTCAGCCACGATTTGAACCGCTGGTGGACGATGAATGTTCTCCATAAAGAGGATCCTAACCTGAAGATTGGAGAGACTAATGACCGTTCCCATAAAGGAGATAGTAAATACGTCTGGGCACTAAAGGATATTAACTTTAATGTTGAGCAGGGTGATGTCGTTGGAATCATTGGCAAGAATGGGGCTGGTAAGAGTACGCTGTTGAAGTTGCTTTCTCGTGTCACAACCCCAACAGTTGGAGAAATCCGAGCTCGTGGACGAATAGCCTCTCTTTTAGAGGTCGGAACAGGTTTCCATCCAGAGATGACAGGTCGTGAGAATATCTATATGAATGGCGCCATCATGGGTATGACTAAGGCCGAAATCACTCGTAAACTGGATGAAATTGTTGACTTTTCTGGTTGTGAACGATATATCGATACCCCTGTGAAGCGTTATTCTTCTGGAATGACTGTCCGCTTAGGTTTTGCCATAGCCGCCCATCTAGAACCCGAAATCCTTGTTGTTGATGAGGTCCTTGCTGTTGGTGATGCTGAGTTTCAGAAAAAGGCTATTGGCAAGATGCAGGATGTCTCAAAAGGAGAAGGGCGTACTGTTTTGTTTGTCAGTCATAATATGGCGAGTATCCGTTCTTTATGTAATCATTGTGCTTTGTTAGAAAATGGCACTATAAAGGCTGTTGGTGAGGCGAATGAAATATGTAATCTCTATTTGCAAGGTGGAACTGAAAATTTAAGAGCTGAATGGGAAGCTCCAATTGAAGATAAGAATTTCCAAATGTATCGTGCCGAAATTATAGATCAAGAAGGTTGCATTCGAAATAATTATTCCTGTGATGAAGATTTTGTTATCCGTATGTATTTCAATGTAAAGGAACGCGTTCCAGGTATTTATGGCTATCTCCATTTTCAACGCAGTGATGGCGTTGTCATATGGGTGATGGACAGTAATGATGTTGAGAATAAGAAATTAGAGCAACTTCCTTTGGGAAAATCAATTGTTGATATTACCATCCCCAAACGTACAATTGGACATGGTCAGTATATGGTTAATTTAAACTTTACAAGCAATCAAAATGCTGGTGGATGGAATGTTGATTCGCCAAAGGAATGTTTGCAGGTTAGTATATCAGATGATCAAACCTTACGCGGTGATAGACGCGGTGGTTGTTTAAGCACTATCCTTCCATGGGAAATAAATACCTTTGGGAATTATTAAACATTAATATGGATGTCAAAAACATATAATGCTAATAAATATGAGATTAAGATCTATTATTAAACTATTTGCTCCTCCAATCGTTATGGAGGGTTTTTATGCGCTGAGAGAGAAATTTGCCAAGGTTGAGGAAAGCCCTTTACCACAGATAGAGCATAGCTCTAAAGAATTTATAGTTGTCGGAAATGGGCCATCGCTAAAAAAATCTATAGCAAAATACAAAGATGCTATTGTTGGGAAGGATATGGTAGTGGTTAACGGTTTTGCCTCAACCGATTTGTATAAAATTCTAAAACCCAATATATATATGATGACTGACCCCGTATTTTATAACCTCCAAGAGGATAAGAAAGAAACGATGTTGAGTATTATTAATGACATTTGCGAAAAGACTACATGGCCATTGCATGTAATTCTTCATTCATCAGCCAAGGATAAACCAATTGTGGCATTGTTGTTAAGAAATAAATACATTAAAATTGATTTTTTTTTATCGGGGAGCTATGTAACGAATAAAAAGATAAGCAAATATGAATCCTGGGATAAGAATCTTTGTGCACCTTGTGGGCAGACAGTTTTGAACACTGCAGTATATTTAGCTCTATTTTGGAATTATAAGGAGATTTATTTACTGGGGGCGGATGCTTCTTTTTTTGAAGATATTCGAATTGACCAGGAAACGAACGAAATATGGACTGTAGATTCCCACTTCTATGATAATAATAGGATTTACAAAGATAAAGGTTTATTTGACAAGATGAAGGGACGCCTACGAGATGACATTACATTACATGAATTGATATACCGTTATGGTAGAATGTTCGAGTCGTATTATACCTTGGCAGATTATGCCCGATATAAGGGCGCAAACGTATATAATGCAAGCGAATATTCGTGGATAAATGTTTTTGAACGAAAGAAATTACAATAAAATGAATCTTAAAACAAAGATAAGGAATTTGCGTGTTAAACTGTTCTTATGGTTGATTGGCCAGGAAAATCATGAGATGTGGTTTCGTTTGCATAAAGTATATGTAACCAATATGGATTCTAAAGGATTTGGGCTTAAGAATACTCATTCTGATGTCGGTTTCGAATCAATAATGAATCCTAAGAATATATTTCTTGAAGATTATACTAGAATTCAGAATCATTTAAATTTTATTTCATATAAGGGGAAATTGAAAGTGAAGAAATATGCAGCCATCGGTGCTGGGTGCATTATTATCCCAGGTGATCATGTGCCAACTGTAGGGATTCCTCAATATTTAGCGGGTAATTTGCATGTTAATGATGTGGATGGCGAAATTGTAGTTGGTGAGGATGCTTGGGTAGGGGCTGGCACAATATTACTTTCTCATTGTCAGATAGGGCGTGGAGCTGTAGTGGCTGCTGGAGCTGTAGTTTCAAAACCTGTACTTCCTTATGCTGTAGTAGCTGGCATCCCTGCTAAAATTATTGCGACAAGGTTTACTATAGAACAGATTTTGGAGCATGAATCACAGCTTTACTCACAAGACGAGCGAATGACCCGAGAAGAACTGGAACAATTGTTCGACAAATATTATCAAGGTAAGAAAGCCATTGGTAAATCGGAAATGTCTGATGAGGACAAAGAACGATTGCGTGAAGCCAAAGAAAAATTGGGAATGCCAACGTATGACTAATCTCTAAACATCGTGAAGTTATCTATTATTACCATAAACTATAATAACAAAGAGGGGCTGGGAAAAACCATTGAGAGTGTGGTTTCCCAGTCATACTGTGATTATGAGTGGATTGTGATTGATGGTGGTTCAACAGATGGGAGTAAAGAACTGATTGAGGAAAATTCGCAAAATATATCTTATCATGTGAGTGAACCTGATAAGGGCATTTATAATGCGATGAATAAAGGCATTTTGGCTTCGCATGGTAAATATCTGTTGTTTCTTAATTCTGGTGATTTCTTATATGATAAGAATGTGTTAGAGCAAGTCGTTCCTCTGTTGAAGGACAAGGATATATATGTCGGATGTATAAACTCTTTAGGAAAGGATAATGCCAGCGAAGAAGAGCAGGCAGACTTTAGCCCAGAAGGGATTCTACGAAAGTTAACGTTCACATGGATCCCTCATCAGGCCTCTTTCTTCAAAAGGACTGTCTTTGATGAATATGGCTTGTATCGTGAAGATAAAAGAATCGCCTCAGACTGGTGGGCGTATTTTAATTCGCTTGTTCTTGGCAATGCAACGATAGCTTCCTTGCCACTTATTATTTCAAATTACGATGTCGGTGGTATTTCGGCAACGCACTATTCTTCTGCTGTTGATGAGCAAAACAGCCTGCTGAAAGAGCATCCACAAATAAATGTGTATTATCGGTTCTATAGGGACTATAAGGAGATTGTAGAGGCATTAACGCGTAGTCGTTTTGTATTTATATTATTTCGCTTATATTTTTATTTTCATAGAAAATTCACAAGAAAATGATACCCAAGATTATTCATTATACATGGTTTAGTGGAGATCCGTTCCCAGAGAAGATCCTGAATTGTATTAATAGCTGGAAAAAACATCTGCCTGATTACGAGTTCAGATTATGGGATATGGATGCGATCAAGGGGATAGATTCTGTTTTCTTGAAAGAAGCCTTGGCGGAAAGGAAATGGGCATACGCTGCAGATTATGTACGCCTTTACGCCATTTATCATGAAGGTGGAATTTATCTAGATACTGATGTGTTTGTGTGTAAGTCGTTTGATGAATTGCTTAGTTTGAGCGCATTCATAGGGAAAGAGGATTCCGTGCATTTTGAGGGTGGTTTTACTGCCCAATATCTGAGTTCGCATTGTTTCGGGGCAGAAAAAGGAAACTCATATATAAAGGATTGTTTAGATTATTTCCAAGATCGTCATTTTATTACTTCGCAGAATATAAAACTTCCTATTCCTCTTAGATTTAATTTTGTGCTACTCCCTTATATCCAGGCAGAAATTGCACGGAAGTATGGGTACGAATGGAGACCACTTCTGCAAGAAAAACAGCAATGTGAGAACGGGCTTGTTATTTATCCAACATCCTATTTTGATCCGCAGGATGTTACTTCAGATAGTTATTGTAAGCATCTCGCAGTTGGTGGATGGCGAACAGATAAGGTTTCAGAGCCTGTGTATAATTTGAAATATAAGATATCATGGCGTTTGCTGTGGATATTCAAGTGGGTCTTGAAGAAGGCTGGGTATATAACCATAAAGATAGATTGATCATTAAAGAAGAATACAACTAAGATCCGACAATTGGAATGGCGAAATTAAAGACATCAAAAGGTTATTTATCTTATAAAAATAGTCTATTGGATTTTTCTTCGAAGGTCATAGATGAATCTATGATGACTATGAACTTGCGAGAACTATCTGTATATCTTGACAAAATTGGTATTAATTGGGGGCCTGCCTTTGGTACTTTGATAGGAATAGTTAGGAATGATAATTATATCCCGTGGTCTCCTAATTTCGATATTTATATTTTAAAGGAAGATGAAGAGCGCTTTAAAGATGTCTTATGGATTCTCAATGATAATGGATTTGAGTTAGTAAGATATGAAAGGCGTGGCTTATATTATTTGAAAAAACGTGGTGAATATTTCAAGATATTTGTTCTTCACAAAATTTCATATGATATACGTCATACGGGTGGCTCGGACTTTATTCATGAGAAATACCTACAGGATACAACGAAGTGGGAATTTCGAGGTGTAATGTTGAATATACCATCAGAAGTGAATGAATATTTGACTTTTCAATATGGAGATTGGACAAAACCAATTCAGACGGTATTTTATAAGGGTAAAGTAAACAAATGGAAACGATTGCTGACAATGTGTATTCAAGACATATTGCCAGACTTTTTATATTATGAATGGATTTGTCAATGTAAAAAAAGTGATTTTAATAGGTTTAGAGATTTATGTATAAGAAGTAAATATCCTATGCCACATGATTTTGAACTGTCGTCAATAAGACCACGCAAGCATAAGAGAGTCTTTACTGTAGGTGTATATGATATCTTACACAAAGGTCATATTGAATTGTTTAGAAGAGCTAAGGGGTTAGGTGACTATTTGATTGTTGCTGTTCAAGATGGTGATACTATAAAAAAATATAAACCGCAAGCGCAAGTCCTTAATTCGACAGAAGACAGAGTATATATGGTTAAGTCTGTAAAATATGTAAATGAAACGATAGTCTATCAGGATGTGGATGAAATTGTTAAGCATGTGGATTTTGATTTGTTTGTAACAGGGCCTGATCAGATTCATTCTGGCTTTCAAAGAGCTATTAGATGGTGTGAAGATAATGGAAAAGATTTTACTGTACTTGCGAGAACTGATGGTATTTCATCTTCAAAATTAAAAAAAATAATTTCGGAGAAAACTAATCGATAATATAATAGAAGGGATGGTGTCGTCGGGTAATTCAAATATGTAATTTCTTATGTAAGCTGTCAATTTTGACGTCTTGTGCATGAAAGAGAAATATGATACTTTTGCACTCGTTCAAAGAATGAGAGCGATGGTGTATAGCAGTAAAGATTTTGAGAGCCTTTGGTTTTTGTACCAGGCT
>Ga0310695_10003431_pt1 | contig 31063 bp, 19 predicted proteins | sample RumenRJG_04DNA_FD_203882 | JGI IMG/M metagenome (GOLD analysis project Ga0310695, IMG submission 203882) | Bovine rumen microbial communities from Lethbridge, Alberta, Canada - RJG_04 (v2) (version 2) | ecosystem: Host-associated > Mammals > Digestive system > Stomach > Rumen | place: Canada...
GATCATCGAATACACAGCCTTATTGTTGCCAATCTGTATCGTGCGCATACCTTTCTTATCTTTACCCACCACAACCTTCAGCTCGTCGTTACCATTGGTCATAACGATGGTTGCTTCGCCAGTTTTTTGGTTCACGTCGCGCTTCTTGTAGTTCCAGAACTTACAGTCGTAGATGGCACAATCCTCGAAGAAGGCAATCTTCCAGTTGCCCTGGTTGTCGCGCCAATAGGAAGGAAAGAGCTGCTTCCAACGTTCCTCCACAGGTTTGATGCCCTTAATCTGGAAAGCACCCTGGCCGTCGCCCTCGATAAAGTCGAACACCTTAGTGTCCTTAGGCAACGGTGGGAAATGGAACGCCATATCCCGCTTGTAGTCCTTGTTTGTCTGTACAAACTTGTTGAGTTCTATGCCATCGGCAGAAGTGATGGTATAACGCTGCTCCCCTACTTTCAGATAACTATCGCCAGCAAACTGAAAGCTAAAGTCAGGATAGTCCGAACGCTCCAGGGCAGTGATATACACCACGGTTTCGTTGTCCTTCAGTTCCACCTTCGTCACATCAAGGGCGAGATTGAAGAATCCGTCGCCGTTACTGTTTCCATACTCGATGGTGGGCTGCTCCCACACCACATCTTTCGCCTGCCCCACCATAACGATGAGGGCCAACAGGATGATTAATAATAGTTTTTTCATATTCGTTAGATTTGTATAATTAGCGGTCCTTATTTGTGTGTTACCTTGCGACCATTGATAATATTGACACCCTTGCGTGGCGTCGTTACCTTACGACCTGACAAGTCATATATTTGACTATTGGACAATTTACTATTTACTGTTTTACTAATGCCAGCAGGAGCAGTAGAGACAACGTCGATGTAGTCGATATCGAGCAGTCCTTTGGAGACCATTGCATCGGCCTGACCTTTGATAATATTCTCACTGATATTCACGCCGAAGGTGTTCCACGAACTCCAGCCCATCGTGGGCCCCTCCTGGCCTACTGCCACGCCAGCCACCATCAGGGCAGTTCCCAACATGATTTTCCTGATACTCATAGTGTTGTTTTCTCGTTAGTTAGTATTCCGCCTGCAAAGGTAATCATAATTAGGGAAAATTACCCACAATTTCCCCTAATTTCTTTCCATAAAAGATGTTATTGTTTCTTCGGCGTCAGACTGAAGCGGTAGGCCAGCGAGAACATCACATAACGACGCATGTTGTTCGTCCACGTCTCGTAGCGACCATTGGAGTTGACGTAGTACTGCCACTGCGATACCTTTCCCAGCAAGTCGTAGCCCTTGACCTTAGCCACCCAGCGCCCTTGCTTCCACGACTTCGTCAGCGTGGCATCCCAGTAGAGGCGGTTGTCGTTCATATCTGCCTCCGCATAACCACGGCGCGAGTGCATTTGCAGGTCAGTATCGATGGTGAAGTGCCACGGCAACTGGTAGTTGGCATTGAAGCCGTAGTTGAAGTCATAGGTATCGACGGCCAAACCGTCAACGGCAATGCTGCGGTGGAAATGCTGCCATGAACCGCCTGCCAGCAGGGTGAAGGTCAGCTTGTCTTTCTGGTAGCGCACATTCGGCGAGAAGTTCAGACGCGTACTGGTAACACGGTTGCGTTGCGGCTCTGACATTCCGGCAATAGCCGACATATCGGTACTCTGCGTGATAGAGCTACCCAGATTACCACCAATATGCCAGAACTTTTTCTTACCAAGAGCACGGCTGAAGTCGATGCTACCGCTGAGGTTCCAGTTGCCGTTGATATTCTCCGTCCACGAGGTATAGATACCCGTCGTTGCATCGTAAGTATAGGCATTAGCGAAGGCATTGCGCTGGACATTACCATTCAGGCTGATGTTCAGCTGCTGGTCTGTGCTGTCCTTACGACTGCGATAGCTGGCATTAAAGGTCCAATAGGTCATCGGTTCCAAATCAGGATTACCCAGACTGATGTTCAGCGGATTGGCCGTCGACTTGATATCCACCAACTGACGGATGCTCGGCATGTTATGATAGCACTGTGCATAGGCGCTGATGGTTTTGTGCCAGTTGTCGAAAGAGTACTGGAAGTTGAAGTACATCTGTGGCAGGTTGTAGTTCTTCTGCACAGCGGCTTGTATCTGGTCGTTCTCATAGGTCATGTGATTACGACGGAACGACTCTGCGAAATAACCATAGATAAAGAAGTAACGACCCTCCATTTGTTTACTGAAATTTATTCCCAGACGCAACATCTGCGCATTCACGCGTTGTCCTTCCTCCGAAGAGTTCGGACGGTCAAGAACCTGCTGCAACACATCATCGGTAGGCAGACTGCCGAGTGCATTCGGTCCATCAACAGCCCAGTCTGGTCCCAGCCAGTCGAGACGGTAAAGGCGATTATCGTTATTGTTCCAGTCGTAGGTCATAGAAACAGAAGGCGTCAGATAGAGATTCTCGGTAAGCGCGATGCGGTAGCCCACGCTTCCGTTAAAACTATAACTCTTCGACGGGCTGTCATTGAACTGGTTACGCTGGTCGATAGTACCCGTATTATAAAAGGTGTAGTGATTCTGCGAGAAAGAGTGAGCATTCCAATAGCGACTGACATAGCCACCGAAATCAAACTCCAGCATGTCGCCCCACGGCATTTTGAACTCAATGTTGTTGCTCAGGTTCAGCGACATGCGGTCGCTACGGCTCTGACTGAGACTGCGGCTCAGGTTAATCTTATCACCAAACAGCACGTCGCGGGCGGTCAGTGAGAAACCCTCGCTGTCATAGTGACTATGAGAGTAGTCAAAGTTCAGCCACGAATAGACGAAGAACGGTTTCTGCAGCTGGAAGTTGTTGCGCACATTCATCGAGAACGGCCGACTGTTGTTCACATTCTCACTCTGTCCGAAGGTGCTGGCACCTGACAGGAAGTTCTCCGACTGGGTATTTCTCTCCTGGTGGTTGTCCTCCCACTTCAGGTTATACTCCAGCGTATTCGTGGCACGCTCCTCTGCGCTGTTCAGCGTCCAGAGTCCACCCACTTGGTGTACCTTGCGGTCGCCAGAAGCCTCGGTGCGTCCACGCTCATTACCCTCGCGGTCGTAGTCGATATACTCGTTCAGGTTATTCGAACCGCCAAAGAGTACCGCACGGCTATGGTCTGAATAGCGCAGTCCGAAGCCCTTACCCTTATAGCGTTTGTCTGTACCATAACCACCCTCAACATATACCGTACCACCCACGCGGTATTCCTTCTTCAGCACCACGTCCATCGTATATTCCTTCTGCTCTACGTCGTGCCCCTCAAACTTGCTCTTGGGTGTCTGCTTGTCATAGACCTGCACGTTCTTCACTGTGTAGTACGGCAGGTTCTCCAGCATCATCTTGTTCTTGCCCTTGAAGAAGTCGGCACCGTTCAGCGTCAGGTTCTCTATCTTCTTGCCATTGACGAATATCTCGCCGTTGTCCTTCAGTTCCACACCTGGCAACTGCTTGATGAGTCCGTCGAGCATCGAGCCCTCAGGAACGTTGAAGGCATCGGCATTATAGATAATGGTATCGCCCTTATATACCATCTTCACCTTCGTGGCCTTCACCACCACCTCCTGCAATGAGCCGCCGTCCTTGTCGTAGTTGCTACGCTGGATACGGTGCATGCGCAGGGCAGGCAGTTCGAAATAGCGGTTTCTGCCAATGCGCTTCACCTCGTAGTCCATGTAGGTGGTCTCGTAGTCGGTGTGGGTAGCCTTGATGATATATTTACCTGGGCGCGCAGGCACCTTAGCCTCCCAGTAGGTCTTATCGAAACCCATGTAGGTACGGTAGCCATAGACGTTTGCCGTATCGACCAGCACGGAGTCTGTGTCCAGCACAAAGACCTTCAGCGAGTCCTGTGGTACGGCAGCTTTGGTAAACGTATCGATGATGTAGCCATACAGCTCCGTCTTCTTCTCTTTCTTCTTCGCGTTATCCTGAGAAAAGCCCGCCACAACGATGGTGGCGAGCAGAATGGTTGATAATAATTTTTTCATAGTTTGGTGTTGGGGGACTGCTATTGCAGCAGGGTTTTACTCATTTCGTTCATGTATTTCTGGATAATTTTGTTGACGGTTTCCTGAGTCTTCTGAGCTGACTTGGGCAACTGATCCTGACCTAACATCCGTGTAAGACCTTTGTTCTGCTCGGTATAGAATTCCAGAATTTCCTTATACAGTTCGCTCCACGCCTGCGACTCTTCGTTCTTGGGCATTTTAATGCCTTTGACGACCTTGATGACATCTTGGAATTGCTTGTCCAACTCCTTATTCTTCTTGGTGATGTTGTCGAAGATGGCACCCTTGTTCGCCCAAGAGACATTTTTCGCATCAAGCCGCTGGTAGAGGCTCATTATCTCCTCTATCTTCATCTCTGCAAGCTCCATGATAGGCTTTAACTGCACCCTCTGACCCTCTGTAGGTTTGAAAGACGGACTATCTTCCACCTTGACAGGTCCAATGTACGTCGCATTATCGGGAAGGTCTATAGGTACTACATCGTCAATTCCACGTTTCTGTCGGTCATTCAGCAGGCTCCTACCAGAATTGCGTCCCACGCGTCGCTCAAAATCGCGATCTTCATCGTAGTAGCCATTGTGAACGGTGATGCGATAGGTTTCACCAGGCACGAAGTCAAGGTTGATCCAAGCGGAGCAGAGCTTACCATCAGGGAAGATACAGCGCAAGCGTCCCACCATAGGGCGGTCAAGTTCTGTCTGAAACTCGAAACGCTTGTTGATAACAGGCACGCAGGCCACATAGTCATCATCACCAATGGCTTCGAGGGCTTCAGCAGACTCAGCGATATAAATGTTGTATAGCGAGTCCTTGATGTTGGCATCCACGCGACCCTCAATCTTAAAGGTTCTCTTCGAGGTCTCCAAGTTCTTGGTATAGATGTCTGGGCGCAGCGACGAAATCATATAGATAGTACCGTCTATTTCGTCAGTATGCTCCCACACGATGGCATAAGCGTCGCGTAACTGAGGGTTCTCAGGGTTCTTGCAGCACATCAGCCACATCTCCTGGTTCTTATTGGTGCGAATACGCTGCGTGCTTTGACTCGTGCCATCGTTGGAGATGACCTTCAGCGAGAACATCTCGTTACTGCCTGGCTGGACATGCAGGAACTGATATGCCAAGGGCTCGTCCTTCGGAAAGTTAATAGCCACAGCGTTCAACACGTTATCGTTTTGCATGTGGTTTGCCTTACAGTGGAAAGGCACGATTTTTGTACTTGACTCAATGATACCTGTATTAGGATTGCGATTGACAGAATATACCTGTCCCTCGTTTAGACCAAACTTTTGGATAATAGCGTTCAGCGTAAAGATGACGCTCTCGGGCTTCTTTTTGGGGGCTGCCGATGGGTCGGCACTAATGGTTGTGATGGCGCTGCATGCAATGAGCAGCATAATGACAATTCGTTTCATAATATTTAATATTGTGCTGTTTGTTCTTGATTATGTTTTGCTATCTCTAGTTCCAGTTCCACCCACTTCAGATAGGCCTCGTTGGCCTGCTTCTTCAGGAGGGCTATTTCCTCTGGGGTGTACTGGTAGTTCTCTGGACGAGTGATGGGAATGTCGCGCTCTGTCAGTATCTCTGTCTTGGCTTGGGCAATAGTCTTGACCTGAGCTACTTGCTCTACCGTTATAGGCTCAGCAGGTGTTGTCTCCTGTGCTATCAACTGCTGGGGAGCAGTAGATGGTGCTACCAGCTTGCGCATTTTCAACTTCTGACGCTTAGCGGGTGTGACAGGCTTCACATTCGGCTTTGCCTTTGTTGGCGTTTCAGGCTTCGTTTCTTTCTTTTTCTCCACCTTCTTTTCCACCTTTGCGACAATCTCCTTCTCACCCATCGTCTCTCTAGGAGGCATCAGCAACACTACCAGTATGCCTGCCACACAGGCTGCTGCCAGCCAAGGCCAGAGTCTTCTGACCTTCACTCCCTCCTTAACAGGGAGCGGTTGGACTTTCTGCATCACCCTGGCGTTGAGGTCGGCAGGCATCTGAGGACGCTCTGCCTCATCCTGACGGATGGCGTCACGCAGGCTCTGGTCCTGCTGTAGTAAAGCTTTGAGTTTGTCCTCGTTCATGACTGTAACATTTTTATGATTCTGCATAGTTTCTTTCTCGTTCTGCTTAGCTTCGAGGCTACTGTTGTGGGCAGGCTCTCTGTGACGTAAGCAATCTCTTTGAGGCTCATCTCCTCATAACAGAACATGGTAACAATCGCTCGTTCCTCAGGAGGCAGGTGTTTCAGCGCTGCCCTGATCAGCTGTACCGTTTCCTGGTTGGCGTGTCCTAAGGTCTCGTCTACCTCTTCGTCTGACAGCGTCTCCGCCTCGTGGCCCCTATCTTCAAAGTAGATGACGGGCAGGGCCTTATGTCGGAGGAAACTGATAGACTCGTTATATGCTATTCGTGAAATCCACGTCCTCAGCGACGACCGCTCCGCATCATACTTCCCGATGTTCTGGAAGACCTTGATGAAGACATCCTGATACACCTCTTCAGCATTCTCCTGCACAGGGATGAGTCGCATCACCTGCGCATAGACGTCACGACCATATTGGTCGAGCATCTGCTGCTGGGCTTTGGGGGCTTGTTTGCACAACCCCTCTATCAGGTGTGTCTCTGTTTCGGTCATGATTGTCTCTTCTACTTATATATACGCAGAAAACGAAAGAAACATTGCAATAGTAAGAAAAAAATTATGGTTTGCTGTTAGTTGAAGAAACAGCCAATAGCAAGGACTGAAACATTAAGATGGAATCCCTAATATTTTACTTCAGCTTTTCATTTAAGTCTTCTACCCTATTGATGTCGTCTGTCTTCACATCACGACCTAACAGAAAACGGTCGATGAAGGCCTGCACCTCAGGGTATTGCGTCTCTGGCAAGCGACAATGACCATGCTTACCAACAATACTCCATCCCATGCGGTCACCGATGTCAAAGTGTTCCCACACCTTCTTGGCAGCCTCAGCAGAATACAGCATCGAACCATCAGCCAGCCATTCGTAATCGGGATTGCCTAACAGCAGGAGGGCACGTGGACAAACCATCGCACAGAGTTCATGCTGATCATACGGCAGCCGATAGACGCTGTCGCCACGGAAGTTGTCCTTCTGACTCTCCAGGAACCAATGGTAGTCTGTCTTGTCAATGTCCTCCAGATTCTTACCAGCTAAGGTGAACTCGTGCGACTTACGCCAAACGGCGGCACCTCCGCCACCAGGTTCCTGAGCAATAGTCAGGGCAATGCGCTCGTCGAAGGCACCACAATAGAGTGCCATCTTGCCCGCATACGAACAACCCGTCACGCCAATACGCTTCGTATCTATCTTCGTGACCTTCGGGCCCAGTTGCTGCAGACCATCAATCAGTCTGCTCATGCCCCATGCCCACATGCTATAGGCGCCATTGTCCTTAAGGTCTGGATACAGTCGATCGAAGTTGTGCTCGCCCCTATCATGGTGTTTGCCAAACTGTTTGTAATCATTGACCTGTGCCGAAACGAAGGTAGCAGTGGCAATAGGTCGCTCATCAAAGAGTTGGCGAGGCAACGCAATCATATCTGTACCAATCATCAGCGCATAGGGAGCCTGTCCCGTCTTCGGATAGCGGATATGAGACTTCAGCGTCAGCGTTTCCTGGCCAACAGTAACGTCAACGACAAGTGTATCACCATCCATACGAGCCTTCACCTGACTAGCCTTTACAGCGGGTTTGGTACCAATGCCATAGTGCTGAATCATGTGACCGATGTCACTACGACGTTTCGTCCAATCTTTAAATTTCTTGACACCCTCCAAGGCATCGGGCAGTTCACGAATCACGGGCAACTGGTCTGCAGCAGGCATGGTGGGAGCTGCAAACTTGCTACCAGTGTTCTCAACGTCATAAACAAGTGGTGTCTTACTCTTTTGGGCTGACGCTGTAGCCAATGCCAACAGCGCCAGCATCGTCATTAAAGTCTTTTTCATAGTTGTGTGTTGATAATAATTTAGAAGTGAGGGGTGAGAGGCGAGAGATTAGTCTGTTATCTCTACGTCTGAGAAATAGTGGTCACGCAGGGGCTTGGTCATCTTCTCACCTTTCAGCGTGATGTCTTGTTCCAAACGGATATCCGCTGACGAAGCACCCACCTTGACGGTATAGGTACCAGGCTGTACGTTCCATTGGCGCTGACCCTCATGAGAGTAATAGCCAAACTGGTCGGTATAGAGTTTCATCTCTACCCGCTTGGTCTGGCCTGGCTCCAATTCCACACGAGCAAAGCCCTGCAGTTGGATGGGTTTCAGAGGTTGATCAGCAGCAGTAGGCGACAGATACACCTGAGCAATCTCCGTAGCTGCCACCTTACCTATATTCTTCACCTCGAACTGCACCTTGACATAATCCGAGCTGACACGTGCCGACTGGTCCATCAACAGGTGCTTATACTCAAAGGTGGTATAGGTTAAGCCGTAGCCGAAAGGCCACTGGATTTGACTATTAGACAATTTACTATTTGCATAATTATAGCAAACAGACTCATAGATTTCTTCCTTGGGATAGCAGACAGACAATTTAGCAGAGGGAGAAACGATGCCATAGAGGATGTCTGCCACTGCATGACCACCCTCTTCACCAGGATACCACGCCTGAATGACAGCCGCACAACGTTCGGCAAGATCGCCAATGACCTGTGCTCGTCCACCAAACAGTACCAGCACGACGGGTTTACCTGTAGCCAGCAATGCCTCCACATATTCCTGCTGCTTTCCTGGCAGGCGCAGTCCCTGACGATCGCGGTTCTCACCACATAGCATCACGTTCTCACCCATAGCAGCGATGATGATGTCAGCAGAGTCAGCCAAAGCCAATGCCTCTTCCTTGTCACCAGTCTCCTCTGATTTCACCTTACGATGCAACAGCGGATACTCCCACGAACGCTTATCGCCCACATGCGAGAACTTCGTCTCTATCTCTTCCGTCCAGTCGCAACCACGCGAATAAACAATGTCGATGCTATCGGGCTTATGGTTCTGCAATCCCTCCAACAACGTGATGACATGCGGATGGTCGAGGTCCTCCTCCATCTTCTTCCAGAAGAAGGTCATCGATGGGAACGAATAGTCACCACACATCGCCCACATCGAGTTGGCATTAGGACCAGTGACGAGGATCTTCTGAGGTGAGGGGGTTGCATTAAGAGGTAAGAGGTTAGAATCGTTCTGCAACAGCACTACTGACTGGGTAGCGATGTCGTAGGCTGTTTTGCGTTCCTCAGGAGTATCGAGAGCTATCTTCTCTGTGCTATACAGATACGGTTTCTTGTCAAACAAGCCCGCACGGAACTTATAGCGCAGCACATCCTTCACAGCACGCTCGAAGGCTTGTGGTGCCACAAGACCAGAGTCGAGCGCCTCCTGCAAGTACTGGTAGTTAGCACCAAAGGGGAAGTCCACATCATTACCACCATTGATGGCGGCAGCAGCCTTCTGCATCGTATCCCAGCCCTTCTCTCCGTCGGGGAAACCGACGGGCACGGGAAGCTGGTCGATAGCCGTATAGTCGCTGACCACCATGCCATCGAAGCCAAGATAACCACGCAGGATATCATTCAGAATGATACTATCAGCCACACAGGTCAGTTTGTTACCCTTCATCGCATGATAGCCAGGCATGACAGCCAGACTGCCTGCCACACGAATCATTGTCTCGTGGGGCAACAGAATCTCTTCCATCAGTTCCTTCTCATCGGCATCGCCACCTCCGCCATAGCCGAGGTAGTGTTTCGAGCAGGCACCGACACCTTTACGCAGGTCGCCCTGTTGCAGGCCTTTGACAAAGGCTGTACCCATCACTGCTGACAGGTAGCCATCCTCGCCATACGACTCTTCCAAGCGGTTGAACGATGGATTACGACACACGTCAACCATTGGTGACAACGACAGGATGCCACCCATCTTACGCATCTGGGTAGCCGTCTGACGCGTCTTCAACTCTGCCAGTTCAGGATTAAATGAACATGCTTGACCAATCTGCTGGGGATAGATGGTAGAACCCTGGGTGTTGATACCCGATAGCACCTCCTCATGGAACAAGGCAGGAATGCCGTTGGGCGTCTTCTCCATTAGCCATTGCTGAACAGCAGCCACCATATCACGAACCACATTCGGGTCGCGTGGTTTCTGGAAGGCATACTGCGAGAAATGACCGATACCAAAGGGTATCAGTTCACGACACTTTGCGGTATCCAACTGGCCCTGTTCATTGAAGAGCTCTTCCATATACATACTCTTCAACTGGGCGATACGCTCCTCTTGCGGCATCTTCTGATACAGCGCGTCAACCTGCTGCTCGACATCCAAATCAGGAGCCGACTGACAGCCTGCCAATAGTGCGGTCATGCACGTCATAATAAATCCTCTCATTTATTTGTCAAATAAAGCATTCTTCTCAATCGTCCAATCCTTGCGCTTCGACAGTTCGCAGTCGTTGCCACGGAACATCTTAGCGGCCTGCTGGTCACCCCTCAACTGCCACTGTAGCCAAGCCAGTGCCACCACACTGAACTCACCACCATGAGGCTGGCGATAGGTACCACCATGACCTACAGGGAAGTTACAAGCACAAGCAGGCACGTGGTCAATGAGGTGGAAGTCGTCCATACCATTCTCATAGGCGATATCGGTCGTACCTCCCAACAGATACATGATAGGCGTATGGATGTCCTTCAGTTTCTCCTTCGGAGGCATGGGCATACCACCTACAGCCTGAGCGGCATTAGAGCGCTTGAATAGTCCACTGTTACAAATCATCAGCGCTGTTACACGAGGGTCAGCACAATTGAACAACGTCTGTAGACCACCACACGACATACCCGACAAGCAGATGTGCTTAGTGTCTATCTTATTATAATAAGGTGAAGACTTGTCCTTGTTCTGAGCAAACACCCAGTCGATGCTCTCTATCTGCTGCTGGGTGGTAGACATCGGACCCTGATAAGGCACTTCCTCCATGGGGATATAACCAGTAGCCACGACGATGAAGCCATAGCTGGCAATCTCGTTCAGGAACTTAAAGTGCTCCCAAGGAGAGTTGGTGCAGGCACCATTGCCCCATACGAGGACAGGCAATGGGTTCTTCTCGTTAAACTTCGACAGGTCCTGTGGAGCAAAGACGGTATGAGCCTGCAAACCAGGTACCTCCGTCATGATAGCCTTATAAGGGCCCTGACCACCATCTTCCACTATCTTCGACTTCAGAGCGTCACCCTGTGCCATAGTTACTGCAGCCATGCACAGCATACATACTGAAAAGAGAATCTTCTTCATTTTTATCGTTTTTCTTATTTGTTACTACTATAACGTTGATAGAGTCCTGTTTATTTTACAACGACCTTTTTCCCGTTCTGGATATACAGGCCGGGCTGCAGGCTTTCTGCACTGACACGGCGACCATCGAGGGTATAGAAGGCACTGCGCGTCGCGATTCCGTCGCGACGGACTGGGCTGATGCCAGAGGCCAACGTACGATGGCGCAGAGCGGAGCGCACGGAATACCAAGCCTTCTTCTTGCCCATGCCTGAATCGTAGAGCAGCGGATTGGAGTTCGTGCGCCACGAGTCGTTATCCTTGACACCCCAGATAACCATGCTGGGACAGTTGTCGTTATTCAGCACGATATCAGTAATCATACGATAATTACGTGCCTGCTCTTCCAAATCAGCAGAAGAGGTAGAAGGAATACCCATGTCCAACTCCGTGATGATACACTTCAGACCAGCCTCTGCAAATCGCTTGATGGTACGGTTCAACTTCACACCATCAACCTCGCCCACGGAGAAGTGGCACTGCAGACCCACACCATGGATGGGGATACCCTTGTTCTTCAGTCTGACAGCCAGGTTATAGAACGCTACCGACTTTGCCTTACCCTGCAGTTCTACACCATAGTCATTGAGGTAGAGTTCTGCATCAGGATCGGCACGATGGGCATAGACAAAGGCCGAGTCGATATAGTCATCACCTATGGCACGCTGCCAGACGCTCTGCTGACGCAGGTCGTAGCTGGTAGGATTGCTGCGAACAGTCGTCTGGTCGTCATCCAAACACTCGTTGACGACATCCCACTCGCGTACCTTACCTTTATAGTGCTGCATGACCTTGGTGATGTGGTTCTTCATGATTTCCAAGGCCTGTTCGCGTGTCCAACCCTTGTCGTTCTTCTTACCATCGGACGACACCCAGGTAGCCACCTGCGAGTGCCATACCAGACAGTGTCCGCGGATAGCCATGTCGTTCTGCTGGGCAAGGCTCACCAGATTGTCAGCACTTCCAAAAGAGAAGCTGTTCTGTGAGGGTTCCAGGGCATCGAACTTCATCTCGTTCTCGCAGACCATCATGTTAAACTGCTTGGCTGCAGTCTCACGTTCACTCGCCAGACTCTTATAGGTAGCGAGTGCCACACCAATAAACTTCTCGTTCTGGTCGGCATAGTATTTTAGCGATTTTCTATCGGAAGAATCGTTGATGTCGTCGTCATAGAGGGCGCCCATGGTATAGATGGGGTCGTTAGCCTCGTCAGGATCATCGGGATCGTCAATAATCTCCATGTCGTTATACGACTCCAGACGCACCACAAAGACCAGTTTGCCGTTCTCTTCCTTTTCTTCGACTACCCATGTGTATTTGTTGGCACGCACATCGAAGTGCCAGTCGCCAGACTTACCATTAGCAGTCAGCACACGATATTCCGTACCGATGGGTAGGTTAGCCGTCTGCTCAATGGTCATCTCGATGATAGGCATCTTGTCACTCGTCGAGAAGTCCTCCTGCAGATTGCTATAACTCAGCGTACCATCCACTAGCAGCTGGTCGTAGTTGTCTGTTGCAGCCACCTCGAAGTGCAGGCGCGACAATGGATGAACGGTGAGGTTGGCAGCCTTGCTGGCAGCATAGTTCTTCAGCGACAGCACACCAATGCCGTCAGCACCAGGTTCAATGGTTCCGTAGTTGTCGACCATACCGCCAATGCTACCTGTACCACCCAGCACACCATTGCCGAAGACGTAGGCAATCGCATCGTTGGCATTGGGCTTGGCACCCAAAGAACCACGCAGTTTCTTGCTCTCTGCCTCTGTACGGTCGTTCATGACGAGTACCCTACCCTGCAGGATACGCAAGGCACCACTCAGGTAATTATCGTTACCTGTAATGCTATAGGTTCCCGTACCTTCCTTGATAATACTTAAGGAGGTATCATCCCTGTAGTCAGTAGGCTTGATTGTACCTGCCAGTGTGGCATCGGTATTCAGTCCGCCTAACAAATAATATGCAGATTTCGACTTCTTATAATATCCTGACAACGTAGAACCAGTTTCTGTCTGTAACTCGCCAATGCGGAATCCTGCACTGCTACTCGTTTCACAAGTCATTGTAGCTCCGGCATGCAGCTTTACTCGATTATTGGCCATAGAGGGGTTTACCTTGCCCGACTTTGCATCATCCAGTGCATTTTCTGGCGTTGACGACTTGCCGCCATGGGCCAATAAGACTCCATAAGAGCCAGCCGAAGAAGAATTCTCCGAATAAGGATAGATATGGATGTCGCCAGTATAGCTAGTCCAAGTAGGCCATTTCTTATCAGAGTTACCCAAATAGCAGCGTTCACCACCACCATAGAGGTTGAGGACACCGCTACCCGTAATGGTAGAGCTGAAATAGCAATAGCGTGCCATTTTCACGTTGACGATGTCAGAAGCAGGAATATCAACTGATTTGCTATAGTTGACATATGACTTATCTGTATTATCACCACTGATATCAATGGGTCGCTCTTCGGCTCTTACTGACTGCGAACTCATGGCCAGCAGAATGCCAGCCATGAGTAATGTGTTTTTAAAAGAAATAAGTGATTGGTTACTTGTTCTGAATTTCATATTATAATTATTGATTTCCATTATTCGTTCCCTCCGAAGCCGCCTTGGAAGCCACCACCGCCTCCAAAGCCACCGCCGAAGCCGCCTCCGAAGTTTGGCATCTGAGGAGCAGGCTCCTTACCGATGGCTGTCAGCAGTTTGAAGAGCGCCCTACGACGCTGACTCCAGGTGGGATAGTCGTCAGCACGCAAAATACGTACTTTGAAGCCAGGCATCTGAGGCATGCCGGCATTCTTCATGAACTCCATGTCGCTAGTGGTCAGGATACACGGTTTGGTTTTGCCGTCAGCCAGCAGGCGGTCTACAATAGCATCGGCACCACCTACCTTAAACCAGCTCTCCATGGTGTCTCCCTCGCCAGGTACCAGCTGTATCATAACAGGCATCATCATGCCGCCCTGCTGAGGCATAGCAGAAGTGTACCACGCCTCGTTGCGGTCCAGTTCATAAGCCACACGACCGTGGGCGATATTCTCCTGTGAAGCGAAGTTGAATGGAGAGTTGGGATTGTCGCAGATGCTGTACTTAAAGCCTTGGTCAGGCGAGAGGTACATGTTGCTGGGGTCAGCCACACGGGTACCATCTACGACAAAGCAGTATTTGAAGGTCTCAAAGAGATAGTCAGTCAGCGTCGTGCTCCATACACCACTACTGTCACGCTGCATGGCGACATTCTCTGGCAGAATTTCACAGTCCAACTCTACCTTCTGAGCCTCGGGGGCTTTGAAACGGAAGACGATGCCCTGCTCGGTATACTCTGGTGAAATGATAGGTCTGGGGAACAGGCGTGCCATGACACCAGGTGTAAACTGCTGTTCCTGACCCGTTTTGGCAGGAGCAGGCTGTCCGTTCTTCATAGCATTCTCGGCAGCCTTCTTGTTAAAGAGCAGTGGCAAGGTCTTAGCAAGGAAGTACTTAGCATTCATCCACGTATGACCGAACTTATCGTTGGTAAACTCCTTGACGCTACGGATGCCCTTCTTGTCGAGGAACTCCATATAGTCACGGGCATTGCCATAGAGGAAGTCGTCGGTACCCACTCCCAGCCAGAACAGGCGAATCTTCTTGTTGGTATCCTCAGCCTGATCGTAGACATTGGGGATGTCGGTAGAAGTAAATGAGCTATAAGAGCAGAGATAAGAGAACTTGTCAAGGTTCGTCAGGCCATTGAACAACGCCTGATTGCCACCACGCGAGAAGCCACCAATGGCTCGACTGTCGCGATCGTTCTTGGTACGGTAGTTCTGCTCAATATACGGCATCAGGTCGTTGATCAGGTCTTGGCTGAACGGGTCGCCGCCAAAGCGAGTCTGTGGCGCAGCGGCAGACGGATCCTGTTTCTTCAGTTTCATGGGATTACCATAGGGCATTACCACTATCATCTCCTTGCACTGACCAGCAGCCAGCAGATTGTCCATGATATAGTTCACACGGCCTACCTTGTAGTACACCTCCTCGGTATCGGTAGTACCGCTGATGAGGTAGAACACGGGGTAACGCTTCTGGTAGTCACGCATATAGGCCGGTGGCAGGTAGACCACAGCATGGTTGGTAGCGCCAATGGCCTTCGAGTAGTAGCTGACATACTCTACCCTACCATGCGACACATCAGTAATATCGTGGGGCAGTGCGCTGTTCTTGTCACGAGAGGGAATCTCCAGCAGACTGTTCTTAAAGCCCTCATTGGGGAAGTACTGCGGATTCTCTGGGTCCATCACGCTGACGCCATCGACGATGAAGCAGTAGGGATACATGTCAGGAGTAGCAGGACCAAGGGTTACTGTCCACAGTCCATCAGCGCCACGCGTCATGTCCTTACGTCCAGCAAACTGCACGTCGACCTGTACGTTCTTGGCGTTCTCGTTCTTATACTGGAACGTCACCGTTCCGTCCGCATTGCAGCGAGGTTGTGCCACCATTGCCATTGGCAACAGGGCGAAAAGGGAAAACAAGGTCAGTTTTTTCATAGTCTTATCCTTTGTCTTGTGTGTTATTGTGTGTTACTTTTGTATCTCGTCAACCAGGAAGTCACCCATGTCTGAGGCCTCAGCATCCTTGTCGTCCAGCTTGAAGCGCATGAAGTGAGGCTTCTCTGTGGTACAGGGCTCCCAACCCAGTTTTTCGTTTTGGTTTTCGTTGCCATTAGGATTGCTGTACTTGGCAAAGTTGGTCCAGGCTGTCAGCATCTTCTCTGACAGGTCCCAGTCGCCCTGTGTCCAAGGACGCCAGCAATGCTTCAACGACTTGAAGACGAACCACAGGTCGCTGCTGTGGAAGGCACCCTTCAGACGACTGGTGATAGCAGGATGCTTGCCATCATCGGGCAACTTACGACAGAACTCGTAGGCCCAAGCCTGGGCACCTTGACTCTGACGCACCTTACAGAACTCGGCAATGCCAGGACCCATCGAACCCATGTCGTTCAGCGTGTAGCCAATCATATAGGGCACGTCGGCAATAGTTCCCTCACGAGTAGCAGCATCGAAGCTCTTCAGCGACACGTAGCCATCGACGATGGGACGCTGCATGACGAACACATCGCTCTTGTTCACCATGTTGTACAACTGCGGAATGGTATAGAGCAGCTCCGTAGAAGCAGCACGCAAGGCCTTCAGGTCTGTCAGTCCTGCCCAGTCCATCACCATCTTCGTCTCTACCTCGCTCTCAGCAAGTGTGGGGTTGTAGGTGAAGAACTTGTTCATGGGGGTAGCGGGCTTAGCCTCCTCGCCATCCTTAGCAGGGATATCGATACCGCCACCACTCATGATGACTGCCTTGTGGAACAGGCCACGAGCCAGCGGACTCTCACAGAGGGTACGGACGCTGCCTGCACCAGCACTCTGTCCGAAGATAGTGACGTTGTTAGGGTCGCCACCAAACTGGGCAATGTTTTCCTTGACCCACTTCAACGACTGTATCTGGTCGAGGATGCCGTAATTACCACTTACGTGGTGGGGACTCTCTGCCGACAGCTCTGGATAGGTCATAAAGCCAAAGATGCCCAGACGGTAGTTGATGGTAACGAGGACAACATCCTTTGATGCCCACTCCTGTCCGTCGAACTCAGGTTCTGAGCCCCAGCCCTCACGATAGCCTCCACCATGAATCCACAAGGCTACAGGCAACTTCTTTTCCGTCTGTCCAGGAGCCTTCGTCCAAACGTTCAGGTACAGGCAGTCCTCGCTGTAGGGTGCCTCATCGCCATAACCCCATTCTGAGGTATAGAAGCCAGGATAGTGGACGCTCTGAAAGCCAGGATGTCCGAACTTGTCGCACACCTTCACGCTGTCCCACGCCTCAACGGGCTGTGGTTCACGCCAACGCAGGTCGCCAATGGGTGCAGCAGCATAAGGAATACCCTTGAAGACATACACATCTGGGGTCTCTGTCTGAACACCTTGAATCTGACCGCCTTCAACAGTCAATACAGGACTCAGCGCTTCCTCGTCGTCGCAAGCGCAGCCCACCAATAATGCCATCAGCGGCATCAACAGAAACAGTTTTTTCATTTCACTCAATATCTTAATTGGTTAGTTAGTATGGTTTCACCCTGCAAAGGTACAAAAAATCCGCGACACCAACCTTACGTCATGTGTCGCGGACTTTGCGCTATGTAACAAATTTATATCCTATGGTACAGGATCGTAGCCGGAGCCACCCCAGGGATTGCAACGGAGAATGCGCCAGATGGCAAGGTAAAGACCTTTAAAAGGACCGTGCTTGATAATAGCCTGACGGGCATACTCGCTACAGGTGGGAGTGAAACGACAGGAAGGAGGCGTCATCGGAGAGATGACAGTCTGGTAGAAACGGATGGGAGCCACCAAGAGCACTACCAGGAAACGACGGATGAAGCTGAACAAGGATTTAATGACAACCACAAATTGCACGAAGATTTTTAGGACAACGAATTAAAACGAATTGCACAAACTAAAGCTTCTCATGAATACGCTGCACCAAATTGGTAATGCGTTCCTCGACAGCTGAGGTTGGCAGTTGCTGGTCGGAGAGCCAGACGAAGGCAACAAGTAACTGCTTGTCGGGAGCAATAGCCTCGACAAGCAGTTGTTTATGCAGGCGCCACGCCTCACGCACCTGACGTTTGACGCGGTTGCGGTCTACAGCATGATGGAAATGTTTCTTGGGTACGCTGACCAGCATCTGCAGGGGCTCGTCATGAATATCGCGCTGACGCAACATAAAGACGGCACGCAACGGGAAGGCTGCTACAGAGCGACTATGTCCTCCGCCAAAGAGTTCGTCGATGAGTCGCAGACTCACCATACGCTCCCGCTTGCGAAACCTGGATTTATTTACGACCACAGATTAAACGGATTGAACGGACAAACACTAGTCCTCAACAGTGAGGAGATAGTGCTGAAGGGCACCCGTCATGGAAGGATACTTCTCAGAAGGAGCCTCAATGTCGAGACGCAGACCTGCGGCCTTGGCAGCCTGAGCGGTAGTAGGACCGAAGGTAGCAATAGCAATCTCTCCCTGCTTGAAGTCAGGGAAGTTCTTGGTGAGTGACTCGATACCTGACGGACTGAAGAAGATCAGCATGTCGTAGTCGAAAGTCTTCACCTCCTCAGGAGTGAAGTCGTTGCTGACAGTACGATACATCACGCACTCGCGATGGTTCAGTTTCTTGGAGTCGAGCAGTTGGGCAACACTGTCGTTGTGCACATCGCTCATGGGCACGAGGTACTTTTCTGTCTTATGCTTCACCATGGTGGGCAGCAGATCGTCAATCTTACCTGTGGTTCCGAAGAACACCTTACGCTTACGGTACTGCACATATTTCTGGATATACAGTGAGATGGTCTCTGTCACGCAGAAATACTTCATGTCCTCAGGAATGGCTACACGCAACTCCTTAGCCAAAGTAAAGAAGTGGTCGATGGCATGACGAGAGGTGAAAACAATGGCAGTATAATCCAGGATATTCACCTTCTGGGCGCGAAAGTCCTTAGCCGTGATTCCCTCAACCTTGATAAACGGACGGAACACGAGTTCTACGTCAAACTTGGAAGCGATGTCGTAGTAAGGCGACTTCTCACTTGACGGTTTAGGTTGCGAAACCAAAATCTTTTTTATCATTGTGTCCTAAAAATTTATTTTCAAATTATTTGCTGTGACATCCAGAATTTCCCATAATGCCAGTAAAGGCACTATTTCGAGCGCACAAAGGTACAAAATAATTTGCAGACCAACGACATTTTGGCGAAAAAAGATGATAAAGCACTTATAAAATGTCATCAATTTGGCCAAAATAAGCATAATTGCGAAATAAATTTCTACTTTATGTATAGATAAATCGAAGTATGGACCCATAATGACTGCCGGCACTGACAAGAGTCCCTCCAAGGCAATAATGAACAACAAGGACTTTATCCATTGTCTATTTCTTTTACCATCAAAGAACACCAAATTAACGACAGTATATAGCCCCATCTTCACCAAGAAATAAAGTAGGAAGATAGCCCAGACAATCAGAATAAGGTAGTATTGCGAGCTAAGGATATAGGAATCGCCATTATAGTGGAGCGAGTAGAAATAATAAAGCGTGGCAAACATAAGGCCCGTCAGGAAGACAATGAACACTTGGAAACGTGCCTCAGTAGCAGTCTCTGTCATAGAAGTCACTCCCTCATGAGGTTGATGGAAGAAGTTCTTAGCCTGACGCGAAAAAAAACCACGAATATTGGAATATGCAATGACTGCCAACACGAAGAAAACCAACAACAGCGAGGTAATAACATCGTCACCACGAACACTGTAGGGGACAGGATCGCCTACTGAGCCATAACGTCCACCCTCCAATTCAGGATGAAAGAGGGAGTCTTTAGAAAAGAATCCCTCCTTGTAATACTCGGGCAAGTCGATCTGTATCTCCTCTTCCGGTTTCTCTAACAGAAATATGCTGTCTGTTGGTATCAATGCTTACAATGCAAATGCCTTCTTGATATCCTCTAACCTATCCAACTTCTCCCACGTGAAGAGCTCGACATCGATGGTCTTCGTCTCGTGATAACGACTGGTAAAGGTCTTCTTCACCACCTCCGACTGACGTCCCATATGTCCATAGGCAGCCGTCTCCAAGTACATGGGCTGGCGCAACTTCAGCGAACGCTCAATGGCTTTTGGGCGCAGGTCGAAGAGTTGTTCTATCTTCTTGGCAATATCACCGTCCGTCATGTTGACATGTGAACGGCCATAAGTGTTGACATAGATATTCATGGGCTTGGCCACACCAATGGCATAGCTGATCTGCACCAGCATCTCGTCGGCAACACCAGCAGCCACCATGTTCTTAGCAATATGGCGGGCAGCATAGGCAGCACTACGGTCGACCTTCGAAGAGTCCTTGCCTGAGAAGGCGCCACCACCATGGGCACCTTTGCCACCATAGGTGTCAACAATAATTTTACGGCCTGTAAGGCCGGTATCTCCATGAGGACCACCAATGACAAACTTGCCTGTGGGGTTAACGAAGTACTTGATGTCGTTGCCAAACAACGCCAACACACGCTCAGAGTGAATCTTCTCCTTCACACGTGGTATCAGGATGTTAATGACGTCCTCACGAATCTTGGCAAGCATGCGCTCGTCGTCGCTGTCAAATTCATCGTGCTGGGTAGAGACAACGATAGTATCGATGCGCTCGGGAATACCGGCATCGCTATATTGGATAGTTACCTGACTCTTGGAGTCTGGTCTGAGATAGGTCATCACCTTACCCTCCTTGCGAATCTCTGCCAAAGTACGCATGATGAGGTGTGCCAAGTCAAGCGACACTGGCATCAGGTTCTCTGTCTCATTGGTGGCATAGCCGAACATCATACCCTGGTCGCCAGCACCCTGTTCGTCCTCATCGCCATTATCCACACCGCGATTAATATCCTCGCTCTGCTCATGGATGGCTGTCAGAATACCGCAGGAGTTGCCGTCAAACTGGTATTCAGCCTTGGTATAACCTATCTTCTTGATGGTATTACGTGCAATAGTCTGCAGGTCGATATACACATCACTGCGCACCTCGCCCATCAACACCACCTGTCCGGTAGTGACAAACGACTCACAAGCCACACGGGCTTTATCGTCGTAAGCCAGAAACTGGTCGAGAATGGCGTCACTAATCTGGTCGGCCACCTTATCGGGATGGCCTTCTGATACTGATTCTGATGAAAATAAATATGACATAGCTTAAAATTTTGCTGCAAAGGTACGGACTTTTCAGCAAATGACAAAATAAAACGACCCGCTCTTTTCAGAAACGAGTCGTTTTATTGATTCTAATGGGTGAATTACTTTGTCTCTGGCAGCATGATAACTTCTATGTGGTTACCACTCTTCAACAGTTTATTCAGGAAGTCACGGACGTTGTCGACTGTCAGCGACTCAACAGTCTTCTTGTAGTCGGTGAAGAAGTCGATACCATATTCCTTATAGGCTGTAATGGTGTTGATCCAGTAGTTGTTCTTCTTAGCATCCACGTCAATCTGCTTGAGCATATACTCCTTGGTCTTAGCCAGTTGGTCAGCATCGATAGCCTTCTGCATCTTGGCAATACCCTCGTGCAACAGGCGGATGGCAATCTCCTGTTTGTCAGGATTCATAGGACAGTAGCCCTGCAGTGCAGCCTTAGGCTGGTGCGTACCGAGGTTAAAGTTACCAGCAGCACCACAAGAATATGCAGCACTCTCGTCCTCACGAATGGTCTTCAGGTAGATCATCGAAAGAATCTGACCAACAGCATCCAACTTCACAGAGTTCTCCAGTGTATAAGGCATGTCAGCATACCAGTACTCCAAAGCGATGGCCTTAGGTGACTCGGTCTTTACCTTGAAATTGTTGACAACCTCACCCTTGGCAAGGGTCATAATCTCCTTGAAGTCCTCAGCCTTCTGCTTGGTGGCAGGCAGCGAAGCGATATACTGCTCAATGAGTGGACGGAGGGTCTGCTCGTCGAAATTACCAACGAAGACGAAGGTAAACTGACCAGCATTCTTAAAGCGGTCCTTGGCAATCTCCAGGATACGGTCGTAGCTGATATTCTTCAAGTCCTCCACCTGAATATTGGCGAAACGTGGGTTATGAGAATAAATCGTGTTGCTCAACGAGTCAGAGAAGACAGCCTCAGGATTCAAGTTCTTGTTCTTCAATGCCATCTCCAGCGAAGTCATCAGGTTCTGGAACTGCTTCTCGTCCTTGTTGATAGCTGTGAAATAGAGGTACTGCATCTGCATCATGGTCTCGATGTCCTTCGGTGTAGAGTGTGCAGTGATATACTGACGGGTATTACCCAGCGAAGCGTCGGCATTGCACTCCTTGCCAGCCAGTGCCTTGGTGAGCTCATTGCTAGAGAAGTTACCGATACCGCTCATGCCAATCACCTGATCGAAGACCTTCAGGTTCGTATAGTCTGCAGGGCCAAACAGCGACTTACCACCCCATGCAGAAGCCTGCATCTGGATTTCGTCGTCCTTGAAGTCGGTCTTCTTCAGAATAACAGTAGCACCATTAGAGAGCGTCAACTCCTTATAACCAAAGACCTTGTTCTCAGTCTCCTTGACAATCTTACCGGCCTTAATCTTGGTGACGTCGACCAGTGGCTCGTCCTTGACATTGTCTACGTAGGCCTCAATCTTCTCAGCACGGGCAGCAGCAATGGCAGCAGCCATGTCCTGTTCGGTAGGATAAACCTTACCCTCCTTTTCCTGAGCCCACTCCATAACAACGAGGTTGCTGTCAGTAGCAGAAATCAGTTCAGGAAGCAGCTGGTTGACAGCAGCAACGGGGATATTGGGGGCAATCTGCTGCATCATCTGATAGAGCACATCCAATGGGGGAATAGGCTCGTTAGAAAGATAGTGATCACGATACTGGTCACCAAACTCAGCATTTCTGCGCTTGTCGCGGTTGGTATACTGCTTCTCCAAAGAACTCAGGTAGTCTGCCTGGGCACGAGCATACTCCGTAGCGGTGAAGCCGAACTCACGGGCACGCTTTGCCTCACGGTAGAGTGTCTGCAGCGTCTCCATGTCCTTGCCTTCCTTGGGCACACCAATCAGTTCGAAGCAGTCCTTGGTCTTCGACAGCAGATACTGGCCATCGTCAGCATATGCCTGGAAGAAGGGGCAGCTCTCCTCCTGTGTCATCTCGTTCAGGCGCTGGCTCATCATGCGAGAGATCACATTCGTCAGATAGCTTTGGACAAGATAGCCGAGATTAGCTTTCTCCTCTTCGGGGAAAGCATCGTGCTTCATCATAACCATGATCTGGCTCATCTGCATCTCCTTGTCCTTATCGAAGATATAGATAGCCTCATTGTTGTCGGGAACTGCCTCAGCAATAACCTTGGGAGCATTGGCGTCAACCTTAATACTACCAAAGAGTTCCTTAATCTTGGCCTCCATGTGATCAACATCAACATCACCAACGACGATGATGGCCTGATTGTCAGGACGATACCACTTATGATAGTAGGCCTGAAGAGTAGCAGGCTTGAAGCTGTCGATAACAGACATCAGACCGATAGGCATGCGCAGACCATACTTAGAACCAGGATACATCTTAGGCAGCGAACGGGTAATCATACGCTGTGAAGGACCTTCACCCAGACGCCACTCGTTGTGTACCACGTCGCGCTCCTTATCAATCTCTTCAGCTTCCAAGAGCAGACCGTTTGACCAGTCCTTCAGGATGAGCAGACAAGAGTCGAGGGCAGTAGCACGCTTGGTGGGCACGTCGCAGACACGATAGACGGTCTGGTCGATGCTGGTATAAGCATTCAGGTCAGAACCGAACTCAACACCCAACGAACGGGTATAGTCGATGATTCCCTTACCTTCGGGCTTTGATGGGAAGTGCTCTGAGCCATTGAAAGCCATGTGCTCCAGGAAGTGAGCCAAGCCACGCTGGCTCTCATCCTCGTTGATGGAACCCACACGCTGGGCGATGTAGAAGTTGGCCACATGTTCAGGATACTCGTTGTGACGGATGTAATACGTCAGTCCATTGTCCAGCTTACCCATACGTACGGCAGGGTCCACTGGAATTGGCGGCATCTGCATCTCCTGTGCCACCATGACTACACTGCACACCAAGGTGAGGGCAGCCACAAACATTCTCTTCAATTTCATCATTTTATTAAATAGTAGTTAGATATAGAATTTTTTCAATTACACTTTCAGCGGGCAAAGATAGTAATAATTATTGACTAATGCGCACGTACCTATATAATATTATAGTTTTTTATACTTCCATAGGACATAAAAAAAGTCCTTTCAGCCACTTTTTACGTAACTGAAAGGATTTTTTAGATTTCAATGCTTGATTATTACTCTGCCTTCTCACTGGAGACGTATACGCCGACAGCCTCTACCAGACCCTTATAAGTGGTCTTATAGGCAATAATTGTCAACTTGTCACCCCATGTAAGTCCGAGACTGCCGAACTCACCCTTTGCGCCGCCCCAACCTTTGAGAACGCCATAAACATATACAGAACCCGTTTCGTCGGTCAGGTTGAAGTTTCCGTACTTCTCTAGATCATTCTTAGTACCATCTTCTGTAGCCTGAGAGATTGATCCAGAAATCAGATAATACTTCTCCTTATCATCTGGTACATTGCGGAATTCGTTAATTGTTATTGCTGTAGCAGCATAGTTAAACTTCTCAAAGTTACCATTTACCATCTGAGGCGATTCCTTGTAGGCACCACGCTGACCGACTACAGTAACAACATCGCCCACCTTGGCACCTGCTTCAATAAAGCCCTCTGCTCGATAGACAAGCGTCTTACCTGTATGATCAGCAATATAGAAGCTCTTACCTTGCTTGTCACTTGCATATAGTTCAGTAATGATACCCGTAAGACGATACTGTGCTGTTCCAACTTCTGCAGCCAAGAACTTTTCAATAGTCACATCAGCAACAGAACCTTCCTGAGTCACATCATAGTTAATAGATGAGGTCTCAACGCCATTGGTCGACGTGAAAGTGACAAAAGAGCTACGGAGATTAGCATCGTTAACAGCAACGGTGAAAGTGACGTAAGCTGTATCAGCGGGATTAGGCTCAACAGCCGTCGGAGTGCCTGCCTTGACAGACATAGTTTTGAAGTTAATCCAATCACAACCATCTGCTACACCAGGGATGACTCCCTTTCCCTTGAAAGCCACCTTGACAGTGAAGTTGCCACCTTCCTTGGCGATGGTGGGGGCTACAACTGGTTCAACAATCTTTACTAACGACTTCTCGACAGACAAAACCTTTACATTCTTCAACTCTATAGTGGTATTATATGTCACCTTTGGACCTTCAACGGTAATGACATCACCTACCTCAAGACCCCAGCTATCAACGGGATCGTTAGCAAGTTTATCATCCTTGTCGGACATACCATATAGATAGACCTCTCCTGTTCCATCGTTAATATAGATATTGCCATAGTGAGCATTTGCAATCGAGGTGATAGCAGCCCTTACACGGTAGGTCTTTCCATCGTCACCTTCAATAATCTGCTTACAAGTTGCAAGCTCAGCAACTGTCTTACCCTGTATAATATTGATTTCTTGAATGTTATTGCCACTAATCAGGCGAAGAGTAGCATTCTGGGCAGTCTCTGTTGATGAAGCAGTCAACTTAACTATGGAATTACCACTACTACCTGACATAGGTGATACAGTGAGCCACTCAGGAACGGAGTTAGCATCGAAAGCCCATTCGGCATTGGAGCAAACCTCGATCTCGGAAGAGCCGCCACTAGTAGAGAGCGCAACGTAGGATGATGACACCTTAAGGTCATCACGGTAGGAAGGCTCAAACTTTTCAGAGCAGCCAGCAAACATTGCGAGTGCTGCAACAAAAGACGGAATAATATATTTCAGTTTCATAAATCTGTCCTTTTAAAAGAATTAGTTAAAGATGTACTTAAGACCGATAGAAGCATACCAGCACTGGCCGAGGTCATGATACGGCTTCCAAGAATCCACTTTTCCGTTGATTGACTTAGGCGTAGAGAATGTGGGATAACCCTGAGCATCGACGCCCTCGTATTTCAGAATACGTGAAGACCAGACACCACTGGAAACAGTACTATAATCCATGTTAGGAGACTTGGCAACGCCCCAGCTTGAATTGAAGAAGTTGAGCACGTTCTTCATGTCGAAGCTAAGCTGTAGCGTGTGCTTGGTCTTGCCAACGTTCAGTTTAAAGTCGTGCTTATAGCTGAAGTCAATACGATGCAGCCAAGGAGAGTAAACACTATAAGCCTCAGTGTACTCACCCTGACGACTGCTCAAATAGTCATCCTGATGAACGAAGTCCATAAAGCGCTGCTTATCGTCATCAGAAACAAAGCGAAACTCATTGTTAGCTACCTGCAAATCTGTAGGAATGTAAACCAAGTCGTACTCTAGTCCATCGCCATTTATATCGTTAGCCATAAGGTAGGTCGTGTTGATACCACCGCGTGTGCCTTCATAGATGAAACTGTAGTGGTTGTTCGACTTGTCGTGAATAGTAGCGCTGGCAATAATTCGATCAGGAGTGACAAACGAAGAATTGTGCAATTGCAGGAAGTTAGGGCCATCGACAGACGGAATGTACTGGAAAGCAGACTTCGCGTCAGAACCTGGCATACCTGTGAGTTCTTTCTGGACTGTATGAGTGTATGCAGCCATGAGGCTCAACCACTCAAACGGCTGGGCATTTACTGTTACGTTAGCAGTCCAACCATAACCCTTGCTGGTATTACTCAACACATAAGCTGATGGCATGCCATCCAGCTCACCTTTATTATTTATATAAGTGTATTTAGAGCCCTGATAGATAGCACGAGGATCGACACCATTAAAACGGGCAAAGCCTGCAACGTCACGCAGACTCCAGTCGGTCATATAAACACCATTAATCGTCTTATTGAAAATGCCTTCGACCGTAATAGAAAGTGGGAATGATGTTGAAAACTGATAATCGATAGCCAAAGAGGTCTTCCATACCTGTGGCATATTGAAATCAGAGGCAACGCCATTGATTGTTACACCAGAAGCAGTTCCTGTCTCAGAAGAAATGGTACCAGGTCCCATACCGCTGCTCACAATGTAGTTCTGCAGTGCAGCAATTGTTGCATGACCATTGGCATCGACAACTAGACCGTTGGGATTGACAACAACGCCATCGACAACAGCCTTACCCTTAGCAAACTGTGAGGTAATCTCAGGCTTATTCCAACTTCCCTTGAACTGAATCATATTCGAGTTGGTAGGCATGTTAGTGAAGAACACCAAAGGCAGACGGCCCAGGAAGAGACCCGTACCACCACGAACCTTCAGACTCTTATTGCCAAAGACGTCCCAAGTGAAACCAATGCGTGGCGACAGTGACATGGTCGATGAAGGCCACTTACCAGTATCAACGCTACGACCGTTGTAGTCTAAAGCGAGGATGGCATTGTTGGTCATGATGTCCTTATCATTGAAGAACAGTCCGTCAAAACGCAGACCGTAAGTCAACTTGAATTTGTTGTTGATACGCCAATCATCCTGAACATATACACCAAGTTGATTCAGGTTGACACGTGCAGAAGGGCTCGTATTGCCATCGTAACCATAAGTCAGGTTGACAATAGATGGAGCAGCGCCTGTAATGAAGTCAGAAACACTATTATAGCGGTAATATCCTGCGCCGTTACGCATGTACATATTTTCAGCCATCTGGTGCTCATAACTCAAACCTGCAGTGATGGTATGATTAGCCAAATAGTAGGTCACATCATCCTTGATATTCAAGATGTTGTTATGAACAGCATTATTCCAAGTAAAGAGCTCATAACCTAGCGACATATAATTGCCTCCAGCACCATCAAGAATCTCGATGAAAGGAAATTCAGCAGAGTCTGAGCCGCGCTCGTCGTCTATCTTTGAATAGGTGACCAACAACTGGTTAGACAGATTGTCAGTCAGACGGCTGTTTAAATCGAAGGCGAAAGTATTGACATAGTTGTTCATGGCGTACAACGAGTTAGCAAACGTCATAGCGTAGAGTGAAGTACGGCCGTAGAGCGTAGTACCACCATCGTTAGAGGTTGATGAAGGCGTGTTCCAAGACTTACTCTTCGTATAATTATAGCGCAGTGCCAACTTATGACGGTCAGTTATATTCCAATCAAGTCGAGCCAATAATTTATAGGTGTCTTCATCGCGATTGAAGTCGGTGAAAGAACCAGTATCGTAGCCATAGGTGTTCTTAACGAACTCAGAAACGGCCTGCATGTCCTGAATAGATGTACGCGACAGATAGTTGTCCTGGTCGTATGCACCATTTTCGGAAGCTTGCCAACGGTTAACAAGCTTAGGCTTCTTCACCATTTCACCATTGACAAAGAAGAACAACTTGTTCTTGATTATCGGACCACCCAGCGTAAAGCCGTAAGTCGTTGTTTTTGAGCGATTACGGGCTGTAGCTAACTGCTGACGCTCTACAGCATCACCCTGCATATTCTCATTCTTATGATAAATGTATGCTGAGCCCTTGAAAGTATTCGTACCAGACTTGGTAATAGCATTCACACCACCACCAATGAAGTTGGTCTGACGAACATCGAACGGAGAGATAACCACCTGCATTTCCTCGATAGCATCCAGCGAGATAGGATTACCACCACCAGGAAGATTTGAAGATAGACCAAAGTTATTGTTGAAGTTAGCACCGTCAACCGTAAAGTTGGTCATCCTAGCATTACCACCTGCAAGTCCCATACCATCACCACCATAGGGCGAAAGACGCATCACATCGGTAATGCTACGGTTCACCGTAGGCAAGTTGGTAATCATGGCATTGTTAATATTGGTGGCAGCACCCGTCTTCTCAGCAGCAAACTTCGAAGCTTTACCGCTAACGACGACCTCAGTCAGCATAGTAGCATCTTCAGAGATCCATACATCAAGATTATAGGTCTCAGCCAACTCAAGCGTTACACCCTTTACTACCTTTGGCTGGTAGCCGATGTAAGAGACTGTCACCTCGTATGGACCACCCGTACGCATACCTTGAATGGTAAAATTACCAGTAACGTTGGTCACCGCTGTGTAACGAGTACCAGAAGGCTCATGCACTGCAACAACAGTAGCGCCGATTACCTCCTCACCTTTTGCATCCTCAAAAGTTACCTTACCGGCCATACTTGAGGTCGTGATTTGGGCCATGATGGTCAATGCTGATGTAAGCATCAGAACCATCAAAAACAAAATTTTCTTTCTCATAGATTGATAATACGATTGTTTTTATTCATTACGGTTGCAAAATTAATTAAAATTTTCCAAACTGACGTAACAATTTTAGAAATTTTTTAGACATCTTTTTGACGTAATCCCATACGGGCCTCTACCACATTGACCACATAGTCACCCAATTTCTCGCATTCGTTGATAAGGTCCATGTAGATGGTACCAACGGCATAGGTATATTCGCGGTTGTTGACATCCGTAATATTCTGCGTCTTCAACTGGTTGCGGTAGTTATTGATTTCGTTCTCGATATTGAACGTGCGATTCACATCGAACGACTCCTTACGACCACCCATCAACCGGTTCATCTGCGACAACGACTGGTCGGTCAGTTCCATCATCTGATGCAGGTGATCGTACTGTTTCTCGACGAAGTGGTCCTCCTTGCCGTTGTACTTACGCGAGATGGTACGGGCCATATTGAAACAAGCATCGCCAATAGATTCCAGCTCGGAAACCTCACGCAACATGGCACGGATTTTAGCTTTGGTGTCATCAGAGAGGTGAGCATCACTGACGGAGTTGAGGTAGTTGGCAATCTCCAGTTCCATATTGTCCGAGATGCCCTCGTACTTCTCAATACGCGTATATAGCTTGTTGAACTCTCCTGCCTTGCTGTCCTTTTTGTTGCTTGTGCTCGACGAGAGGGTCAACAACTCTCTCACCATGCCGAACATACGCTGCATACGGTTGGAGAACTGCTGGATTTCCTTCTGAGCCTCCAGCACCGAAAGCTCTGGGGTTTTCATGAAACCTGCGGTAATGAAGTGCAGACGGAAGTCCTCCTCCTCGTCCACCTTCTTAGGCTTAATCACCCAGCAGACGAACTTCTCTATCTGTGGAATAAACCAAATCAGAATAAACGTATTCACCACATTGAAGCTAGTGTGGAAGGCAGCCAGCACGAAACTCAGCTTGGCGGCATTTGCCATGAAAGCGTGAGCACCAGCCAGTTCCATTGTCATATTGACATCATAGCCAACCCAGCCACAGACCATATCAATGAACGGACGGAACACAAAGAGTATCCATACCACGCCGAACACATTGAAGAACATATGTGCCAAAGCAGCACGGCGTGCTTGTGTATTAGCAGACATCGCTGCCAGGTTCGAGGTCACGGTGGTACCTATATTCTCACCCATGACCAGCGCAATACCCTGATAGATGGGCAGAGCGCCACTCGAACAGAGTATCATGGTGATAGCCATCACTGCTGCCGACGACTGAACGCAGAACGTCAGCACACCACCCAGGAATAGGAAGATGAGGGTCGTCAGGAACGAGTTAGGGTCGAACGAGGCAAAGAAGTCCAGCACAGCCTGATTCTCACCCAAATGCATGTTCTGACCCGTCGTCCTCAATGTTGCCAAGGCAAAAATCAAGAAGGCCAAACCGAAGAGGAAGTCACCGATATAGCGGTGCTTCTTCTGATAGATAAGGATAATACCTACGAGAAAGGCCGGATAGGCCAGGTCGCCGATGTTAAACGACATACCCGCAGACATAATCCATGCTGTCAGGGTTGTACCAATGTTAGCACCCATAATGACCGAGATAGCCTGTGCCAGCGTCAATAGTCCAGCATTGACGAACGACACTGTCATCACGGTAGTTGCGGTAGACGACTGTACACTGGCCGTAACAAGCATACCCGTCAGCATACCAGTAAAACGATTGGTAGTCATGGCGCCAAGGACGTGTCGCAATTGCGGACCCGCCATCTTCTGAAGGGCTTCACTCATCGACTTCATACCATACATCAAGAGTGCCAAAGAGCCCAGAAGCGTGAAAATTACCCAGATAGACATAATATT
>Ga0310695_10003432_pt1 | contig 31059 bp, 28 predicted proteins | sample RumenRJG_04DNA_FD_203882 | JGI IMG/M metagenome (GOLD analysis project Ga0310695, IMG submission 203882) | Bovine rumen microbial communities from Lethbridge, Alberta, Canada - RJG_04 (v2) (version 2) | ecosystem: Host-associated > Mammals > Digestive system > Stomach > Rumen | place: Canada...
CCCTTTGGACACCACCTTTTGTGCAGGTTTTTAGAAAATTTGTGCAGAATTTGTGCAGAAAGCGTGTTAAAAAAAAGGAAGTGCTTGAAAATCAAGCACTTCCAATTTGCATTTGTCGGGATTACTGGACTCGAACCAGCGACCTCGCGCCCCCCAGACGTGTGCGCTACCAACTGCGCTAAATCCCGATTTTGCGATGCAAAGGTATATACTTTCGATGACAACTCCAAACTTTTAAGCGAAATTTTTCTGAAAAATAGCAAAAACGTCATTTTTTCCATGCGTCAGATGATGTTTTGTCTTTTCACAAGATGACTTCAACCAACCCGTCAAAAAATCGAAATTGTTGCCTTTTTGAAGAAATTTTTGTCATTTTGAGAGTTTTTTCTTTATGAAAATGATATTTTGTAATTATTTTGCTTACCTTTGCATCCGTTTGCAAGAATGACGATTCTTGTGATGTGTCCTGAATATAAACAGACAAGTGTGTCGGAATATGATTGTTGGAAATGATTTGGCAATCACAAACGCACGGATTATTCAAACTATTTTATACCATAATGGCAAGAGTTTACTCATTGAAACAAAAATTACACACGACAATGATTCAAAAGGTTGTCATGTGCATCCTTTCTTTTATGTTGTTGTTTTCGATGGCAACATACGCCCAGTCTGAAACCAAGAAAGTGGATTGGTTGAAAGAGTTGACCGATAGGATAGAGTTGCACGGATATGCACAGGCAGGTTATTCCTGGCAAGATGCCAATGGAAAACAAGTGAACGACTTCAACCTGAAACGCACGCTCTTCTGGGCTAAGGCAAGAATCACCGACAGGTGGTCGTTCCTCTTCATGCACGACTTCTCGAGTGTAGTGCAGGAATTCTATACCGACTACCGCATCTCCAATGACAATGCGCTTTCCGTGCGTCTGGGCCAGTTCAAGCACAGTTTCTCGATGGAGAATCCGCTATCGCCCACGATGCTCGAACTGGTAGATGTCTATTCACAAGCAGCCCTTTTTCTCGCTGGAGAAGGCCCCGACCCGCTGAATGGCGTCAATTATGGCCGTGACATGGGATTGATGGCCTATGGCTCGCTCTTCAATAATCATCTGCTATATGAATTGGCAGTGATGAACGGACAGGGTATAAACAGGCGCGACGGCAACAACTACAAAGACCTTATTGCCAAGCTCGATTTCCGTCCCATCGAGCATTTCCGCATCGTGGGTTCGGTGCAGAAAGGTAAGGGACATGCCGTGGGCGAGGCGGCATGGAATCCTGATGTGAAGGTTGGCGACGACTATACGCGCGACCGTGTGAGTATCGGAGCAGAGTGGAAACAACCTACCGAGGCCGGCAAACAGTCGGCCAGTGGTGGCATCAGCATTCGTGGTGAGTATATGGCGGGCAAGGACGGTGAGGTGAAGAGCCATGGCGGTTACGTCACCGGTTGTGTCGCTTTGGGAAAAGGATGGGATGTGGTGGCTTCTGCCGACTATTTCGACCGCAATACCGAAATGGACTATGCCCAGACTCAACTCACCGCAGGCGTGCAATACTGGTTCTTTAAGAAATGCAGGCTCCAATTGCAATACACTCGTACCTTCAGCGACTTCCAGGATGATTACAATTGGCTGCAAGCGCAGGTGCAGGTGGCGTTCTGACCTTTTATGAATCAATCAACAAAACTATTAATAAGATGTTCATCAAAATCCTTTTTACCATTCTCTTTGTGGGACTGATGGTCTTCGTGGGAATCTTTTCTCGCAAACAGGCCAAGTCGGTTGATGGCTTTGTGCTCGGTGGCAGGGCCGTCGGTCCGTGGCTCACGGCTTTCGCTTTTGGCACCTCGTATTTCTCGGCTGTAGTCTTTGTGGGCTATGCCGGACAGTTTGGCTGGAAATACGGTCTCAGTTCCGCTTGGATTGGCATCGGCAATGCGGTCATAGGGTCGCTGTTGGCATGGATAGTCCTCGGTAGACGTACAAAACTCATGACGCAGCACATCGAGAGCCGCACCATGCCTGATTTCTTCGGCACACGTTTTCAGAGTCAAGGTCTGAGGGTCACGGCAAGTGTCATCGCTTTCGTCTTCCTCATTCCATATACAGCGGGAGTATACAAGGGTATTTCCACCCTTTTCGAGATGGGCTTCGGTGTTTCATATGAATACTGTGTGGTTATTATGGCCATTCTTACTGCGATCTATGTCATTCTTGGGGGATACAAGGCCACTGCCATGAACGATTTCATTCAGGGTATCATCATGCTGTTCGGCATTGTTGTGGTCATCCTCGCCGTGCTCAACACGCAGGGTGGACTCACTGCGGCTGTCAATCGCCTGGCTGAGATGCCTTCCGACGCCAATTCATCGGAGAATGGCGGGTTTGCCTCACTCTTCGGTCCCGACCCATGGAACTTGCTCGGTGTGGTGGTGCTCACGTCGTTGGGTACATGGGGATTGCCTCAGATGGTAGGTAAGTTCTATTCCATCACCGATGAGAAGGCTATCCGTCGCGGAACGGTCATCTCTACTGTTTTCGCATTCATCGTGGCCGGTGGATGTTATTTCCTCGGGGGATTCGGGCGCCTGTTCGGCACACCACCGACATTGCCCAGCGGGAAACTCGACTTCGATTCCATCGTCCCTTCGATGCTCGTCACCTTGCCCGATGTCATTATCGCACTCGTGGTGCTGCTGGTGCTATCAGCCTCTATGTCGACATTGGCTTCGTTGGTGCTCACCTCATCTTCGACGATGACGCTCGACTTGATTTACCGTGACAAGAAATCTTTGCCGGGAGAGGTCGTCGAGGGAAGTATCGACGACGAGGTGTCGGAGAAAGTGGAACGCCGAAAAGTGGTGGTGATGAGGGTGCTCATTGTCTTCTTCATCGTCATTTCTCTGCTCATAGCCCTCAATCCGCCTACCTTCATTGCCCAACTCATGGGTATCTCATGGGGTGCATTGGCTGGCGCGTTCCTCGCACCCTTCATGCTCGGACTCTACTGGAGAGGTGTCACCACAGCCTCGGTTTGGGCATGCTTCGTATGGGGGGTAGGGCTCACTGTTGTCAATATGCTCATCGGCAATCCCATCAACCCCATCAACTGTGGCGCCATTGCCATGCTGGGTGGGTTCCCTGTGGTGTGGATTGTCAGTTTGTTTACTCCCAAAATGTCGAAACCGATACTCGACAACATCTTCGAGTGTTACTCGAAATAGGGCAGGGGATTCCCCTTTTGTCTACCGAATTATCCGTTGATGGCCACCCTTAAGCAATGAGGGTGTGCCATCTCTTTTTTATGCGACTTTTCTGGAAAAATCAATATTTATTTGCTTGACATGTTTTTTTTTCTTAAATTCGCACCATTACAACACTTCACTAATTATTATGAACTATAGAAAAGTTTTTCTCACTGCAATGATGATGGCCATAGCGGTGATGGTAAATGCCCAAAGCCTGGCGGTGTATATTTCCGACAACAGCGGTTCTGCAACCAATGTGCGTAATGCCCCTAAAGGCAAGGTCGTGGCCAAGTTGAATGCCAACAGCGGCATAATGTTTGATGTGGAGTCACCACGCAATGGCTGGTGGAGAATCAGTGGAGGTGTTTACACCGACCCTGATAAGGATATGGATGACTTCCGATTGAAAGGCTCTACTACAGGTTATTGGGTGCATTATTCGGTCATCGGCTTCTCTACAAGCAACTATGGCGGACAAACCTTGCATCTGCGGCAGTCGCCTTCGGGAAAGTCCCGTTCGGTATATTCCTTCAAAACAGAGTTGTTGCTGCGCCCACTCGAGGTAAGAGACAACTGGGTGAAAGTGGTGACTGGCGACGGCAAGCACACAGGATGGATTGAAAAAGAATGGCTTTGCGGAAATTCGGTGACCAATTGCTGCTGATGCTTTTCCCAATTCATTGTATCCTTTATCCCTGAAAGACCTGTTCTGCGATGTTTAATGCTGCAGACATTGAAAAGTATATGGAGTCGTTGCGCAACGATGCGCAACGAGAGATATTGATTCGCTTTTTCAAAACTGCCCCGGGGGAATATGGCTTTGGTGATGAATTCATCGGCCTGAAGGTGCCACAGACCCGCGAGGTGGTGAGAGAGGTTGCCAAGGGTATTTCACTCGATGAGGTGCCGCCGCTTCTGATGAGCAAATGGCATGAGGTGCGACTTTGTGGCTTCCTTATTCTTGTGGCGAAGTTCGGCAAACTGACAAGCAAACGCCTGGAATACGCTGAAGACGCGATCAGATGCCGCGACGACATCATCGCGCTCTATCTCAACCATGTAGAGCAGGCCAATAATTGGGATTTGGTGGACTTGTCGGCCCCAAAACTTCTGGGACATTGGCTTATGCTGCCAACATGCTTCGGTGGAAAGGCCCCCGGAATTTATCGAGAGGAGAAAATGGAGATGCTCGACCAACTCGCTGCCAGCGACAACCTTTGGCGCAACCGTATTAGCATGGTTTGTACTTGGAAAACCACCCAGATGGGAGACCCATCGTGGTGCCTGCGATATGCTGAAAAACACTTGCACCATCCTCACGACCTGATGCACAAGGCTGTGGGATGGATGCTCCGCGAAGTGGGAAAACGGGTGAGCATGACTTTGCTGCGCGATTTCCTTCACCATCATGCTGCTGAAATGCCCCGCACTGCCCTGCGCTATGCGATAGAGCAGATGGCTGACGATGAACGGAGAATGTGGATGGATACCGCTTCTTTATCGTAATAAAAAAGTGCAACGATGAACTTCATAACAGCAATCATACGTAAATGGACTGCGACAAGCCTTGTCATGCGTATCTTCATTGGTCTTCTATGCGGCGCATTCTTGGGGATTGTTGTTCCAGAATGGAGTGGCGTCGCCATTTTTGGTCAGATTTTCGTCAGTTTGCTGAAGGCCATTGCTCCTGTCCTCGTTGCCGTTCTCGTCATCTCTTCTATTTCCAAGGCAAGGGGGGCACTGGGACCACGCTTTCGGGTTGTGGTGTGCCAGTATGTGCTCAGCACCTTCATTGCGGCGCTGACGGCAGTGGTTGTCAGTTTCATATTCCCTGTCGTGCTTGTGCTCGAAAATGTGGTTGAAGCACAGGCACCGGGCGCTTTGCACGACGTGTTTGCCAACCAGATTAACAATATGGTTGCCAATCCCGTTTCTTCTATTGTCAATGCCAACTACATCGGTATCTTGTTCTGGTCTATTATCTTTGGCTTCGCATTGAAGAAAATAGCGAGTCAGCATACCATCAACGTCGTGCACGACCTTGCAGAAATGGTGTCATTGGCAGTGAAATGGGTGATACAGTTTGCACCTTTCGGCATCATGGGACTTGTGTTCGCTACGGTTTCCAGCAACGGTCTCGATGTGTTTGCCTCTTATGGACATTTGATGCTCGTCCTTATAGGGTGCATGCTGACTACAGCCTTGGTGTTCAATCCGCTTATATCATTTCTCTTGCTCCGTCGCAATCCCTATCCTTTGTTGTTCACCTGCCTCAAGGAAAGCGGACTCAATGCGTTCTTCACCCGTTCGTCGGCAGCCAATATCCCCATCAATATGCAATTATGCAAGAAATTGGGCCTTGATGAGGATTTCTACTCCATCAGCATACCACTCGGGGCAACCATCAACATGGATGGGGCAGCGGTTACCATCACGGTCATGTCGTTGGCGGTAGCTCACACGGTAGGTGTGGAGGTGGGCTTCGTGTCTGCACTCTTCTTGTGCATTATCGCCACATTGGGTGCCTGTGGGGCATCGGGGGTGGCAGGAGGGTCGCTTCTGCTGATACCCATGGCTTGCTCTTTTCTTGGCATCGGCAACGATGTTGCCATGCAGGCGGTGGCCATCGGCTTTATCATCGGTGTGGTGCAAGATTCGGTCGAGACGGCGCTCAACTCCAGTGGCGACGTGTTCTTCACTGCCACAGCCGATTTTTATGACAGGAAGAAGAGGGAGAGGGCCGAGAAGCCGTGATGGCCTGATTGCATATCTATGATTTTGGGGCTTCAGGGAGTGGCGGTGCCACCATTGCTTTCCTATACCATGTCCATTCTTCTTGCAAATCAGTGTCGTGTTCTCCCAAGAAGAACGCTGTCTGGCAGGTTTCTCTGAAAGGTGTCCAGTTGCCGCAGATGATGCCGTCGTGGGTAATCACAGGCTGGAAGATGCCGCTGTTGTTGTGGGCTTTGTGCCGGAAATCGGGCGACAGAACGATGTCGCGGCTTTTATAACTGATGAGATATTCATCGTAGGGTGGTATCAAGAGATACTTTCCTTTGCGGAATCCCCTTGTGCGGCAATTGTCGGTAAGGTAGAATGTCCTTCGTTTCCATTTTTCAGCGTGAATGGAATGCCCCATTAGCGCGATTCCCCTTTTGCAGTCACTTACATTCATTCCCGACCACCATACGAAATCTTCGAGCGTGGCAGGTTGACGGCTTTGGAAATAGTTGCGGGTAAGCATAAGCAGGGCTTCATCGTGGTCGGCCTTCATCCTGGGCTTCACCTTTTCAGCAGCAAGTGCGTATGTAGCCTTCATGGGTAATAAGTCTCCACTGCATAGGGTGCCCGTCAATTCTGCCATGCGGATGTGGTACGACAAGCGATGGTCATCCATATGTATATTCTCTTGTGTCAATGCCTGTATGAAATCATCCTTTGTCACACTTCCTTTATTGCCGGCGGTCTGTATGAGTATTTGGCGGATTCTTGCCTCTTCGTCGTCACCAATGTTGATCTTATTGCTGTGCATCCATCCTTTAGTCACTGCCATGGCCTTTGGCGAGCAGAGTTCGAGCAGTGGCCAATAGTTTTCTGCCGATACGAGTTGCCACGTGCCTCGCATCAGGTGAAGGCGGATAATCTGCCCGTCGTCGAAGGCTTTCTTGAATGCCTTGGCAGATGGCTTCCGGGTGCGCATGGCTACGGCCCATCGCATCAGGCGGTATTCCTGCGCCTGAATCGCCCCCATATAGTTGACCAACTCGGCAGGATGGCTGAATTGAGGACAAATAAGTTGTTGGTTGAGAAGTCGAATGGCTATTGCGTTCATCTATAAGGGGTGTTTTTGAATATCATCCTGTTTGCGATGTTGGGGAAAGGAAAAGATGTGTATAAGCAGACTGCAAAGATACGTTTTATTTTCTATTCATGCAATGTGTTGTTATAATCAGCATGAGTTTGTTGTCATTTTACAAGATAAGACGACTGGTTAAAATGGGAAAAAACGAAACGCAGGCGGCAATGACTGTTTCATTTACAGTTGTATTACCGCCTGCGGCTATGGTTTCTACAAATCGCTTCTGATGCTTTGTCTATTGTTTCTTGCTCCGTATGTATTGACAAATCAGGTCAGACCCTACTATTATGAGTACAACGGGAGCGAGGTATGCAGCCCAAGGGTTGTCGGATACTCTTTCAAGCCAACTGATATGTATGATGCCCCACATGGTTGTCAACTTGAGCACACTGGCTACAACCAATATAATTCCGATAATTGCTTTTGTTTTCATAACCATAAATCGTTAAGTTGTTATAATATTTTATCTTTCAAACTCTCGAAGTTCCTCCAGGCCTTGCTCTATCTCCTGCATCTGTGTGGCATGGCGCCGACGCTGCCATTGGGCTATCACATAAGCCAAGGCAAAGGTGAGCAAGGTGAGGCCCATAACCAACAGTACCCTTGTGCCAAGCACGTAACTGGCTTGTTGGTTGAAGCCCAGTTCCGTAATATAGAAGGCCACCATGGCTATACTGACTATTGCTATCGTCCAATACGTCTCATTATGGCAGACTTTCTTGTACTGGAGCACCAATGAACTGAGTTCATGGCATGACTTGCCTTCAAGATTGAACTTCGACAGAAGGTTGAGTTTCTTGATATGGGGATAGAGTCCTATCACCAATATCGTCTCCACAATCACGAACGAGGTGGTGCTGATGGGCGTATTCATGTAAACATAGGGGAATACCACGCCCAGGATGAGCAGACTCACTGCGAAATAGTAGACGTTGAGTCCATATATTCGGTCGAATGCCCTTCTGGTCTTTTGGGCAATCATTTCCTTCACCATGCGAAGGTTTATTATGTCACTCTCTGCCAGACGCTTGTCGAAAGCGTTCCAACTGGCTTTCAATTCTTCAAGTTCCATGTTCCGTAATTTTTAATTGTTCGACATTTTCTTTAATTTCTCTCTTACACGATTGAGTTTCACGGCGACGTTGTTCTTGGAGATGCCTAGTATCTCTGCCATTTCCTGGTAACTTCGCTCTTCCAGCCAGAGGAGAATCAGCGCGCGTTCCAATTTCCCCAGTTGGTTGATGAGTTTGTAGAGTTCCTGGCGTTGGCTTGCTGTTCCTTCCTCGTCGGCAAACTGTCCAGCCACTTCTGCAGTCATGGGGATGGTCTGCGGACGGGTGTTCGAACGCCTGAGAAACGTGATGCAGGTATTCATGGCGATGCGGTATACCCATGTGGTGAGTTTGCTGTCTCCACGGAAATGTGGGTAACTCTTCCAGAGGTTCAGCACCGTTTCCTGGAACAGGTCGTTCAGGTCGTCCTGGTCTTTGGCGTAGATGTAGCACACTTTGAAGATGATACGCTTTTGTGCCGCTATCATTTCCAGGAATTCGTTCTCAGTTTGTGTCGTCTTCATCGTTTCACTCTTTCGTTGTACCCAATTAGTCGCAGAAACAATGAAAAAATTACAGGCTATAGGCGTTTTTTTTACTTTTATTACGCATGGTTCATCTTCTCCTTATACAGCAATTGGCTTTGGGTGCCCGTTGCTGTACTTTTACAGGCGGTTTGCTGTTTAGACAGACAGAATCACATTGACCAGCCATTCAATAGCGTATGCCATGTCGAGAAATATATTTATAAGGATCATCATGTTGTTAATGTTTTGGTTCTACTTGTTAGATGCACAATTCATCGAAAAACTACATGAAATCCATTATATTTTCTATCTTTCCATACTATTCGTGGTTACATCCTTGCCTTTTGCTTCTCGCCGGCACCGGAGCCACGGTATTTGCTGCGGGCTTCATTGAACTTCCATGTGAGGTTGAGCACGAAAGTGCGTCGGGCGGGGTTGTGGACGGTAAGGTCGCGATAACCGAAGATGACGGCATCGGTCTTGTTGGTATTGAAGATGTCGATATAGCGAAGGTCGGCTGTCATCGTGCCGAGACGACGCAGATTGAAGTCCTTCTGAAGCCCAAGGCTGCCAACGATGCGCGGCTCGGTGATGCGGAAATTGTTGTAATCGCCCTTCGTGGCCCCTTCCAAATCGGCACTCAGACGGAAGGCGTGAGGCAGTTCGATGGTGTTTCGCCAGGAACCGTTGAACCAAGGCCGAGAGAGCGTGATTGTCTCACCGGTGGCAGTAGGCGACTTGTAGTTCTGCAACATGGCCACAACCGACCATGTGGGATGCCAGCAGCCTATGGTGGGACGTGCGGAGGCGATGACCGTCAGGCGGTCGTAATCTTCCTGGCTGTTGATGGGGCGCACGAGACTGATTAACGGGTCGGTGGAGCCGGGATAAGGTTCTGTCGACATCGTGAGGGCATCCTTGATACGCCCGTAGTTCAGCGTCAGGTTCATCCACTTGTAGGCGGCATTCAATACTACGCTGTGGGTGTAGGTAGGTCTCAGATAGGGATTGCCGCTCTGGTAGGTGTAACGGTTGATATAGATGGTCGAACTTGCCAGGTTCGCATATGGCGGACGCTCAATATCGCGGCGGTATGACATCGACAACTGCACCTTGCCCACAGGGGCGGAGATGACGGCAGTGGGAAACCAGTCGCCATAATCTCTACACATTTCGTCCTGCTTCTTCCCGAAATTGAAATAGTCATTCATCAGATGCTCATAGCGCAGACCCACTTGGGCGAACACCTTGCCAAACCGTCGGCCATACTCTGCGAAGAACGCGGCCGATTTCTCGTTGATCTCTGTGTCGGTAGTCTTCACCGGAACAGCATCGGTGGCATTGAAGTCGTAGGCATCCGTACGGTGGTTGTAACTGTACTCGCCACCGAAGGAGAGATTGCCCTTCCATACGGGATAGCCAAAGATGAGTTTCGAAGCCCAGAAGTTATTGCTGCTGATGGTGTTGCTTTCGATACTTCGGTTAACAGGACTGCCACCTGCTTCCGTCGTCACTTCCTTGGTATTGCCAGGTGACTGGGTATCGTTGAACAGACCATCGATATTCAGGTCGATGCTCAGTTGCCCCACCTTGCCACTGTAGTAGACATTGAAGATATGCTTCTTAAACATGTCATCTTGCATGATATGGCTCTCGGAGCGTTCTTTGAAAATGCCGTTCTCATAACTGTCGGTATAGAACATGCTGTTGTAGTCGCTTCCTGGGTGACGGTCGTATTTGTAGAAGGCACCGAAACTGTGGTTCTCGTTCACCATGTAGTTGACTTGCAACTGCGGCGACCAGCCTTTCCAGATGCTCTTCGACTCCTGTGTGCTGACTCCCTCTATCATATCTGACCCGGCATAGTAGGTCAGGGTGTTCTCCTGCAACGACTTGGCATGACCGTAGCGGCCTGCCCACAGCGAGGCAGTGATGTCGAGACCGCCAGTGCGGTAGTTCACATCGAGGTTATTGGTCAAGGTGTGGTCATACTGATATATGCCTTCGAGGTTATTCTGGAAACTGAAGCCTTCGCCCTGGGCTTTCTTGAGCGTAATTCTTACAACGGCCTTTGTCGAAGCGGCATAGCGGGCACCAGGATTCTGCACCACGTCCACATGCTGTATCTGATCGGAGCGCAGACGGGAGAGTTCGCTGTTGTCCTGCACCCGCCGCCCGTTGATGTACACCTCGGCATCGCCACGCCCCAGCACCTTCACGGCTCCATCATGCTCTGCTTCGAGCGAAGGAATCTTCGACAGGGCATCACTCACCGAGCCTGCTTTCTCTAAGATAGTTCCTGCAACGGTGGTGCGCATGGCATCGCCCTTGGCATGGGTCTGCGGCAACTGACTCTTTACCACCACTTCGCCGAGCATGTGGGTGTCTTCCTTCATCTGAATGGTTTGTCCGTCAATAGGTTTGGCAAAAACGGTTTCATACCCCATGCATGAGAGTTTCAAAAGTCCTTCGTTAGCATTGGTGACGATGCGGAATAAGCCATCGTCGTCGGTCACGGCTCCTTGCACGAAAGCGGAGTCGGGTAGCGAAAGCAGCACCACATTAACGAAAGGCAGTGGAGTACCTTTTTCGTCTGTCACTTTTCCACAAATATCTTGTGGCTTGGCAAAGCCAGATATGGCTGTCAATAATGCAACCATAAAGGCTGCGGTTCTGAAATATGTTTTTTCCATGTTGTGATATTGTTTGGTTCTTAATTGTTGATTTTCACTCCTCCGAAAAAGTTGCTTGCAACGATGTGAATACATGGGGAATCTCGGACAACCCTGTTTGTGGCTTCATTGCTCACGCCGCCGATGAAACTGCGACTGGTCACCTCCAAGTTCACTGACGTGGGTACCAAGAGTTCCACACCGCCCATGAAAACATTGATGTCAATCTCTTCGTCTTCGCTGACAACGGCTTCGCGCAGGTCAAGACGTATGCCTCCACAGAAGGTATCAATCCTCGCTCCTTTGAAAACCTCACCATGATAGATATACTCGTCGGCGCCTAATCGTACCGCACAACTTATCCGCTTGCCGGTGTCATCAAGGGGAATCGGCCGTTGGAGCCATTGGTCATGGCCTCGACTGAAACCATTGATGATGAGATGTGTTCCTACATACAGTAGGAGGGCTGGTCCGATATACTCTGTCCACGGCTGTTCCCAAAGCCATTCCATATGTACGAAGTTCCACATGCTGGCCAACCTCAATAGGGCTGCCACCACGAAAATGAATCCGATATAAGTTCTTTTTGTCATATTTGCTTTTTTTTTTCTAAATGGCAGCATCTGTCATCACGACAGATGCTGCTGATAATCATATTTTATGAGAGAGTAAAAACTCTTTTCGATGGCAAAAGTATGATGATATATAATTCATTGCAAATTAATGGGATATTCTGTAGGAATATATGATGAATGACGGTTGGAAACTCTTTTCTTCAATGATTTGTGGGATATTCTGCAGGTGTCTGTGACGAATGGCTTGATAACAAAACAGGGTGACATGATGCATGTGAGTGTTTAGGGCCACTCGCATTTCAGTCTATGGGAATTGATGCGAAGGGATGTGAGAATCGTGGATAATGCTAATCGTATCATAAGAAAAAACACAGATTTCTTTGGCTCTGCTCGCTTTTTTCCGTATTTTTGCGACTGCATTCCGAAACACTTGATTTCGTTTTTCCATACCACTGCAACGAAAATATGGACAAAGGACAAAAAGAGACAATGATGACGCGAGTGATCAGTACTGGTTTCACGGTACTGACATTGGCGGTATTCAAGCCGTTTGGTCTTGATGCGTGGCATTGGCAGGCTTATGTGCATCTCTTGGCCATAGGCGTAATGGGCGTGGGTGTATGCATGTTGACTGATTTCATCTTGAAACATGTCGTCAGGATGCCGCGGTCATATAAAAAAGGAGTGAGTTATATCATTCGTCGCAATCTCTGGTTTCAGATTATCAATACGCCGCTCGTTTCTTTGGCTACATGTCTTTACCGCCATTTTATGTTGAGTGATAGGGTGGAGGGCAATTTGCTTTCCTGGACTAATTTTTTTGAAACATTGCTCATCTTTGCTTTCTGTTCCTTCGCCATTGGCTTGTACTGGCGGTTCAAGTATCGAAGCAGGTTCTTGGCTGCCGAACTGGAGGAAACACGGCTTCTGAACGAACAATTGCAAAAGATGCAGGAGACGGTTGGCACGGCAGCGACAGATGCCTCCATCCCCACAGATACCACTTCCATCCACCAAAAAGTAGCGGAGAATATACAACCGCCTTCTTCGGTAGTTCTATCGGGCACAACCAGCGATACCGTGACACTTCAGATTCCTCACCTTTTATATTTAGAGGCTGTGGGCAATTATGTGAAAGTCTACCAACTACATGATGGCCAAGTTCGGTCAGACATGCTCCGCACTACGTCCAAACAGGTAGAGGAGGATTTGCGCGACTATCCCATGGTGGTTCGTTGCCATCGTGCTTTCCTGGTAAATCTGCAACAAGTGGAACAAGTTGTTTCCAAGTCGGGCTCCATGCAACTGCTCATCAAGCACTGCCATGAGTTCATACCTGTCTCGCGCAGTAATATGGCTCAGGTGAAGCAGGCCATCAATCCCAATTGCTGAACTTACCTGCATCATTTCCAAAATCGTATAACTCATAGGCTAAAACACAAGATTCTTTACATCAAATGACTGATTTGTTGTGATAATATGGTATTGTATCGGAATTTTTTGATTAAATTTGCAACATTATTACCCGAATAATCAATCATTAAATCATCTTCCTATGAAAAAAATCCTGATATGCCTTCTGAACTTGTTGCTGGCAATCTCTGCAACAGCACAGACACAGCCATTGCTCAAGACCCATGTGGAGACGGGCGACCTCGAGGGAATACTTGATGGCAATTTAGCCGTCTACAAAGCCATTCCCTACGCTGCACCTCCTGTAGGAGACCTTCGTTGGAAAGAACCTCAACCCGCCAAACCTTGGACTGGTGTGCTCAAGGCTGAAGAGTTCGGTCCCTGGCCCCCGCAGCCATCACGCCGTGATGGCTCACATCCCAAGATGAGTGAAGACTGTCTCTATCTGGGAATCGCCACTCCTGCTACCTCCGCAACCGACCGATTGCCTGTGATGGTATGGATTCATGGCGGTGGTTTCCAAACTGAGCATTATGGCGGCGACCTATGGAAGCATCTTGCCCAACGTGGTGTGGTTATCGTAAGTGTGGAATACCGTACAGGGGCTTTGGGTTTCATGGCTCATCCCGAACTGACCAAGGAGTCGAAAACCGGCCATTCGGGCAACTATGGACTTCTTGACCAGATTTGCGCCCTGAAATGGGTGCAGCGAAACATCGCTAATTTCGGCGGCGACCCTTCAATGGTCACTATCTTCGGCGAGAGTGCCGGAGCCATCAGTTGCAGCATTCTTTGTGCATCACCTCTCGCCAAAGGTCTCTTCAAGGGCGTCATCAGTCAGAGTGGCGGCTCGTTTGCGCCCTGGAGCGACGAGAGCCGTTCGCTGACTGTCAACGCTTCGCAAAAGGGTGCAGAACAACATGGTCTGGCTTTCCAAAAGCATCTCAAGAAAAAGTCGGTCAAACAACTCCGCAAGATGGATGCACTTGAACTTTGTGGCGATAATGTAGGATTCGGTGGGTTCTGGCCTTGTGTCGACGGTTATGTCATCACCGATGACCTTTACCGACTCTATGAACGTGGGGAGTACAACGACGTGCCGGTGATAGTGATGACCAACAGCGACGAGGGTGCTTTGTTCTCGGGCAACATACAGCCTGAGGCCTACCAGAATCAGGTGCGTGGCTTGTTTGGCCCATTTGCTGACGAGGCACTGAAATTCTATCCGGGCAATACCGTAGATGAGGCTTTCCGGGGCAATGCCGACGCTTTCCGTGACATCGGCTTCGCCTGGCCATCCTACTCATGGGTAAGGCTTCAAGCACAGACGGGGAAGAGCAAGGCCTATGCGGCATTCCTCGCGCAACCTTCTGCCATCAGTTTCTCTCAAGACCCACGTCGTCGTGGCGTGGCCCATGCCGATGACATTCTTTATCTCAACGGCACTTTCCTTACCCAGCCCGACAAGTTCCCGACAGAAGCAGCAGTGGCTGAAATCTTGCAGGAATATTGGGTGAATTTCGCCAAGACTGGCAATCCCAATGGCAAGGGACTGCCTTACTGGCCTTCTTTCGACAAGGATAAACCCACTACCATGCAATTCTCAAATGGCGCATCTCTCATTATGGTGCCCAACCGCGAGAATCTCGAGTTCATCGAACGGTTCTATCAATGGAAGAGGGGAGAGACCGAGAAACAACATCAAAAGTAACAACTATAAATCATGAGAAAAATCCTATTCATTACTGCATTTCTGGCTTGCGCCAGCGTCAATGCCCAAAAACAATTGCCACTCGTTTACGACGTGGAAGACACAGGGGCATCGTTGCCTATGCCTGCTACACCTGAGGCCAGCGAATTGCCTTTGGTCTACACTTTGCGAAACCCGCTACTGTTCCAAAATGGAAAGAAAAAAGTGAAGAAGTTCAAAGACTGGCGTCGCCGCCGGCATGAGATTTCATCGCTCATACAACATTATGAAATAGGCACTAAGCCTAAGGCTTCGGAATGTGACCTAAAAGCACGCATGGACGGCGACACGCTCATCGTAGACGTGACTCGTGGCGGTGAAACGCTCACCTTGAAGTCGTTGATTCATTATCCGAAAGTGGGTCAGGCTCCCTATCCAGTGCTCATAGGCACCAGCGGCATTTCACTGCCCCGCCAACTCTACCAAGACATGCCATTGGCAACGATGACTTTCCGGGAGGCACAAGTGAACGACTACCGTCAATGGGGTAAGCATCATGAGAGAGGTGAACACCACTTCGACCGTCTCTTCCCGGAACTCAAAGACAACGGGGCATACTGCGAATGGGCTTGGGGCTTGAGCCGACTGATTGATGGCCTGCAACAACTGGGTCCGGAGAAGACGCGCATCGACACCCGGCATATCGGCGTGACAGGTTGCTCGTATGCTGGAAAAATGGCGCTCTTCTGTGGGGCATTCGATGAACGTGTGGCACTTGTCATCGCTCAGGAACCTGGCGGTGGTGGGGCTGCCGCTTGGCGCGTCTCCAATCGCCTCGACAGTGTGGAGACGCTCGACCGTACCGACTACCATTGGTTCAAGGAGTCGATGCGCGATGCCTTCGGCGAGGAGAACACCTTCCGTCTGCCGTATGACCATCATGAGTTGGTGTCGATGATTTTCCCAAGAGCGGTGCTGATGTTGGGCAACACCGACTACCACTGGCTTGCTGATGAGTCTGGCTATGTGTCGATGAACGCAGCGATTCAGGTATGGCAACATTTCGGCGTGGCCGATAGGATAGGGTTCTCCATTCAGGGTGGACATGGACATTGCCAATTACCTGAAAGCCAATATCCTGAGGTGAAAGCATTCATCAGCCGCTTCCTCCTGGGAGGTAGCGATGACACATCTAACGTGCGCCATGCTCCAGATTTCACGGGGAAGGTGGACTTGAGCCGATGGATAAAGCCATAAAACAAATTAGGTCATCTTAGGCCTCATTACTTTTTTTTAACAAATCTGCCAAATAACTTTTGGCAGATTTGTTGTATTTTTGCACCAACAATAAAGATATGTTATTCTTGTCAATGAAAAAAATCGCATTTATCATCATCATAGTATGCTCAGCGCTGACTGCCCAAGCCCAGTTGCTTTACAGCATTTCGGGCAAAGGGAACGGTCAGAAGTCATACATCCTCGGAACATATCATTTCGCTCCGCCATCGTTCTGTGACTCCATCCCTGGGTTGTGGAAAGCGCTCGATGAAGTGAAACAGGTGTGTGGCGAGTTGGTAATGGCCGATATGGCAAACACCGAGAACCTGACGAAATTTCAAAGCGCCATGATGCTTCCTGAAGGAGTGACCTTGCAGTCGTTAATGACCGAGGAGGAAATGGGGCGGCTCAATACGCTGTGCAAGGAAATCATGGGAACGGATTTCACCAATCCGCTGATTGCCAACCAACTGGGTAAGTTTACGCCTGGTGCGCTCTACGAGCAACTTATCGTGATGCTCTATATGAGCAAGACACCCAATTTCAATCCCAATGACGCCATTGATAACTATATGCAGTCAAAGGCGTTGGAAAAAGGATATGAGGTGACAGGTTTTGAGACTATCGACGAGCAGATAAACATTCTTTTCAAAAGTCAGACGCTTGAACGGCAAAAGACGTTGTTGATGTGCTTCGTCGACAACCGCGACTTTATGATGCAACAGACCGACGACCTGACGGCAGCCTATTTCCGCCAAGACCTTGAAAGCATCAAGACAATTACCGATGAGAAATTCAATGATGCCTGCGACTCTACAGAAGAAGAAGAGGAATTGCTCATCTCTGGACGCAATGCCAACTGGGCCCAGAAAATGCCTGAAATGATGAGCGCCAAAAACACGCTCTTCGTGGTGGGTGCAGCCCATCTTGTGGGTGAGAAAGGCGTGCTGCAGTTGATGCGTGATGCCGGTTATGTGGTTGAACCTGTTACAAGATAGTATCGATTAGTATTTGAGAACATTATAAATATAAGGAAAAAATGATAAGAAAGAACTTTGTCAAAACGCTGTCGTTAGTGGCTTGTGCCACAGTATTGTTGAGTGCCATGCCCGGTGATGAGGTCATCTCGCGTGAGGGTAAGACTTATGTAGTGAACACTACTTCGCTTACAAAGAGCATCAAGGGATATCTTGGCACTACTCCGCTGAAAATCTATATCACTGACAATAAGATTGACAAGATTGAAGCACTCCCCAACCAGGAGACACCCAAATATTTTGCCAAGGTGAAGAAACAACTGCTTGACAAATGGAATGGAATGACTGTGAGCAAGGCAATGAAAGCCCAGGTCGATGGTGTCACTGGTGCCACACTCTCCTCGGATGCCGTGAAGAAAAACGTGGTGAAAGGATTGGAATACTACAAGAAGAACAAGAAATAAACGTCTTGCTGCATTCTTGATACACCCCCGAAGTATCTTTGCAATAGATGCTTCGGGGGTGTCGTATTAGGATAAGAATGACTTCGCTACTTGCGCTCGTCTATCCATGTAAAATGTTTGTATTTTGTCGATGGAAAGGTAAAGGTGTCGTCAGAAATATTACCGCTTCTGAAGTTGAATATCTTGACGGTGGTCCAAAACCATAGCAGTTTGATTTTCAAACTTTTAGGAGCACGTGTTTTCTTGTCGATAATAGCCTTGGCGTGCTTGATGTTGCTCTTTACGTTCTTGTGGGCATTGAGGGTAATGATGAAGTCCGAACCGCCGTCTTCAATATAGTAGTCGAATTCGTTGGGGTTGAAGGTGAAGTTGCCAGAATATTTGGTCTTCCGGGGATGGGCAATATCATATAAGGTCACTGTCTTCTTCTTCAAGTCCACCCAACTGTCGTTCACGCCGTCGCTCCAACTGAGGTAACGCGATTCCTCAAAGCGTTTCTTCTTTCCCTTATACCATATCTTGCCGCTTACCTTCATCACGCCGATAATATTGACGTGGTATTGTAAAGTACTTCCCTGCGGACCAAAAACCATGTCGTAGGTTTGGTTGAAGATACGCCGGGCTTGTTTGGCATTAGGGGTTTCTTCGGCATTGACCCATGACGGGGCTGCCAACCATAAAAAAACAACAAACAGCAAAAGTCGCTTCATTTGCAATGATTATGTAAAAATACTATTCGACAACATTTTTCATTTCCATCCTTGATGTAGAGCCTAGTACTCAGGTCGTCGGTATACCCACTTTGAAATGCTCTGACGATGTCGTCAGCAGGCTAAGGGCCACGGGGATGTTGTGAAAAAGAGTCTCTCTATTTAAATTTTGTGCAAAATTAGATAAAAAATCCGAGTTTTTCTCTATTTTTGCTGATGATATTTAGAAATACTGATTATATCATGGAATACAATCATTTTCATTCCTTTGGCCAAGACGAGGAACTGCGTCGTGACGAACTTCTCCGTATCATCGAACGGTCGGTGCAACAACTTACGCTTCAAGAACTTGAAGCGCTCTATTATGATATGTCAACCAAGAATTACATCCACGAGAGTATCTAAACCCTACTGCTTATGCTACCTTATATTATTATAATACTGGCAACTGTCATTATTCTGGGATTCATCTTCGGAAGGCGACATAATGACGAGAAATCCGACTACCAGCCACCTGTTTTCAAGCATAGTGGACACGAATGGGTGTTCAACGGGATATTGGACATCGACCATCCGCCCCTCGACGATACACCTTTCCATGATTACGAACGCCCCATTCAACTGATGGTAAAAAAGGGATATATGCATTATGACATGATACCCGAATCCACGGTTAGCGACAGTGATTGCGGACTTTTCCATGCCGTTGCGCAAGTTCTTGACGACGGTAGCATAGGAATCTACCGAGAGGGTAGGGTGGTGGCTCATCTGGAACGCAGGCCGGAGGCACTGCGTGAGGCTATCAATGCCCATGGTGGCAAAGCCGATGCATACGCTTTCATTGCCTCAAAAGGCAATCCCGCTGCATATTACGGAGAAGTGTGTATAGTCAAGGCATAGCAGCGTTAGGAAATTTGGCAAAGAAAAAGAACGAGTTCTTTTTGCTATGCGCTCGTTTTTTCGTAACTTTGCCACTGCATGGCGAAGTTACTGTATCTCGGCAAAGAAAAAGAACGAGTTCTTTTTGCTATGCGCTCGTTTTTTCGTAACTTTGCCGACAAATTGGAAATTGTGGGTCCAACCATATAGGTTTTACGTGTAATCATGACAATTCAGAACATATTCAAGGGACTGGGCATCGCTTTGGTCACTCCTTTCAAGACCGACGGCAGCATCGACTTCGAGGCATTGGAAAGATTGGTAGAATACCAACTCGACAATGGTGCTGACTTCTTGTGCATACTGGCAACTACAGGCGAAACACCGTGCCTCACTGCCGAGGAGAAAAGCACCATCAAGCAGCGTATCGTGGCACAGGTGAGAGGACGGGTTCCCATCCTGATGGGATGTGGCGGCAACAACACCGCTGCTGTCGTTGAAGAATTGCGCCATGGCGACTTCCAAGGCATCGATGGAATTCTCAGTGTGTGTCCGTATTACAACAAACCTTCCCAAGAGGGACTCTACCAGCATTTCAAGGCTATTGCTTCAGCCACATCGCTGCCAGTGGTGCTTTACAACGTGCCCAGCCGTACAGGGATTTTGATGAAAGCAGAAACCACTTGCCGATTGGCACGCGACTGCTCTAATATCGTTGCTATCAAGGAGGCCAGCGGAAGCCTTGAACTCGTCGACGAAATCATCAAAAACAAACCGGATAATTTTGATATCCTCAGCGGAGACGATTCTCTTACCTATCCCATGGTGGCATGCGGTGCGGTGGGGGTTATTTCCGTTATTGGCAATGCTTTGCCTAAGGAGTTCTCGCGAATGATTCGATTGGAGTTCAACAACGAATATGCTGCAGCGCGGAAGATACACCATCGCTTTACCGACCTCTACAGCCTTCTCTTTGTCGACGGCAACCCAGCCGGCGTGAAAGCCCTGCTCCACGAGATGGGCCTCATCGAGAATGTGCTCCGACTTCCCCTCGTACCCACCAGGGTGACTACTTTGCAGAAGATGAGTGAAATCCTGAAGAGCCTGAAACTCTAAACGGAGGACACTCTCTCGCCTTTGTTACCTTTTACGGAAAATCTTGGTTATGGAAGACAAGAAAATCATTCATGAAATTACCCCTTTGATGGGTAAAGACGTGCTGTATATCGCCGACCGTCGCAAAAAGGAGTTCACCTATCCCATCCATAACCATGAAGTGTTCGAACTCAATTTCGTGGAACATGCCCCTGGGGTAAGGCGCATTGTGGGCGACAGCACGGAAGTCATAGGCGAATTCGACCTCGTACTCATCACGAGTCCCGACCTGGAACATGTGTGGGAACAACACACCTGTACGAGCAAGAATATCCGTGAAATAACAGTGCAGTTCGACTTGCAATTCACCGAAGACTCTCTTTTCTCACGCACGCCATTCCTTCCCATAAAGAAGATGATGAGCGAAGCCCAAAAAGGGCTCAGTTTCCCGCTCGATGCCATTATGAAAGTGTATAGCCTTCTCGACTCACTCAGCAGCATCAAGGAAGGATTTTATGCCGTCATGCAATTTCTCACCATCCTCTATGAACTGTCTAAATGCCCAGGCGCCAAACCTTTGGCTTCTTCAAGTTTTGCCAAAATCGCCGTCGAGGACGACAGCCGGCGGGTATTGAAAGTGAAAAACTTCATCAACAAGAACTATCAAGACGAGATTCGCCTGCCACAACTGGCGGACATTGCCGGCATGAGTCCAAGTGCCTTCAGTCGTTTCTTCAAACTCCATACAGGACGCAATCTCACCGAATACATCATCGACATCCGTCTCGGTGCTGCATCACGCATGCTCGTCGACACATCTCAAAGCATCTCTGAAATCAGTTTCAAATGTGGTTTCAACAACCTCAGCAATTTCAACCGCATCTTCAAGAAGAAAAAAGGATGCAGTCCTACGGAGTTCCGCGACAATTACCACAAGACACGAATCATCGTGTGAGCCATTACCTATTTGATGGCTTACGCAAACGATAACGCTACATTTTTCCGACAAATGGCACGGTTCTCGTTTTTTTTGTGTAAGTTTGCAGAAATTTGTATAAATCAACTAATCATATCAAGAAATGAGCCCTATTCAAACTACTAAGATGACCAACTATCGTTGGATTATTTGCTCAATGTTGTTCTTCGCCACCACGGTCAATTATATGGACCGGCAGGTGCTGTCGCTGACATGGAAGGATTTCATCGCTCCTGAGTTCCATTGGACCGACGACGACTATGGTACGATTACCGCAGCCTTCTCCATCCTCTATGCCGTGTTCTGCCTTTTCGCTGGAAAATTCATCGACTGGATGGGTACGAAGAAAGGATATCTGTGGGCCATTTTCGTATGGTCATTGGGCGCCTGCCTGCACGCATGCTGCGGATGGGTAACCATGAAGTACGTGGGGCTTGAAAGCGTGACGGCTCTTAGGGCCATTGAGGCTGGCTCAGCCACTGCCTCTACCATCGCTATGGTCAGCGTATATCTCTTCTTGTTCTGCCGTGCCATCCTGGCGCTTGGTGAGAGCGGCAACTTCCCTGCTGCCATCAAGGTGACTGCAGAGTACTTCCCGAAGAAAGACCGTGCTTTCGCCACCTCCATCTTCAATGCCGGAGCATCGGTCGGCGCGCTGGCGGCTCCTATCAGCATCCCGCCTTTGGCAGAGAAATTTGGTTGGGAGATGGCTTTCATCATCATCGGTGCGCTGGGCTTCATCTGGATGGCACTCTGGGTGTTCGTCTACGACAAGCCTAACAAGAGCAAGCATGTGAACGCCGCCGAACTTACCTATATCAACCAGGATTCCGACGAGGGCGACGACCCCAAGGCAGCCAACGACGAAGGTCCTACAATCAATTTCGCCAAGTGCTTCACATTCAAGCAGACTTGGTCGTTTATCGTGGGCAAGTTCATGACCGACGGTGTATGGTGGTTCTATCTCTTCTGGGCTCCTGCCTATTTCTCCGACCAGTTTGGCTATAAGTCAAGTTCCACCATGGGGCAACTCCTCATCTTTACGCTTTATCTCATCGTGACAGTGGTTTCCATCTTCGGAGGATACCTGCCTAAACTGTTTGTGGAGAAACGTGGCATGAATCCCTATGCCGGACGTATGCTGGCAATGCTTATCTTTGCCTTCTTCCCGCTCTTCGCCCTCTTTGCACAGCCTTTGGCCATGTGGCAGAACAGCCCCATCGACCCGGCATGGTGGCCTGCCATCATCATTGGTCTGGCTGGCGCCGGACATCAGGCTTGGTCGGCAAATATCTTCTCTACCATTGGCGATATGTTCCCCAAATCCACCATCGCTACCATCACGGGTATTGGTGCCATGGCAGGCGGTCTGGGTTCGATGCTTATCAATAAAATCTCGGGTAGCCTCTTTACCTATGCCGAGGGCCAGGGCAGCGGTTTCACTTTCCTCGGATTCGAGGGCAAGCCAGCAGCCTATATGATTGTCTTCTGCTTCTGCGCAGTGGCATATCTCATCGGATGGATCATCATGAAGACCCTTGTGCCGAAGTACAAGCCCGTTGTTGTGGATGAATAATCACTCTTCACACGATATAGAAAAAAAGGACAAGCCATTTTGCTTGTCCTTTTTTCCATGCAAGATATTTCGGTGATATAAATGAATAAAGCCTGAAGCATAGGTTCTATATGGCAGACACTCAACACGTTTGCCTCTTTTGTCCTCCACCAACTTCCTACGACCTCCACTTTATTTACTGATAGATGAGCAAATGAAAAATGCTTTTTTCGTGGCGTTGTTCTTACATTTGCGATTATTATGCTAATTTTGCATCCCAAAGATAAACTATTCATTATATGAAGCATCGCATCCTGACATATTTCCTTCTTATCTTACCCCTGGCATGTCATGCACAGCGTTGGGACAACTACCGTCCTTTTAATACACATGTGCAACTTACCCAGACCAACCTTCCCATTATCTTCCTCAATGTCGACGGAAAGATGATTAAGCGCGAAGAACGCATCACAGCCAAGATGAAAATACTTCACAATGGCGATGGCATGCTCAATTACGCCGACACCGTAGCCCATCCCGGACAGCACTTCGATTTCGATGGTTATGCAGCCATTCAATATCGGGGAAACAGTTCCTTCGACCTTTCCGACAAGAAACCCTATTCTCTCAAACTCATCGACAAGCCCCTTGAGGAGGGAGGCGAGAAACTCAAGGCCAAACTTCTGGGCATGGGAAAAGACAACGACTGGGCAATGCTGGCTCCCTATTCCGACAAGAGCATGATACGCGACCTGCTGGCGTTTGAGTTGGCACGGCCTTATTTCGACTTCGTACCCGAAGGGCGTCTGTGTGAACTCTTCCTCGATGGCACATACTATGGGGTATTCATTCTCTGCGAGCGAGTGAGAAAAGGGAAACAACGCCTGCCTCTCCACGACCCTGGTGAGGATGGAGGCGACCTCACCGGCGACTATCATGTCGAAGTCGACCGCAACGACGAGCCACATGTCTATTACTCCAAGCAAAGACCTATCTTCAGCGATGGGCGCAGTATTACATGGAGGTCTATCTGTTTCCAATACAAGTCACCGGAGTATGAAGACTTCGCGCAGTTGCCAAGTGGCACGCGCATGGCTCTGACCAACGAAATCGACAAGATGGAGTCGGCTTTGGCATCCGCCTCGTTTGCTGACCCGGAGATTGGCTATGCCAAGTATATCGATGTCACCTCGTTCATCGACCACCAACTCTCCACAGAGTTTGCATTCAACGTCGACGGCTACCGGCTCAGCACCAATTTATACAAATTCAGTGAGACTCATGCTGCCGAAGAGGGACTCGACCCTCGCTGGAAGACGTCGTTGTGGGATATGAACATCGCTTTCGGTAACGCCAATTACTATGAGGGCGACCAAACCAACAAATGGCAATACAAGTTCAACGACCGCCATGCCTACGATGATGGCAATCTGGTACCATTCTGGTGGCAGAAATTGATGATGGACCCGGAATATGTGAGAAAACTCAAAATGCGCTGGACCCAGTATCGGCAGGAGGCCTATTCCGACAGCCATATCGAGAGTGTCATCGACTCGCTGACCTCGATGCTTACCGTCGAAGATGCCGTGGGGCGCAACCAAAAGGCATGGAAGAATATCGGCAAGTGGGTATGGCCCAACGCCTATGTAGGCAATACCTATGACGATGAAATCAATTACCTCAAAGAGTGGATAAGCGATAGGGTGGCATTCCTCGACCAACATCTCTACGACGAGACTCTCGGTCTGCCACACGTGGCAGCAAGTGAGGCACTCCCTGAGAGCCATCAGCAAAAGATTTATGCTCCTGATGGCAGGCAACTCCTTCATCCTCAGCGAGGCTTGAATGTAGTCCGACGAGGCGATGGCTCTGTATATAAGTGGTTCAACAACAATTGAAGCCGTTGCTGCAACCTGTCGGCATCATTCGCCGTAGTATGGTCTCATTGACTTGCCGGCCAACTTCCCAGCCTTTCATTTCACAATGTTGCTCCCCGCCTTCTGCTTCAGTAGACGCTGGCAGTTGTTGCTGAAAGCATTGCCATAGGCATTGAACACACTGCAGGCGAAGAGGATGTCGGTGATGCCATTCTCGCCCACATAGTCCTTCATGTTGAGGTGGAAGTACCGGTTGTCCACCACAAACACATCTTCAAACGAATAGAACAGATATCCGGGCACGGCATTCCCAAAACTGTCTTTGATGACCAGCACCCGGCGTCCGTTCGCCACCGACGTATGCACATGGGTCACACGCATGTCGCTGCCCATAAACGTGCTGTACGCCCCTCCGCTGCCATCGCGGAACTTGTAGAAATATTTTTCCTTGGTAGGACCTAAAACCTTCGTAATCTGAAACTTTTCGTTGAGGTTATAGGTGATGTAGGTTGTAGTATATTCCACGTTCAGCGGCTCATAGTAGACGAAGTCTTCTGGGGCGTTCTTGATGGAGATGTCCTTCGAATAGCCATACATCGTCCCCACGAAACCGTGCACCACCTTCTGCTCATAACTCTCCAGGTCTTTGAAGTCTACCTTCGCGGCCTTGGCAAATTCTGCCGCGGCATAATAGCCGCCAAGAGGTGCCCAGTGATGGTCGGTGCGCAGGAAGATGGGCTCATCGGCATGGTTGCCGAGGGTGTTGTATACATTCACAAATTTCACTTCGGGCGACAGTTGCTCCTGTATGCTCTTCAGCGTGGCCAATTGAGATTTCGAGTGGGTCTTCCACTTCTCCGGCAGGTAGTACTCTGCCGCATTGGGGATGACCATCGCGTATACGTTCATGGTGTCGCCGAATGTTTCCTTGTAGGTGTTCACCATGTCGCAGAATTTTCCTCCACCTTTCACTCCTCCGTAAGCCATCAAGGCACGCACGTTTTCACCGCTTCCCACGATGATGATTCCGGCATGCGAGAGTTTGGCTTTACCGTCGTTGGCCACATTGTTGGAGTATTCTCCCAATGTGTCTTCTTCTTCCACCATCTCTTCCCCTTCCTCGGCCATGCCTTCTCCCATGATGTCGTCGGCGGCATGGAATGTCACGTTGTCATCGGAGAGCACCAGGCGCTCCAAGTCCTTGATTTTCAAACTGAGCGTGATGAGTTGTTCGCGGTAGGGCTCGCTGTCGCTGAACCACGACGACACCTCGCTGGTGAACGAGCCATCAGCCATCTTGTCCAGCGTCCATTCAGGAAACTGGGCCAGATCCCTCTTCTCCACTTCCGAAAAAGTGGGACGTGGGAAAGTGGTTAGAATGATGGTTGCCGCAACAAACAGCAAGCCCATCACCGCAAGGTAAATCTTGTTATACACTATATATTTTATATCTCAAACATCGTGCAAGCCGAGTGCAGACAAAATTTATTTTCGTATGCCGAGGCACCGCCGATGTTCATCATGCGCAGCATGATAAATCTTCAATCCTTTATCATTCTCTGTATCCCCTGGCCCGTCTTAGCGGTATAGGCGAGCGAAATGCAGTGGGCGAACAGCAGGTCGGTAATGCCGTTTTTGTTGATGTAGTTCACCACATTGCCGGGGTAGTAGCGGAAGTCAATCACATGTATCTCCTCGAAGGAGTAGAACAGGTATCCAGGCAAGGCATTGCCGTAACTGTCCTTGATGATGAGGAGTCGGCGCCCGTTCTTTGTCGATGTCTCCACTTTGGTGGTGTTGGAGTCGCCGCCCATAAAGGTGCAGTAGGCCGCATGGCTGCCGTCCTTGTACTCCCTGAAGAAGTTCACCTCCTTCGGACCATCCTGACCTGTCACCGCCCTGTTCTTCCCCAGCGAGTAGGTGATGGCTGTAGTATGGTATTCCACGTCACGCGGCACGTAATACTCAAACTCCTCCGGTGCCCTTCCCACGGCAGCGTCCTTGGTATATACCGTATACATCGTGCCGAGGAAGTTGTGCACGGTCTTCTTGTCATAGTTCGACAGGTCGCGGAATGGCACGCCTGCAGCCTTGGCAAATGCTTCCGCGGCATAGTAAGCGCCAAGTGGTGCCCAGTGGTGGTCGGTACGCAGGTAGATGGGCTCTCTCACATGCCATGCCAGAGCGGTGAAGGCATCCACGCCGGTCACCCCCGGCATGCGGCCATACATTCCGTCGATGGTGGCCTTCTGGTCTCGCGTATATTGCAGTGCGTCATCTGGGGTGTAGTAGGCCGAGGCGATAGGCAGTATCATGCTGTAGATGCGCACGTTGTCGCCAAGCCGTTGCCTGTATTTGTTCACGGCATCGGTATATGCCGTGCCCCCTTCTGGATTCCCTGTGAATGTACTGACCACCCTGATGTCGGGACCCGACCCGATGATGAGTATTCCGCTCTTGGGCTGTCGTGTCCTGGCTTCCGGGCAAACCCTGTTGCGATACTTCCCGTCTACGAAGGTCGCCGTGTCGGGTTCAACGATAGTGTCGCCAATAGCCATGGGGTCGGTTTCTGTCACCTGTGCCTTGGCAGGTGCGGAAACGAGGATAAGGAGCGCTATGGCCAGTATAGGTAGATGTCTTTTCTTGTTCATGAATGATGTGATTTAGAATCTTGTATAGATAAATGCGTTGTTGGTGGCACCTACGAGCAATGCCGTGCACAGCAGCAGGATGGCAGCCGACACCACCAATCGCGACAGGGTGCCGATGCTTTTGTTCACAACAGGCATTTCGGCAGTCAGTTGGTCAAAATAGTTGGCTACGGCCTGCCTTACGGGCATGCAGAGCACGATGGCGGTCACCCACAGCCAGAAATGGTCCAGAATGGCAGCCTCTGCCACACCGTCACACAACATCGCCGCACCTCCCCATTGCATATAGAAGAAGCGGCTCATGCGTGCGAAGTCATCAAAGTAGAAGATGCCGAAACTCACCACCACCACCGCCATGCAGTAGAAGTGAAGCAATGCTGGTGCTATGCGGTCCTGCATTCTCAGCAGGGAGTATTTCTCCACCACCACGATGACGCCGAAAAGCACGCCCCAGATGATGAAGTTCCAACTTGCCCCGTGCCACATACCGGTGAGAAACCACACCACGAGGATGTTCACCATTTGGTGCCTGCGGTTGCCGCCCATGGGGATATACACATAGTCGCGGAAGAAACTGCCGAGAGAGATGTGCCATCTTCGCCAGAACTCCGTAATCGACTTGCAGCAATAGGGGTGGTCGAAGTTCTCGTTGAACCTGAACCCCATGCAGCGCCCCAAGCCTATGGCCATGTCCGAATAGCCCGAGAAGTCAAAGTATATCTGCAGCGTAAATGCGGTGATGCCTATCCAAGCGCTTGCCGTGCTCAACTCCTCCAAGTTCCCGTCGAGCATCTGATGCGATATCTCATAGAGTTGGTTGGCTATAATCACCTTCTTGGCCAGTCCGCGCAAGAAACGGTACACACCCTCTGCCACGTCGTCGGCCGTCACGTGCCTTTCTGTAATCTTCTCTGCCACCGTCTGATACCGCACGATAGGACCTGCGATGAGTTGTGGAAACATCGAGATATACAGCAGCAGGTCTACGAATCGCTTTTGCGAGTGCGAGTCGCGGCGGTATACATCCACAAGATACGATATCGACTGGAAAATATAGAAACTGATGCCTATGGGCAAGGAGATGTGTGGTGAGGGCACGCCTATCCCCAGAGCCTGCAACTGATGGGCGAAGAAGTCAGCATACTTGAATGTGCCGAGAATCCCCAGGTTGCATACCAGCCCCATCACCAGCATCGCCTTCCTGTGGCGGTCCTGACTGTCAATGGCCTTACCCACAAAGTAGTTGATGCCCACACATGCCAGCATCAGAAACACGTAAATCGGCTCTCCCCATGCGTAGAAGATGAGCGAGAACACCACCAGCACGGCATTCCTCACATGGCATGCTTTCGGCTCTCCCTCCGAAAACGCCTTGTCGGCCCATGCCCCCAACAGGTAGAGTAGGGCAAAGGCTGGCAGGAAGACGTAGAGAAAGAAGAGGTCCGAAAATACCATGTCTTGTCGTCGGTTTAATGTTGATGGAGCAGTTCACTGATTCTCTTGGCGAGGTAGGTGCCGTTCAGCCGTGCCCCCTCCTCCGAGGTATGGGCACCGTCGGTGGTGTAGCGTTTCGTTTTTTGTTCGTCGGCACGGCGCACGCAGCACTCACGGTCCTGCCTCACCACCTCCAGGCCCATCCTTCTGCCGCACTGCTCTATGATGTCGCTCGCGCGGTCCAGGTTGGCCTTAGTCGGCTGGATGGCCTGCAGCGGGGTGAGGAGAATGATCTGAGCCTCAGGAAACCGTTCCATGAGCAACTCACAGCCATACCTCACCGACTCCGCCAGCGACAGCACCTCATTCGGTTTCCGCCCTCTGATAGGCTCCTTGTCAGCAAACGCCTGTGCTGCCGTCTTCGCAAACACCTTCGGCCGCTGTTTCACAAACCATGCGTCGTTTGTCCCCGCGGCGATGATAATGAGGTCAGGCATCTGCTGCCGGCCTTCGTCACAAGCCCTTTTCAGCCTTGCTATCTGGTTGTATATCACGTTGTCGTTGCCCAGCACGGCGATGTCTTCCACCACGTTCTCCCGTGTGGTACTCGTGTTGGTCCATGTCGCCCCACTCCTTGAATAACTCTTGCACGATAGCGGCCTGAACTCATCCACGAACCATTTGTTCCACCCATTCGGCTTGTCGCAGTCATCGCCCCCAATCCATGTGTTCGAGTCGCCCAGTATCACCACGTGCAGCGGGTGCCCAACCGTCCCCTCCACCGTCTGTGCCACAGTGGGGATGGTAATAAGGAGAGCCACAAAGAATAGGATAGCGAAAAAACGTCTCATGATAACTAAATTGCAAATCGTTTAATCATAAATCTATAAAGTTTATCATAATAAAATGCGACTATCAATGTAAGTACGAAAAAGGCAATGATTATAATACCCATATGACCGGTATAGGAATGTAGCCTTATAAGTATCGACCTAACTATTGGATGACATACAAAAATACTGGCCGAATATTTGCCAATCCATTCAAATGGTTGCGACACTTTCCTTCCCATTCTGAAAATAATGATTGCAATAATAAAGAACCAAAATATACTAACAATGGGTAAGAATAACCATAGAATAAAATCTGCATTCAGCAACACCATAATTGCCAATATCGAGATAGCAAGAAAAATGTTCAGCAAAATCGGTTGTTGTGTGAAATTTATACTTATTTTCTTTTGAGCATAATAAATACCTATTGCAAAAACAGGAAACCACCCGGTAAAACAATGGCGGAAAATACTGAAACCATATCCCCAATGAATTGCACCTAATATGTATAAAACAATCAAAGAAAGAGCACTACATATCAGCAAAAAAGCAGGTTTCATCCATTTATTGAAAATAGCATAGAATAGATAAAGTTGGAATGTAAGACTAAAATACCAATATACACCAGGATCAACTTTCAGATGGGGATAATCCAAATTCTGAAGCATAGTAAGATAACTAAGACGTCTGAAAAAATGACCTGAGTTTCCTTGCAGTAAATCGACGACAAAGAAAAAAAGTAAACCTGGCAATAAGAGCCAAAATAACTTAATGTAATTACGTTTGATAAATTGTATCTTATTTGAAACGACAGGATACTTAGTCATTAAGCCATATCCTGTAAAGAATACAAATACTGTAACGCCTGTCCATCCTAAAAAAGAAACGAACTCAGGAATAATGTATGAATCCCAAGAAAGAATTTTTGAAAAGAAAGAATTTGATACAATTACAGAGAATGACATCTCATTCTCCTTTGAAAAGCCAACACTATCCAAATGTAAGAAATTATGAAACATAATAGCAAGAATCGCCAGTCCTCTTACCACATTGCTATTTTCACGGGATAACAAACTTTTATCTTTCATTATTGACACTTATTTTATCAGATAAGCGCTCAACTCATCCTTATTTGAAAATTTGACAACTAACAAATTACTATTCTAAAGTTTCGCAAGTAGCGAAGGACCTGCATGTTTTAACATAAAATTGGAATAAAAATAGCTTCGAAGTTTGTTCAACTCATTGGAAATGAGTAACTTTATAGTCGCCAAACAATAAAGTTCAAA
>Ga0310695_10003435_pt1 | contig 31034 bp, 54 predicted proteins | sample RumenRJG_04DNA_FD_203882 | JGI IMG/M metagenome (GOLD analysis project Ga0310695, IMG submission 203882) | Bovine rumen microbial communities from Lethbridge, Alberta, Canada - RJG_04 (v2) (version 2) | ecosystem: Host-associated > Mammals > Digestive system > Stomach > Rumen | place: Canada...
GAGCAGAGAGCGAGGAAGAGGATGGTGCATACTTCTCGTGGGGTAACATTGAGCCGCACTTCCCCAACGGAACGACGTTCAGTTACAACTGGGGTTCTTCCAATACTGGCCCGTATGCAAGCACTCCTGGCGCATCCATCCCATTCACTTCGCAGACGAAGAATGCCGACTATTCAGCCGACAGCGGCTATGACGCAGCCCGTGAGCTGTTTGGCGGCAGCTGGCGTATGCCGACGGCTACTGAGTTCCAAGAGCTGTATGACAACACTGACAACGAGTGGACAACCGTCAACGGAGTAAACGGCCGAAAGTTCATGAAAAAGACCGACCATTCGGTGTATGTTTTCTTTCCCGCTGCTGGCTACGGCGACTATACGTCGCTCAGATATCGCGGTTCCTACGGCTTCTACTGGTCGTCCTCTTTGTTCTCCGCTGACTACGGGTACAGCTTGTACTTCCTCAGTTCAAATGTCAATCCTCAGCGCAGCTACCTCTATCGGTACTTCGGCTACTCGGTTCGAGCTGTTCAGTAATTCGCTGTCACCCGAACCTTACCCTTATGCCGCAAAACAGCCGCCCACAAGGCGGCGCGGCATAAGGATGAGGTTTGGATAACGAGATTTTGTTAAACAATAAAATTTTAGTATTATGAGTAAAGTATTCGGACTAACGGAGCGTTACACGCCGTTAAGAAAAGAGACCACCCGTATTGTTGCACGCTACGGCAAAGAGCAATACGATGACAAAAACTCAACATGGTACGAGGTGTACTTCAACAAGAACCAGTACCCAGTCGTGACATTGCAAGACATCAAAGAGGCCATCATTGCCGACATCAACGCACAGACAGAAGAGAAAATCCTGACTGGCTTTGTGTGGCAGGAGAAGCCCGTGTGGCTGTCCTCTGAGAATCAGTTTAACTTCAAGGCCGCCTACGACCTTGCCGTGCAGAAGAAAGGCAAGAGCCTTCCCATGAAGTTCAAACTTGGCGAGAACACAGACGGCGAGCCGGTGTACCATACCTTTGAAGACCTGTCAGAAATCACCGACTTCTATACGAAGGCCATTGCATACATTAATCAGTGCCTAAATGAGGGATGGGAGAAGAAGGACGGTATAGACTGGAGTAAGTACCAGCTGACGTAGCCACTGCGGGAAAACCGCAGCGCACACTGACGGGGAACGTCAGGAAAAGGGGGGAAAGAAAAATCCCCCGACTTTTCATAAAAGTATCTCACCACATTTTACGAATTACCCGTACCACGGAGTCGGGGGACTGTAAGCCCTTCTTTCCTTGGTACGGGTATTATATATCTGTATATGGTGAGATGGGTGCAAAGATAGTAAATAATTTAATACGATGCACTATGACAGCAGCAGAATTGGTAAAAATTAACAGTCTTTCGATGGAATTGATGTCAAGATATGACATCAGGCAAGATGACTACAGATTTGTGGGAATGTACGATGAATACAGGCATCTGAAAGGTGAGGGTGAGAAATACTGGTATATTATTGCAAGGCTTGCAGAGAAGTACGGCATCAGTGAGAGCAGCGTAAAGAGGCTGATAAGAAGGCTATCGAGAGAGGTCAGGATGTGAACTCAAAAGCCGATGGGTAAACCATCGGACGCACTTCCTTTTTGTGTAACTTTGTGGTGTCATTGGCCTCTGACACCGAGAGAACGACGGAGCTGCAATTCTGTTGCAGCATACGGAACAGATTATTAACTACACAAATTTACATTATCATGGAATTTGACAAGATTTTGACTGTACCGACAGGCGGGACTGATTCGGCTACCGCTATGGCGATGATGAACAACAACCCCTGGATGTACCTTGTGATGCTTGCCTTGTTCGGCAACGGCAGCTTCGGCAACAACAACCGTGGTGCATACAATGGTGTACTTGACATGGAGACACAGAACAAGCTGAACAGCTTGCAGTCTCAGATCAACGACAACAACAACAATGCCTGGGCACGTGAGGCTATCACGTCAAACGGAAACCGTCAGGAGTTTGCCATCAGTCAGCTGGCCCAGAACATCGGTGTGGGCGTGGCAGAGCTTCGTAATGCCATCGGCAGCGTGAACGCAGGTATCGCACAGCTTGGCGCGCAGAACGGTATGGGATTTGCCGGTGTGACCAACGCCATCAACCTTGGCAACCTGAACCTTGTTCAGCAGTTGAAGGACTGTTGCTGCGGTCTGAAGACTCAGGTGCTGGAGCAGGGCTATCAGGGCCGCATCGAGACCATCAACCAGACAAACGAGCTTAAGGACTCACAACGTGTGGAGAACGGTCTGACACGTGCAGAGCTTGCAGCCTTCCGTCAGGCATGGGAGAACAGCCGCTATCAGGACGTGGTGGCTGAGAAGACCCGTCTGCAAACGGAGCTTGACCTGTTGCGCACTCAGAACGGCACAGCTGCCATGGTAGCGCCGATGAAGGCAGAACTTCAGCGCATGGAATGGGAGATGCAGCAGTTCATCAACACCTACGGTGGCAGCACCAAGTCGAGCCAGCAGGCCGCAGGCTAAGTGATTATCAATGTGAGCCAGTGGCAAAACCACTGGCCACACTTTTAACGACAAACAGAAGAAAGCATGAATGTACTTTTTAAGGACATGACACCCGGGCAGAGTGTGTACGCCCTGATGAAAGGTGAAGAGCTGAAATACTGTGAGGGCAGTATTGTGAGTGTGGGACAGCAGCGGATTGAGATGCCTCAGTCGGCGGCAGGCCAGATGCCGATGCAAGTACCTTCATTCAAGAACGTGGTTGACGTGACCTACTCGCTGGACGGCAAGAACTATACGGATGCCGTAGACGTGACAGCATCCGTGTTCCCGACCGACAAGCCAGGTATGCTGTCGATGGTGGCCACAGACAAGGATGCCGTAGTGCGAGAGCTTCAGGCCACGCTGAGAACCAGCGAGAACTATCTGAAGGAAGCCGAGCGAGAGGTGCCGAAGCAGAAGAAGCGCGTAGAAGACTGCAAGGTGCTGATAGCGCAGCTTGACACCAACTATAAGGAACGTCAGCAGACCGAGGAGCGATTTGCCAAACTGGAGGAAGCGCAGCGTCAGCAGGACGGCAAGTTAGACAAGATCCTGGCACTACTGAAAGACGGCAACAAGCCTGTATGATATGTTGAAGGCGCATTGGAAACGCGCCGCAATGGACGAAGGAGTGTGAAATATTCCAGAATTGAAAGAATTGTAAAGAAATGGAAAGAGTATGAACTCGGAAGAGACGATGAAGAGGTACGACCAGCTGTATGAGAAGATGGCCACCTCTGATAAGATAGAGAATATGAGGCTGTTTGGCAGGGTAGGGCGAGAGTCGATGTTGCTGTTGGTGAAGAATATGCCCGAGCGTGCTATGGAGCTGATGGAGAAGCTGGAGAGCATCAACTGGGACAACTACCTGACGAGGAAGGAGGCCGAGAAGATTGTGGAAGGTATGAAGCCGGAAGCCCCTTGGTCGAGGGAGCAGTGGCAGACCGCCATGATGAATGAGGGCTTTGAGCTGGAACGTGAGCCATACTTTAACAGATGTGCGCTATGGGTAACGATGTCGATGATTATGAGCGACAGCAGCAGTACCATAGGCAGGTATGTGGAACAGGGTAAGCAGTTTGCCTTTGTTCACGATGTTGCCGTAGACAAGCTGACGGATAAGGACAGGGTGTTTGATGTCAGGAAATATTTTGAAGTGTAGATTCAGCGGAGAGACCGCTGGGCACAGTGAGGGGTAGCTGAGAGGCTACCCTTTGTTGTGATTTTGTGAAGAGATTTGTGTTTTATTGTTATGGTACACAAAGTGGTTTGTAATTTTGTGGCAAAGAAACAACTTACAAGGATATGATTGAGAAATATTTGCCACACATCATCACAGCTGTTATCAGCCTGATAGGAGCCTATTTCACCTTGGTACAGAACCTTAAGACCAGGGTGACCGTATTAGAGAAACGCATTGATGATATTGAGGGGGATATGAACAAGCAAGACGAGAAACTTGACAAGCTTGCCGACATACTCTCAAAGATGCAAGCCGACATAGCCAGTATCAAGACAGCTTTAAACGTAAGACATGAATAAGATTAAAGAAGCAAAGAGCCGATGGGGGAAGAAGATGCCCCAGTTCTTCAAGACGGTAATGTGGATCTGCGGACTGGTGAGCGGCACGGCTTTGGCCGTGAATACTGCCTTGGTGGCCGCAGGCGCACAGCCGCATGAGTGGTGGACGGAATTATTCCCCTATCTGGTAGGCATACCTGCAGGAGCGATGTTTGTATGTAAGTTCACGGTGAACGGAGGAATGAAAGATGGAGATAAGGATTGACAGAGCGTGGAAACGCCCCGGTTATACCATCAGTAGGGTGTTCCTTGACGGCAACCGCTTCGGTGACGGCAGGAAATGGTGCAATGTCCTGGAAGATGAAGACAGAGGCCTGAGGAAGGATATGAGTGTTGACGACATCCTTTCCGTGAAGGTGAAAGGCAAGACCGCCATTCCGTCAGGTCGCTACGAGGTGGAGATCTCGTGGAGTCCGAGGTTCAAGAGGATGATGCCTATCCTTGTTGCCGTGCCAGGCTTTACGGGCGTAAGGATACATTCTGGGAACAGTGCCAAGGACACTGAGGGATGTATCCTGTTTGGATGTAATGACAAGGTTGGATGGATAAGCAACTCCACGTACTGGACTACGATGATAACTGGTATCATCAAGGCAGCTATTGAGAGAGGCGAGAGGGTATATATGACGATAGGATAAGATAAAGCGGGAAAACCGCTTTGCACACGAAAAAATTGAGACGCTTATGCTTAAAGGTTACAGGCTTATTGGATTGTATCTGCTGTGCGTGATAGCACTGATCATTTGGCTTTGCTCATGCAAGAGTACAGAGTATGTTCCATTAGTAGAGCATCAGACTGAATTGGTTCATATTCATGATACCGTTAGGCAGTCTGATTCTGTTAAGACGGAGATAAACACCATCATCCGTGAGGCAAGGCCAGAGGACAGTGCGATGATAGCGAAGCTGGGTATCAAGCTTCAGGGCAACGAGCGTCTGCTTCTTCTCTTGCAGAGGGAGCTGAGCGACACAAAAAAGGAACTTAAAGAGAGCCACAGCAGAGACAGTGTAAGAGCTGATACCGTGCAGGTTCCCGTTCCCGTTGAGAGAAAGCTGTCGAAGTGGGAGCAGGTATGCCTGGACTATGGCAAGCTGATGATGGGAGGCACTGTCGTTGCCGTCATTCTATGTGTGGTGCTTATCGTGAGATGGATACGAAGAATCAGAAACGATATATAATATGGTTATCAGCATATCGAGGGAAAAGGTGATGGGTGTCGTTGAAGGACTCAGCGTTATCCTGTCGCAGAAAGGAGATTCAGGATTCTCCTTTGAGCAGCTGTGGGCCTCTAAGGATGAGCGTCTGAAGCTGGACATCTACTACAGGGAATCCATCAGCGACCTTGAAGGTCATCTGATGAAATGGCTGAAGGTGTCGAGTGATCAGTTCTCACTCAATTACTCAGCAGAGGGTGACTATACACTCAGCATCGTCCTTAAGCACTGGCCGTCGAAATTGGAGGGTCTGCTTGGGAATAAGGTTCAAGACTATATGGTTCACTCCATCTTGGCAGGTTGGCTGAACAACTTTGCCGGCCTGGAGATTAAGCAGGACTATGCCACAATAGCCAGTCAGGATCTGGATGACATAAGGTCTATCGTTATGCAGAAGACCTTTTGCAGCACCACGTCATCAAGGAATGTTGATACGACCTCCACTGATGAAAAGGGCGTAGCTACGGCAGTACAACGTCACGACAACGACAGTGTGCGGATGGAGGAAGGTTCTGCTGTATGCAGCTTCAGGAAGAATGACGGTGAGCGTAAGGATACGATATCAGCAGCTTGTCGTACCAGCAGGCGCAAACAGGACTTTGTTCCCATTATCCATCACAGGGAAGAGACCGACTGGAGCGGTGGCGGTATCGACGAGCTGACAAGGATGATGGTTCCAGGCAGGCCGCATACCGTGATTATCAGGGAGCCGGTAGATATTCCGGCGGGAAAACCGCTGGACGTAGTGATGAGGCCATGTGAGCACCGTCTTGCGCCTTTTGAGATGCCATTGGAAGACCCTAACGAGATGTGAACATAAAAACGATACGCAATGAAAAAGAGAGTAGTACTTAGTTTTGACTTGGGTCAGGTGTGCAATGACATACTGGCCAAGTGTAACCTTGTGAGCAAGAGCATCAAGGATGAGGCATTGCAGGACATCAAGGCCAGCATCCTTTCCCCCGACGATCCTGAGACGGGCTGTATCATCAACCGTGCTGTGACAGAAGCCATCGGTAAGGTTAAGGTGGCCTGTCAGCGTTACCTTATCTCTGGCCGACTGCAGGATGACAATAAGTTAGAGAGGCTGGTGGCGAGTGTGAGCTATCCGAAGAAGGAGGTACAGTCTATGGATGACTATGGTCATCTGTTGATAGACCTTCACATCACCACTGGTGAAGTGGTGGAAGATTGTTATAAATCAGGTAGCACGTATTTGAAAGACGGCCACACACTGCTGTACTTTATGATAGCCAATGGAGATTCTGTGGTAGGTTATCAAGACGATGACTTGTATTACGTTATTAGCACAGGGCAGTCGTTCAGAAGAAGAGACCTTGTTGCAGACCCCACCACTTTGACAGGAGAGCTGTTTTCAGAAGACCCTACCCCGGTGATGGATGAGGTCGATGACGTTGACAATCCCATCCTCACCTATGAGGTAGTGACCTTGATTCTGGGCATTCCCAACTTCAACATTGCCGTTACCGACGATTTGAAGAGTGCCATCCACAAATACATCGTGGACTATGTGATGGCCGCATTCCTTCAAGACCAGTATGCCGACAAGGCATCCGAGTACAAGACACTTGCCGACCGTGATGACTACAAGCAGATTGTGAGCGACTTGAATGCGAGGGACAGCTACACGATGCGCAGGGCAAGCTTCATGTAGAATTTATATATAGATTTTTGTTTATGTTTGCGACACCCTGCCTATGTGAATAGCCGGGGTGTTTTTATTCTTTGCGGGAAAACCGCAAAGCACACTATAGCTTCTGGTATTTCTCTATGATGTCGATGACGAGCTTGGAATACTGCTCGTTTTGCTTCATGTTCATCTGTATGGCTATTCTGAAGAAACGGTATGGACGGCCAGGAATATATGGTAAGTGATTTCTCTGCGCCCTTCCGATGTAGTACCAGTTGATGTCATCGTTGGATGCAAAGATGCCAAGCATAGGTACGCTGTCGCAGTCGTTGATCTGCTGGAATGCCTGTATGACCTGCATGGTATGCGAGTATGCCAGCGATCGTGTGATGATGATGGCCGGTGTGACCTTTGTGTTCTGGTAGTCATAGCTTTTGTTGAGATAGAGCAGCGATCCGTCCTGTTTTTGTAGATAGTTATACGGATAGGCATTGACGATACTCAGCGGCATCTCGTCCATGAGCATTGTAGACCACGAATTGTCTGTCAGTGAGTAGACGTATGCCAATGCCTTTCCGTTAACCTCTTTCAGTGCGATGACCCTTGCAGATGCAAAGTCGTAGAAGAGTTTTGCACTGGTGAAGAAGTCGAACGGCTGCAGGCTGTTTTGCAGGAGTGTAACGACTCTTTCGTCAGTAACCATATACGGCTCTATGTCCAGCCCCTCTATATCCTGTATGACCTCTCCGGAATGCTCATTTTTCCATTCGTTTCCGTCACGGTAGCAATAGATTATGTATCCGTTTCTTGTAAACCAGAACCTCGGGTGTCCATTGACAACATACTGCACCTCCGGCACCATATTGAAGAGGATGCCAGGCAGTTTGTCGACGGCATTGAACAGAGGCCCGTCAAGCTTGTCAGAGACAGACACCACATCTTCTCCAATGACCTTTGAAATACCCCTTCTTGATGCGAAGAGCACCGTCTGGTTTAGCTGGCAGATGGAGTCTGGATTGACGCAGGCCTCGTTGGAGATGAGATGAACAGCCGAGAAAGAGCCTGTTGCTGACACATCGAGGGCCCAAACGCCATCTGTGCAGAAAGCCATCAATGGGAATTGTCCGAACTGACCTTGGGAAAGTGCTCTGGTTGTAGATGCCAAGCCAAGTATAGCACCGAAGCCCACCGTAACAACACCTTCCAGAGGGAAATAGAACGGATTGTTTATTTGTGATGTATATATTTTATTTTGGAGAGGTGTCATAGGATTTGTGCTTACCGTATACGACGGCATTTCGCTCGATCCTTCTCCTGAGTTTTCGTTTTCGAAGCCATTGAAGAATAGAGCCCCGTTCAAAGCAGGATGAGGCTCCATGTTGACCTCGAAATATCTTGTTCCATATCCGAGAGGTACAAGCTCGCTTCTCATGGTTTTTCTTCTGATGATGGCTTTGATACAGTTAGGATTTGGATAATATATATATGGCAACGGCATATTGTAGCCGAACTCAAACTCAGGACTATCCACAACGATCTCTTTTCCGTTTTCGTTGATGACGTATGTGATTTTCACTATGTCGCTATAGTCATTGGCAATATCATGCTCGTCTGTACTATCATTGACTTTACCATCGTTATTACTGTCTTCTGCAGTCGGAGTTATCAATCCGTCTGCATACTCAAACTGTGCGCCAGGATCATATCCTTCATAGAGACGTTTTTCGATGTCTGTCAAGTTTATCCTGGAGTTATAGACGTATGCTTTCTTAGCGACGATGGTATCATGAGAGTCATAGTCATCAGTCATCAGCTCTCTGGAATATATAGTGCCAATATTCACCTCTTCTTCTTTTAAGCTACCGTAGAACCCTTCCTTAAGGTCGATGACAATACGCTCAGTAGAAAGAGACACCGGCTTTATAGAAGCCAGTAGGAAGAACTCACCACAATCCTTTATTTCCTTGTTGAACTTTGAATCTTTTTTCGTAGGCAGAACAACACGGTAGCCGGGGATATAACTCCTTCCGTAGAAGATGAAAGATTTCATTTCATGCCTCTGATACCTATCCCCCAGATGGCCGATATCAGCCTGTACTCCATTAAGCTCGCTCGTAGCTTTGGCAACGCAGTAGTCGTGAATATTATCGTATTCTCTTTGAAATTTATTAATCCTTTCCACCAACCCAGATGCGTCATACCTATAAAGTGGGCGAGACACGAAAATGTCAACCGATTTGATAATGTCAGACCACTTCTTCAGTTCATCAATAAGCGAGCCGTTTAACAGTTGGTAGTCCAATTTGAACAAGCCTGCACCAACGGCACAATCGCTGAAAGAAACCTCATCCCCGGTATTGTAGTATCTTGCAAAGACGAAAGGAGTTGTGCCAGAATTTGTAAGCATCATTACGGGTGCAGAGTGCATAATCAGACTCCCGTCGTAAAGACGGTAGGCGTAGCGAACCAGGAACGGAAATATAAATTCCCCTTTGTCATGATAGTCGTTGATGAATTTGTTGACGTGGGAAAGAACCTGCTCTGTGACACTTGTCGCATTGTCGAGATTCTGTTCCTCAGACTGATTAGACTGGGAACTGGTTGGATTCTTAATAGAATATCCGATGCCATTTGAATCCCATCCGTAAGTAGACCAGTTAGGAATTGAAAATGTGAAAGTGTCAGGGCTGACACCATATCTTCCCTGCAGGCCGAATGACAGTTTGCATTCTGGAAAATGCGAACCGATATACTCATACCTATTATTGTTCCATTTAGCGTAATGCACGCCGCTGGAAGTCAGAATGACCAATGTATCTCCTACAGACGTTATTGAGTAGACTGTTTCCTTATCAAAGGCCTTGATACCAGAATTGTACGATCCGTCTCCATTAAAGTAGCGGACATAGGTAAAAACGCCCTTCTCCTTGTCGTAGTCACCTTCGCTGGAAGAGTCTTTATAAGAAGCGATGAAATGTGTGCTGCCATCACTAATTTTGTGAACATATTGCAGTCTGTATGTATGCATTATACTGTTCCATGTGTACCTTACAGGGTCACTCTCAGGAACAATACCTGATTTATAGATGTCTTCGTACTTCAATGGGTTCGTGACTTCCGTTCCGTTGATGACAGACGGCCGGAGTGCGCCATTGTGCAGTTCTACGTTGGCGCATACCGAGAGTTCGCCAGGGGAGGTGTGATGGTCATCAGGTGTGAGGCTGAGGCCTTTAAAATGGATTTCTTGTTTCATTGGAGGATCTTTATTAAAAACCTTGCGGGGAAACCGCAAGGCACAGTGGTTATTTTTGTGGTTTATGGTGCCAAAATCGGAAGTAGTCGTTGGTGGCATCCTGATTACGTACGGGGACATACTCATGTGTGACGTAGAAGCGTGTCTTCTCTGCCGTTGGGTTGAGTCCGTAGTCGTAGAGAAGATGAGCCGGCTGTACACGTCCGTCGAAGGAGATCTCATACCAGTATCGACGCAGGAAGAATAACGTGCGACGGCGCAGGTGCTGGATGGTGGTGGCACGCATCATGCGGTATTCCGCAGGTACGATAGCCCATGAGCCGTCGATGATGTTACCGTCGGCATCCTCGTTTTTTGTGATACGAACGAGCATACAGACCCCGCTGACAAGTTGCTTTGCTATGCATCGGTGAACGAGTATTCGGTGGTCTCCCGGTATGTCACTGAGGAAATCCCTTGTTTTCCCGTCACGGTTGATGATGAGGCATGAGGTATTCTTTCGGGAAAACCGAAAGACACTCTGTAGTGGCTTCAGGGCTGTTGAGATCTTTTCTGGCAAGTCGAACTTGGCGTTGATGGCTTTTATTCGCTCCTTGGCCTCAGCAAGGCCGTGCGTGAAGACTTTCTTCCGTTTGTCGATATAGGAGTCATCTGTATAGACGTGTACATCAGGAGAGATCTGTCTGGGGTCTGTAGGAGCGGGGGAACCGCTCCTCACGCTATTTTTTCGGTTGTTGCGGGCTATGATCTTTCGCTGACGGGCGTTGATGGTTCTTCCAGTCGTTGGTTCGACAGGATTAGCGGATTCTTTTTTCTTACTTGACATACGAGATATGTTTGATGATGATATAACGGTGAGTGTCGCAGACGATGGAGCCGTCAGCCAGGACGTTGTGTACCGGACAGGGTATTCCGTACTTGTAGAAGTCACAGAGATTGCAGCGTACAGGGACAGCGTCTTCCGCACCTTTTTGTTGCAATTCCCTTAATGATGACAGTCCGTTGCCGGACTTATCCAAGTCCTTAAGCAAGTACGGCGAAAGTGCCTCATATCCTGCGCACTCTTTCACGTACCTCAGTTCAGAAGCCGTCATAGGCACAGCCTTGCAGATATTTCCGAAGTTTCTGTAGAGTCTTCCCGGCACGATAGGTTTTGCCTGTCTGATATTCTCGACAGGGTGTTTGAAGTAATTGCGCATCCACAGTCGCAATAGGTCAAAGTAATGTTGTTTCTTCATAAGTGCAAAAATAACGATAATGGTTAGATGCTTTGAGATATTATGCAATTCATTTGAATCTGGCTGTTATTACAGCTCCATATGGAATGCCAAGAGCCATCAGTACGTCCTCGAAGATGAAATTCATTCCCATTGCGGTGGCACAGTCGAACTCCGTCTTGCAGCCTTTGCTGTGAGTCCATCCAGACATCATATAGATGGTGTCGTATGGTCTTTGCTCGTTAGTGAGCTCTGCCAGGTCACGTCGCATATGCTGTGCCGTCGAGGACTCTGGAGGCAGTCCGTTTTCCATAGGGTTGAATGTCTCGAACCCGTTTGTTTCGAGAAGTTCCTGTATCTTTTTGAACTTTCTCTTGCATTCTTCGTAATCGTGGCCGCTGATGGGGCCACTGATGTAGACACGTTTCAGTTTAGTCATGATACACTATATTTATATCTACTTTACAACTATATTTACTTGCTATCTTACGTGCTCGCCTTACACAGTCATCAATGGTCTGAAAGCTGACCGAATCCTCCGCTATTTTTATACACTCTTCCGAGATCTTTTCACTTGCATCACTGATGCCGACGGAAAGTCCGTAACGGGCAATATTATTAAGGACATTTTCCAAATAGTTGCTGATCTCTCTTTTTGCTTCTTCTTTTGTCATAATCAATCTTTTATTACTCTACTATTAATACGACTCTCCATAACTCAACGGACAGTAGGCAAATGATTGCGGATTCTTATCGACAATCAGGGAATCACGGCAAAGGTCTTGCAATTTCTTTACCTTGCCAATGCCCCACAGATACACCTTGGTGCCTACTGGCGCATAGTTGATGACAAATCCTGGTGAGACGCAAAGGAATCGGGAATATTCTATTGCCAGCTTTTCTGTCATAATGACTTCCCTTGCCTCGTCAACTCTGCACCAGCATCTTATCTCGTCTGTGCCTTTTTCGACAACGAAAAAGCCATCCTCGCCAATCTTCATGTGCCTTGGCAGGCACTTCCTCATTTCAAATTGTTTCTCGCCAGATATTATCTTCTCTAGCAAGTGTTTGGGTAATGTAATTAGGATATTCATTTGTCACAATTCTTTTAGTTGTTTATACTTAATCAAATATTTAGGTTTGTAATGCGTCCGAAAGTTTGTTTCTTTGTCTTTCATAACTTATTCTCCTTTTTGTGCTTTTAACCCAAGTTCAAAGAAGTGTTTGGCAATATTATTAAATTGCGGTTCATTCAAAATAACAAGCATATTATCTCTACCACCATAACGTCTGTGTTTGAGGTATTCTTCTTTAATTTCTTTATCCAAGTACACCTCTTTCACTTCAAGGGTGTCGATAATTTTTAGAATTGTATCAAAAGCACTCTCAAGATGTTCCCATATAGATAACTCATTGTTTAACCCTACACTTTGTCGTGATTGATGGTAAGAAACGCCCTTACGTGCATTAACCTTCAATTTCTCTATCTCCGCTACTAAAGCGTCTTTTCTTATATATTGTGCCATAAACTATTTGAACGGTTTAAATATTATAAGTAATAGCCAAAGTAAAGTTAAGCATCCCATAATAACTATACCTGCGATATTGCTATCATATATATTATACAATAAGAACAGTAAAGAAATAATAAATGCTGGTACATCTCGATAATCTATTTTCATACCATTACTCTCCTTCCATATAGTTTCTAAACAACCTCATAAAATCTTCTATATTAGCAGTACCCATAATACCGTCATTTAGTGCTGAGTAAATAAAGTTTTCAACCTTCTCAATAAAGGCATCAGTGCGGGTGTATTCAATTTCACTTTCACAAGACCTTTCTGTCATTCCAAAAATAGAATCAAGGTCTGGATGAAGATAAATTTTCTCTGGTGCGTTTGCTTTCATAACTATTCCTCCCTTAGTTTCTTTAATTGTTCATATAATGTGTTAAGGTCAAACGCATTCTCTTCACCACAATTTTTTGCAAGACTTAAAGCATTAGAAAGTGCTTCCATCTGCTCATCACTCGGCTTCCAAGTGTATCTTTCTTTGATTTCCCTTATATTTTTTATACTACACTTAGGAATAGTAATAAGATTACAAACCTGTTCTGGTTTTAATCCATAATTCTGTGCAATAGTAACATGGCTGTCTGTTTCTTTTAGTAAAAATCCAACAGAAATACAATCCAAAGATTTTTCATCCACGTCTTCCATAAGTGTCCAATCAAAAGCCCTTACGGAATCTACCCAGTCAATTACAACTATCTTCATACTTTTACAAAATTAGTTTCATTATCTATAATATAGTGATGCACTATGTGTTCAGGAAGCCTCATAAAGCATCCGTCTTCCCTTTCAATCTCAAATACAGGATTACCACCATTTACATTTGGGTAGGTTTGCTGTGCAACAACTTTCCACTCTTCACCTAAAACTGGGGAGGGTTTGACTTCTGAGAAGCGAATGCTGTTCTCTTTGATATAGTCAAGAATCTCTTGTGTAATTTTAATCTTTGTCATAGTTCATATAATTTATAAATTCATTAATCAGTTTCTTTGTAACCACTTTACCAGATTGTGCTTCCAACCAAGCAACAGCCTTGTCTGGCTTTTTTTGTTTAGAATGCTGCTTTGGTTGTGATTGGGTAATTTTGATAACTTCTTCTTTTGTAAGAAAAGCACCATTGTCATCATATAGTTTATCCCTAACTATTTCAGCAACGACCATTGAGTCTGTCTTCCCGTCAAGCGTCTCAAAATAGACTGTATCACCAATATTAATTTTCTTCATAACTTTATCCTTTTAGTTTCTTTAAATCATTAAGCAACGATACTAACTCTGAATCATAACAAGCAGACTCTTTCATATTCCGTACTACACAAGTAATAGAAGCCATTTGAGCATCACTCGGTCTCCAAGTGTTCTGAGGTTTGAGGGATTTATATCTTTTACTAAACCAATTAAAAGCCTTCATCGCTCTCTTTGATAATCCGAGACACTCTTTCACTTTCAGGTCATTTTTTGCATAAATAATATTTGTCAATACTTCTTTGTACATTTCCTCATCCTCTTCACTCCACTCTTGTTTTGGTTGTACTCTGTCTTTGAGAGATTTGAGCCAATTGATTTCTTTGTTAGCTATAATAGATGATTTCTTTTTCAAATAATGTAGCTTATTTATATCAGATATAATCCACTGCCTAATATTTTCATCATCTTCACTCCAAAAGAAGTTCTCTTCAATCTTCTTCACTTCTTTCTTTTCAGCATCCCATTCATAGCCAGCTTCTTTCATCTTTTGGAATAAAAGGTCACGCTGTTCTTTGGTAGCAGGATAAACTATTGCTTCTTTACCAAAGTACCAATTTTTATCTTCAGACCAAATAAACTGAGGATTTCCAGCCCCAAAATCATAATGGCAATAACTTATACCACCATCATTTTTTAGAAACTCTTTAAAGATAAGAATATAATCAAGTGTTGCAAGCACATCACCATCCTTAGCATCTTGGATAGTCCAAAGGTGTGCATTATGTTCACAAGAGAATGGAACACCTTGTCCTGTATCTAACAGATAGGCATCATTAGTCAGTTCTATAACTTTACCAATGCAGTAGTCATTTACTATAAAGTCACCCACCTTAAACTTTGGTTCAATATTATCAGTAGGCTTCTGCTCACCTTGCTTTTCATCTTTCTTTGCAACTCTATTTAGTTGGGATAGATTGACAAGTACGCCATCTCTATTGCGTGTTACTTTATCACCAACCTGAATTTTATTGCGGAAGTTAGCGTGCTCACCTTGCTTTTCAAGCCAAGTAAGAACATCTTTTTTATTCATATTACGATAAGACATAATTTCATCACTCGTTCCTTCAATCTCACGAATAAGAAATTGTTTTATTTTCTCATCCTCGCTCTCTTTGAGTTCGGGGATAATATACACAAGGTCTTGTAGGAAAGTCTTACCGTTATAAGATAAGTTCTCCCAATTAGGCATCATTGCTCTTAATTGCTCTATTGCCTCGTCATAGCGTTTTGCCTTTTCTTCTATTGATAGTTCTTTCATAATGTTTTATCTTCTACGTCAATAATAATATCATGTGTACTTCTCTCTAATCCTTGACGGTTTTTCCACTTAGAAACAAGATGAACAACATCTTTTACGATACCTACTATCTTAGTTTCTCCATTATTCTCGTCAATCTCAATTTTATTCCCAACCATCACATTGTTCATGTTGTTTTTAGTAGTAATAGTTGCTCCACTTGATATTCCTCTAAATTCCGTCATAGTCTAATATTTTATAAGTTTATACTTTCCGAAGTTACTATCGAAGAAAGAGAAAGCCTTATCAATAATTTCTTCAAGATTGTTTCCACTACAACGGAATGGGTAAACAGCCTCCTCGTATCCGCTAAAAAGTTCTCCATCATAGACATATTCCAGAAACCAAGTACCGCCACTTATGCTTATTCTTAAAGCATAGTTTCCAGTCAGTCTTCCACTTTCTTTAACAACTTCGCACGGAAGTTGCTTTAATTTTTCAAAGTAGTCCATAATCACAACAGATTTAATTCATTTAACTTTAATATCATTTCGTAGCAAGCATCAATAGGGTTGTCTGCCATAGTCTCTATAGGTTTACCATCAAGTTCACAATGGTAATCTTTTCCATTAAAACTTTTAGTGATGATAGATGAATATCCTTCTGGTAAAACACTAAACAATGCTGCAAGACTCCAACAAGGAATCTTTTCTTTTAGTGAATACGGATAAGGACAGTCTTTATTAACAACATAATATCGGTTGTCATGCCAAGAATAATAATTATCTGCACTTTCAAGCGGAAGAATCTCTGCCAACTTCTTTGACTGTTCTAAGTCTGTGTATGATTTAATTGTTGTCATAATTAAAAACAAGTTATATCATAGTCCTTTTCATATTGCTTTTCAAGCCAATCAATAATTTCCTCTCCTTTAATTCCGTCAATGTCTATGGTACTTTTATGGAATCTAATCAAGGCTTTCATTATCATCCTCGCTCTCTTTGAGTTCGGGGAAGTTTTCATTAACCCAGTTTTGAATACCTTCATCTGAAGGATTCACTTCTCGTAAGTTCTTGACAGCCTTCAAAGCCTCGTCATAGCGTTTGGCTTTTTCTTCTTCTTTTGTCATAGTTCTTTGAATTTAATGATAAATACTTCTCGATCCTTCGGTGCGCCCCACTCTGGCTTACCGTGGCCGATTGTGATTGAGACAATCTGTTTCTTCATGTGCCTTCTGGCATCATCCTTCCTTGGGTAGCCCAGGGTAAAGTCAATATGCGTGTATGGCTTTGGTTTCCAGCCTGCGTCAAACAGACTTCCGACGTATGTCGAGGCGCATATGTATTCGATATCCTCTTTACTCATGGGTTCATCATAGTCTTCATCCATACATAGCCGCTTCATCCAATACGGTGTTATCTCCCTGTATTCCTCATCCTTGCCATCACTGAGAATCATGTCCCAATAGATCTGCTTCAGGGGTAGAGTCAAAACCATCATATTACGGATTTTCTCTTTGCCTGTCATAATCTTTCTTTGATGTTAAGTTCAACGGATATTGGCACGTGGTCTGAGAGGTTGCCGTATGTGAAGTGACAGTGGCATGATGACACAGGAGCTATCTCGTAGTTGGAAAGGAGGTCGTTGATTATGAACATACGGTCTACCGTCATATTGTATGAAGGCTCATCTATGAAGAGGAACGGGTCTTTGCTGATTGGTCCTATGAGGTTGACTTCGATATTCTTCACGTCCCATGCGTAGTATGGCGAGCTGTTGGTGTCGCCCATGATGACGATGGGACGGTGCACTGTCTTGTTCCGCTCCATGATATACTGTGTGAGCTGCTGCAGCTGTGACTGTCTGGCCTCCACGTCGTTTGTCACGTCGGGGCTGCTGTCTGGATTGTAGAAGTCGGCATCCATGTGCACGTTGTACACGTCGATGACTACTTTTTCGTCAACGAGCAGCTCGTAGAGCCGGAATCCCTTCTTTGCCAGCAGGTCGTTGGCATGGTTGACGTAGCCGTAGGACTTCTTCCAGCGTACGATGTCCTCTGAGAGGATCTTTATCCTCTTGTCCTTGATGATGACGTTGAGGCCGTCGGCCATGAATCTCGGAATCGGACACCAGGACATAGAGGTGAAGATGTTCCTCAGGTCGAAGCCGCCAGAATACTTGCCGCAGGTGTGCGTGATACGCAGAAAGCGCATCAGGTCGCTGTGGTAGTTGAAGTCTTCCTGCACGGCAATGATGTCGGCATCCTCGTTAAGCAGTCTGTCGCTGATGTAGGTGGTAAGCTCATGCCTGTCGTAGCCGTCATCGTTGACGGTGATGATGGTTGTTCCTTTGAACAGCTTGTAGACCCATGCTACAGGCCTCAGGATCAATGGAAGTTCTTTTAGGTCTAACGTGTTTGGAAGACCGTCGATGTTGTAGGTAATAACTTTGATAGGTTCCATAATGCTTATTGTTTTAGAATAATGATAATTCTGTGACTGTTACTGTACGCTTTGGCTTGACTGATGCTGATGTAACGGGGACGGCTGTACGCTTTGGCGGTGGGGGAACCACCTTGCACACTGAATAGATGTTTCTTCTCTTCCGCTGATAGGCGTGGTACATACGGTCGAACTCAGGCCAGTATTCAAGCTGGAGCATATTCTTCTCATGGTTCCAGTGGTCATGCTTGAACTGCTGGAGGGTGTTGTACTCAGGTGAAATGCTATCTGCAACTGAAGTTGCCAGAACTGGACGAAGAGGCTCAAGATGGACGATTTCCTTTGGTGTGGGGAAATGCTTGGGAAAAGTGCCACAAGCCTCCTGTACTGTCTTATATATGTCCTTAGGCGTAAACAATGCAACGGCCTGCACGCCCTGAATGGGAATGCGTACTGCCACCATACCGAACAGGTCGTGCTCGTTGACAACTTTGCCCTCAACTACCTCTTTGTACCAACGGACATATACCACTTCATCTTTCATAGACCTATTTTCTTCTGGATGTACGTACTCATGTCTCTCTCGTATGCGAAGCACTGGTTCTTCAGCTGCTTCTCCACTTCCGGGTCTTTGTTTATCAGCTTCTTATATCTGAAATACTCTTTCCACGTCTTTCGCCATGTTTCCACAAGACAGAAGAAGTTAAGTGCCTCTTTGTCCGTCTGTGCCTTGGGATGGCTTTGCAGGTAAAACCGTCCCTCGGTGATTCGCAGGTCAAGCTGCTTTTCAAGATCGAGCGATTCTTCCATCAGTCTTTTCTCTTCTTCCTTCGGCACAGTGAATCTGTTGTCAAAGTATGCCCTGATGGCATTCATCACCTGATAGGTGAGGTACACGAACTTCTCTGGGCCTGTGAGGTTGACAGGCTTGACGGTGCGTGAGAATTTCGTTTCCGGGTCTTTGTTGAAAAACTCGTTGTACTTAATGTATGCCAGTTTGCGGTCGTATGTTGACACAGGCATCTGGCTCTTGTTTCTTATTTCGAATAATACTTCAAACGGCATGATTAATCGTCTATTATGCAGCAGGCCATTCACGACCTGCTGCTTTTCAGTTGCTTGATGGTATTTCCTCCGTAGTCATTCTCGGTGAGCGCAATGAACTCAGGCACGGTGAACGAGTCGCTGTCAACATCGATGCCATGCTCACTGCAGAAATGCCTTCTTCCTGCCAGGCATGATCCTGTGAGGATGTGATGCCAGCTGAACAGCTCCTTGGCAGGAATCTTCACGTTGCTGTCAGGATATTGCTCGTTGAACTTCCTGATTCGCTCTTCCACAGGCATATTGCTCTCGTACTTCTCCGCTGCATCGTCAAAGGCCTGCTTGAGCGTATCGCCATGAGCGAAGTAGTTGCCGCACTTGGCTATAAAGCACTTCGTCTTTGTCAGGTCACTTTTCAAGATATACCCACTGGCATAGTTGATATGAACGGATTCGATGATGGTAGGCACTTCGTCAATCAGGTGAACGACTTCTCCGTTCATAGACTTTATATCGCCATCGCCATCGCCAGAGCCATTGCCATCGCCAGAGCCATTGCCATCGCCATCGCCAGAGCCATCGCCAGAGCCATCGCCAGAGCCATCGCCAGAGCCATCGCCAGAGCCATAGCCATCGCCATTGCCAGAGCCAGAGCCATAGCCATCGCCATAGCCATTGCCAGAGCCATAGCCATCGCCATAGCCATTGCCATAGCCATCGCCATAGCCTTCTGAAAATTCATCCACTTTCAGGAAGTCCAACACTTCCTGTCTTTTCTCAACTATATTTTCCATTCCGGCACTGATTCAATGGATTCTACTGACTTGCTGCTGCACTCATGGATCTCGATGACGGAAGTCACTACTGTTGAAGGCTCCGTGATGGTGAATCTGCATCCAGAAGGTTTCTTTGTGCCGTCAACGGCCAGCTGTGTGATGGAACAGGCTCCGTCCCATTGCCACAGCCTGCGGCAGTTCAGCAGCTCTACCGTGTACTTGTCTTCACTTTTCTCGACTTCGTTCAGTGTTCCGAAGAACACGCCTGCTCCGTATGAGCGGATGATTACTTTCTTTCCAATAAGTTTCGCGATTGCTTTCATAATTCTTTTGTTGTTTTTATAGGGTTAATAATCAGTTGTAACCACAAGGTGTACATCGTTGCGGTATTTCAGTGAAGGTCTCTTTTCGTAGACATATTGTATTATATCAACAAGCTTAGGCTTGAAGTGAGAGTTGTACTGATAGTTGAGCGTGCATAGGAATTTTGCCCCCCCCATCACCATCACGTCAATCTTTACCGTCTTCATGCTGCTTGTATTCGAACACGTCAAGTATCTTCGTCTCGCTGACAGAAGAGATCACGTAGTCTATCATCGTGCCGCCCATCACCTCGTCAATGTTCTTGCGGGCGTTCTCCAATGACGAGCCTTGCACCAGATAGTTGACAATGTCCTTCTTCTCCTTGTCGGTCTTTTCATCGATGGTGATGAATGCCAGCTTGCTCTTGTACCACTTGTCAGCCATTTCCTCGTCGCTGAAGAACACCTCGCCAAAGACGGCACGGTCTATCTCCGCAACCCATAACTCACTGCTGATGTAGCACTTCATTTCCTCGATGATGCGAGCCTCAGCCTCAGTGAAGCTCATGGCATCTACTACATAGGTCTCAGTGACCTTCTTCTGTAATCCGTCTTCCATTGTTTTCTCATAGCGGATCTTGCAGACAAACCAGTTTGCTGTTCTACTTCTCATAGTTGTTTGAATTTTTTGTTCATAAAAGTTGTTTGTCATATCTTGTTACCGTTTTCGTCGTACCCCATCTTCCTCAGTTCCTCGTTGATGGCCTCAATGCGCTCGTCGGCTTCACGCTGTATCTTCTTGAATAAGGACTCCGCGACAGGGTCAAGACGTTTGGCTGCAACTATCAGGAAGTCTTGCTTCTTGGTTCCTTTAATAAACGAAGAAATGGCACGACGCATCCAACTGTCATTCTCCTTTCTTAAGCCTGCCATTTGCTGATAAGTGGGATATTCGAATCGTGTACCCGGTATCAGATTTTCATGCTCATCCCACGGAACCCTGTCGAATATGATGGCATTCAGGATGATCCTTTCCCAAGGCTCCAGCTCTCCTTTTCTGCTGATGTACTTCTCTTTGTCAAAACTCATATTTGCCTGTGCTGTCATTTCCTGCTCAGCTTTGCTTTTGATGGATGCCGACCTCCCACAGAGCCTTGCGACAAGGAAATGAGGGTCTGAAGGTGACGATGTGGCCACGCTGGACTTCACGCTGGACTTAAGTCGGTAGCATACTAACTCTGGCCGATTGTACTGCCTGGCCATTTCGTCCAGCTCAATCACTTCAACGGCTGCACCTGTTTCCAGAGCTTTCTTCCGGTTATCCTCACTGCCCCATACCCTTTCAGGAAGTTCTTTCTCCGTAAACACACGGTAGCCGTACTGGGCCATCTTCTCTTTAAGGCTTTCCAGTCGTTCCTTGTCTTCACTTCCATAGACGCTGCCTGCACGTATTGCCACGTCTCCGGGCTGTATAGCTTGCCCTGCCACTGTGATGCGACTGGCATACTGATAGATGAACCTGTCATAGTAGATGTCACATTTTCGATTGTAGCAAACACCGTCAATGCATTGCGGCTCATCAGTTTTCATGTCAGCGAACAGACAACCGTGGTTGCAGGTGTTGCACTCGCACGTCTGACAGCGTCGTACCACCTTGCCTTTCGGGTTCCATTCTTCCGTCAGATCTTTTCCGTTCTGGAAAGGAGCTCGCACCAGGTTCATAAACTTCCTGTCAAGCCAGTCTGTCACGTCTTCGGTAGTAACAAGGCCTTCCTCGTCAAGGCAAATCTCATTCTTCACAAAGTCATTCTGGTCATCCTCACTGAGACGCGACAACAGATAGGCTCCACGCATTGTAATCTGACCCTTGGAAAGTTCCTTCTTCAGCGGATCGATGAGCGATACGAGACGCATACGGTCTCGTATGTACGACTCACTGCGTCCGAACCTTGCGGCAAGCTCTGCCACGCCCTGTCCCTTGCCTGACAGGATGGTGAAGGCCTCAGCCTCTTCCACTGGGTCTACTTCCTTTCTTTGCAGGTTCTCGGTGATCATGGCATCCAGAGACTCATCATCGGTCATCTCGCGCACAATGCAGGGTATCGTTTCCATCTTGTTCAGGCTGCAGGCACGGTATCGGCGTTCACCGCAGACGATTTCATACTTCTCTGGGATGCTGACAATCTGACCGTCCTGCACTTCGTCGTACCATTCCGTCGGCCTCACGGTGATAGGCTGCAACAGCCCCTGACGTGCGATGTTGTCTGCCAGTTCCTGCAGTTCATCCTGATTGAACGTCTTGCGGGGGTTCATCTTGCTCGGGCTGATCAGGAACAGCCTGATGTTCTGGATTGTTGTAGGATTATTCATAGTTATTGTCTTTATATTTTGTTGTTCCATGCATTCTTGTTGTAATTAATCTTGTCAATTTCCATTGTCGTTTCCATTTTGATTCAACCCTTTGTCGATACCGATAATCATCCCATGCTGAGGCCATTCTGCCACGCCATCCTCTGGCACAGGAGCAACTTTCAGTATCGGCTGCTGCATAGCCTGTATATGCCACTCAATGGCAGCTGAGCAGACAAGGTTGGCCACTGCTGGGTTTTTCCGCATGAAGTCAAGAAGGATCAGGTATAGTGTTGAGGCATTACCTCCAATTATGTGTGCATTGCTTTTGCTGTCGGCCAACAGCATGAGCATACAGTCATCATCAGTACGTTTCTCCATAGCCTTTTCCAAGGCCTGTGTCATTTCGCTGTAGAATTGTGAGTTTTCCTTTTTCATTGCATATTGTTTTTAATTGAAACATGGTTCGATGTTATGAGCGGCCACCGTTCTCCGGTGTTTCATGCAGTAGCCTGTCAGTGGGGTGCATCTGGAATACTTATGGCAGAATGCACATGACTCCTTGTTGAACGCCTCTTTCTTCCTTCCGCAGTTCCTTACTCCTGTAGATCCTACGAAGACATTGTTCTCGCCGAGTATTCTCCTTACCGTATTCGGCGACATCTTGAACATCCTCGCCACCCTGAGTATGTTCTTCGAGGCCTTGTATTCCATGATGACATCTGGTTTCACACTGGAATAGTCTTTTTTCTTTGGTCCTACCATCTCCGTTATTGTCTTGATGTTATCTTTTTCAGTTGTTCAATAGCCTTTCTGTCCTCTTCGGCCATGATCTCTGCGTATGCAGCTTTCACAGCCTTGTCAATGTACTGCGGCACTGTGAGCATCCATCTTGTGACCTCCTCTACGAATCTGTCATAGTCTCGTATGATGAGATACAGTCCCCCTGCCGCCTCGAAAAGCCGTTGCCAGGTCTTCTGTTCCGGCGACTGTTTTCCGTTGACATCCTTCATCTCGATAGCAAGAGAATGCAGGATGATGTTGTTTCCCTTTGGATGGAACGACGGCACGTGGAGTATGAGGTCTGCCACTCCCTTGGTGACACCTTCCTTGTTGGCAATAGACTGTTGCTGACGGTTGAATCCATTGCCCTCGTTGTGCGGGTGCTCCAGCAGCTTTGCGTATGCAGGGTATTGACATCTGAACCACTTTACGCACCGGATTTGCAGGTCTGATTCTTTGTGTTTCATTGTTTTTTGGTTTTATTATGTTTATAGAACTTCAGTCTGTCATCAAGATTCCTGATGATATTCTCCAATGTATGCATCGGGTATTCCTTTGCCAGTTTTCTGAGCTGAGGAATCAGACGCTTGATTCGGTATTCTTCCAGTTGTGTCATATCTGTTATGTTTTATGGATGCCATTGTATTCCAAGTTGCCTTAGTTCGCCTGACTCGTATGCGCTGATGAGCATGTCAGACCAAGCCCTTGACTTGTAGTCTTCCGGGTGCTCCATTGCCATCCTGACAAGTCCAGCCAGCGTGTTTCTCCGTTCATTGTCGACCCTTGCGTTATGCTCTTCAAGAGTCTCTGCTGAGGCTTTGACGGTGTAGGTGTCTTTGTTGTATGAGCGGGGAAACCGCTCATCACTGTGTTTGCGCTCATCACACTGGTTGCGGGGGATGTAGTAGCCCTCGCAGACCTTGGTGTAGACATCATCCGACCAGAGGTTGGTGAAGTCGCCCCGGAATCCCCTTGAGCCATCGTTGAAGAAGTGTGCCGACTTCTCCAGTTGTGCGAACATGGCATCCACAGATCCACGCCCCCTTGCCCGCACCCGTCGCTGTATGGCAATGCGACGTGTGTCACTGAGCTTGTCTGCCTGTTTTGCCCCGAAGGAAGCCGCAATCTTGTTGTACCGCTGCATCCAGAGTCTGCAGTCGTAGACAGAGGCGAAGCCATCGTCTGCAAGATCTTGCGCACACGCGCTATATATATAATTCTCATTCTCTCTTTCTCCTTTATAAAGAGGTGTATTGCTCCGCTTTTGCTCCGCTTTTGCTCCGTTATCGCTCCAAATAGTCTCTTCATTGCCGTTATAATCTTCGTAATGACAGATAGTTACGAGCGTTTTTCTTTGCTCCGTTCTTACTATTATTTCTCCGCTGTCAGAGAGATCTCTAAGAGCCCGTGAGAGTGCGCCTGTAGAGCAACCGACGGCCTGTTGCAGTTCTCTCCAGGTGGTGACCACCGACCCCCGACGTACTATGATACCCTGCACCTTCTTGTCGATGACACGTGCCTTTACCAGCAGCCACTCGAAGAGAGCGTGATGAGGCTGGCGGTTCCACCACTCCCATTCAATGAAGTCACGTGGTATCTTGATGAATCCCTTCATAACGTCTGCCTCCTTGTGTGCTGTTGTACGACCTTCTCGTTTAAGTCCAAGTCATACTCATTGCACAGTCTCAGTATGCTGGCCACCTCGATCTCGAACGGGAATCGCTCGTTGCCCGGCTGAGGCTTTGCATGGCAGGCAGCCAGTATGGGGTTGCTGTCGTACCTGTGAAGATGAGCGTGCAGGCAGGTGTTGCACCTTACCGGCACCTTTTTGCCTCTCTTTGGTTCTTTGTCTGGTATCTTTTTCATATCGATTCTCTGTTTTAAAATGGCTTTGCGTGCTTCACAGCAGGCTAAGCCTCCCTAAACACTATGATAAAAATAGGTATGGAATTGAAAAGCAAAATTCAGAATGCGAGAAGCCACTGGAAGAATCCTGTGACAAGGATGAATGCCAGAGGATAGGCGATGCCGTACTTGATGACAGTCCACAATGGCTTTTCTCTCTCTTCGTTGTAAGAAACATTTGTCTTGTTCATAGCTGTATGGTGTTTATTTGTGAATATACCTTCCTGCCTTGCCGGCATCCACCCACGCTTTTATCTCTGCCTGGTCCCAGAGCTTCTTGTCTGTACCCTCAGGGATGCGGTATGGAGGCAGCTTACCGTTCTTTACCCAGTTGTAGAGCGTAGTGCGAGATATTCGGAACAGCTTCTGCAGGTCTGAGGCATCGAAGTATCGTGGCTGGAACTGTTCTTCCACTGCAATGCGTGTATAGGCGTTGGTATCGTCTATAAGCTTTTTCAGGTCTGCCGCCGTGATCATGATGATGGTGCTTGGCGCATCGTGTGATGAAATGATTTGCTGTATGCTGCTCATAATGCGTTAGTTGTTAAAGAGGGTTAGTTGTTCTCCGACGGGAGTGATGCCGTGACGCAGTAGCGTATGACGTACGAATGTCTGCCCGCTCTCAGTCCATGCAGATTTCTTCTTGAAGCACTTGATGCCGTTTGGCAGGAAGAACGGCACCTTGATAACGACGGCATAGCCCTTGTCTCGCAGACTCTCTTTCAGGACGTAGCCCTCACGAATTTCCTCAAGCACGCCGCACTTTGCCAGGAGCTTGTTGAAAGCCTGAGAGCTTTTGAGGCCGTAGGCCTTTGCCATCTGTGTTGCTGTCATTGTCTGTGTCATAGTTCATTCTTTTTACTGTTTCTAACTAACTTGTTGATGCCGTACTTCTTTCGGAGTCCGTCAGGAATGTACTTAACCAGGCGTGACATATTGGGAAATGTCAGAATGTGCATCCAAGCATCCCAACGCTGGCCTTCATTGTTACGCATAGGCTGGCTGCATATCTGACCGTTGCATCCGTTGGGATGATCACACTTGGCGCAGCAGCCGGAACATTCTGCGGATAGGTGGCAGAGCATGCAAGCCTGCTCACGGCTAATCCCGTAGTGGAAAATGAGAGATGTCTGTTTACCTGTCATACATTGCCTCCTTTCTCACTGTCAAAGATAAGCAGCCATTCACCATCGATCTTCAGGACGTAAAGCTGCAATGAGCAATACGTTGCCCTTGCTTCGGCCTCCTTCAATGCGTCATCCTGCGATACGAATGGCACCGTAATGTCCATTGTCGGAGTGACCATCCTATATTTCGTCAATTTTGTCATAATCAGTACTTCAAATCAAAATCAACAGGAACGTCTTCGGCCTTACCCGTAATTACCTCGTAGGAGGTAGGAATAAGTCCTCGCTTGTTAAGAATATGCTTAGTGGCAAGCTTTATCTCTGCGATAGCCTGCTTGCGAGAGGGATCAAGCATCCAGCTTGGATGATTGTTAATTAGGCGAATTGCCATACTGGCTACGGCCTGAGCTGCAAAGAAGAAACCTTCATTGTAGCCGCTTTCGAAGTTTGTTATTTCGTCGCTCATAGTCAATCCTCCTCTTCGTCTTCGTCCTCAATCTCGCCATCCTGAATAGCATCGAGCTTCTCTGAATCCATAGCCCAGTAACGCTTGGCGCGACGCAGGCAAGCCCGCCAGAACTTCACGTATTCCATGATGGAGTCCATTCCTTCATCCTCATAGTATTCGCCCGTCTCTTCGTCCTGACGCACGATGACCTCAAATTCGGTTTTGCCGTCGTAGAGGTAGAACATCTGACCGTCTTCGCTAATCACGATGTCAGCCAGGGTGAAGCTGGTATAGGCATCCTCGTAGAGTGTTACAGGCCATTCGCCAGTCTCTTTCGAGAAGGCTTTCAGTTCTTCGTTGAACTTGTCAACTGCCTTGATGTGTGACTTCTTGATGAAGTCGATGGGTTTCTTTTCCATGATGATAGTGTTTAGGTGTGTGAATACTGTTTACGAGACTCTTGTTACCTCTATAGTCCGCTGCACTCTGTTGAGTGAAGTGCTAAACGTCTTTCCCCACTGAAAGCCGAATGTGCTGCACATCGACTTCACGCTGTTGGTCTTCTCAGCAGGGAAGCTGTGAATAGCTCCAACCTCCAGCTCTGAGAGTATACCAAGCATTGACTTTTTCTGCTCTTTTCCTGCCATAAATTTTGATTTATCAAATAATTTATTTAACTTTACGGTGCAAAGTTAAGAAAAACTTTACTAATAACCAAGAAAAAGTTGAATTATTTTAAAGAAAAAATTTACTATGTTTGACATTGGACTGAAAATCAAGGAGTTAATGAGTAAAGAAAAAATTGACTCACCAGAGCTTGCCAAACGACTTGGTAAGACAAAACAAGCAGTGTATGACATGATTGAAAAACAAGATCTGAACACATCACTGCTAAGAGAGCTATCGGAAATTTTTAATGTACCTATCACCACTTTTTTTATCGACAAAGAAGAGACAGACAGTTCTGCTTCTGAAACCATAGAACTTTTGAAGACAGAAAATGCAGAACTAAAGAAAGAGATCGAGCGGTTAAAGGAACTTAAGTTGCCTACAAAAGACAGCAAAGTCTATAACCTCTGGATGAAGTTCATGGAGATTACGAGTGAGATGCAGGAAATGTATAAAGAAGAGAAAGGAGATAACCTATGAATAATTACAATGAGGAAGAAATAGGGAATAAACTAAGGAGTATCATAGAAGAGTCTTTGAGTGTTAAGGATGCGATTAAATTTGTGGTTGACTATCCAAACCATCCAAGAAGAGGGTATTTTGAGAGCTATATTAATGCGAGAGTCAGCAGTGATGAAAGAGCATTGATAGAGCTTGACTACAAGTTTGAAAAAGAAAATGGCAAATGAAATGGAAACAATAGATGTTAAGATTAGTAATGGTGGTATTGTCTTAATAAATTCCGTACTCATGGGAACCGCCAAGCAAAAGGCGATAGAAGAATACAAGACTTATGGTTATGGTGTTAAAGACGATGGGGATAGTATCAGGCTTGGACTTTTGCCAAATGGAATCCTGCCAAATGATATAAACTCTTTACTTCTTGACGTGAATGACTTAGGTGACATTTGTGATGGGTTTGCTTATCATACACACTTGTCGTTTAAAGATGCCTATGATTTACAACTTCAATACATAAATAAATTTGACGAATTTGATATTGAAAAAGATCTAAGAGAAAAATATATTAAAGGCAGTGTTGTATATTCTTACAAAAATCAATTTTTCAAAATTGAAGTAGCCAGATTTAGAGAAGGAGGATTGTCACCAAATATCGAAACAGATTGTAAGGATTACGCTGTTTCTGTCTTTATAACTTCATTGATTGAGGAAATAAGAGGGTTAGCTGAAATAAAACGATTCTTGTATCACGGAGATTCGATTTTGAAAAAGTCAATACAAAAACAGCACAAATCAATACAAGATAGTAAGTTATGGTATATTCTACTCTGCAACACCCTTGCGATAATCATCCTGTTTGTGTGTTTCTTATGGCCAAGCAAGAGTACAAGGGAGCCGGCCGAAAAGAAGATAGGGAGATACCTGTACATAGACAACGCTAACGTGCTGCATACGAAGAACGGATGCAGTGCTGTGTACAAAGAAAGAAGTATGCAGCCAGTAGAACCTATACTGAAAGAAGAATTGAATCGTCAAAGCCTGAGAAGAGTGTGTTCAAAATGTGTCAGCGAGAAACAATTAGACAGTCTAAGATGGTACGTAGAATACACAGACGAAGGCAATGACATAGACAAAGACACATGGGACTGATGAATACAGACAAGCTAAGAACCCTTTTTGACAACAGTACCGACAAATACGGTGACTGTAAAAAGATAGGCATCACCTACGAGGGGATGAGGCGCATCCTGAACGGTGGTGATATGAAAGTAGGCACGCTGGAAAAGATCGCTCATTTCTACAACGTGCCTGTAGGCTATTTCTTTGACGAGGCTGAGGCCGATGGTAAAGCATCAAGCCAGATGGAGATAGAACATTTGAAAGGGCAGATAGAAGGGCTGAAAGATGCCGTAAAAATATTACGTAACGATCCAAATCCTGCCTATATTCTGCCAAATGAAAGGGCAGAATCCGTCGAATGACTACATAGCCTCCTTGATCTTCTTGAACTCAGCAGCGGCGAGGATGGCACGCTCCTTACTGCCAAGCTTCAGGTATTTCTTCAGCATTTCCTCAGACGAATGTCCTGTGACCGCCATGATTGCAGAAAGCGGCACACCTGCCTTGTAGGCATTGGTGGCAAACGAGCGACGTGCAGTGTGCGTCTTGATGGCATCACAGAAACGCTTCTGGCTGGTGTACTTCATAAGTCCCCGGTGTTCCTCCAGACCCGCAGGCTCAGTCCATCCCATCAGCAGGCCTATGACCTTGATACGCTCGTTGAGGTGCTGGTCGAATACTTTTGGCAGTACTCCATTGTAACGCTTCAAGATAGCGTCCATTTCATCCGTATAAGGTACATACACGTCCTTTCCCGTCTTTTCCTGTCGCAGGTGCAGGAACTTGTCTTCCCCGATGATCGTCTCAATCATGTTTTCCTTGATGCGCTTATAGTCAGAGACACGTTGGCCTGTGAGACAGCCCATCACGAAGATATCCCTTGCCTCATTCAGTTTCTGTCGGTATATGTCACGCTTCAGTGCATGGCCGAGACTCTTCTTTTCTTCCTCATCCTTGGCATACAGTTCCACCCTACTCTTCATGGTCTTGTAGTCGCTCATGTCAAAGGCTGCAAGCTCCTTAATACGCTGAGACGTGAGATAGACGTTGTCAACATCCTCACGGTCGGCAGACCATTTTGAACTCATGAAGTCATCACGGGTCGTGTAGTGCATATCCTTGGCAGCGTAGAGGATGGTCTTCATATCCTTGATGTGCCTGGCAATGGTATTGGGAGCGTAGTTCTTCTCGATGAGGAAACGCTTGTAGTCATTGTAGAAGTCGAAGTTGACATCATCCCAGTCAACGACACGATGGCGTTTCTTCTGGTATGCCAGGATCTGTGCAAGCAGACCACGGTAGCTTTTCAGGGAGCCGTCCTTTATCTTGCTGGTACTCTTCCGTTTCAGTCGTTCGCCCGTCTCGCACTCATGGATGTACTGATCAATGAACTCAGGGAAGGTAGGCTTTGCAGATGCAGGCTGTTGCTGAGTCGGTTGGGACAACAGTTCTGGAACGTCTTCGGCAAAGACACTCCTTACCGTCATATCAGCCACTTCAGGAGTCAGGCATTTGGCTTTTTGCAAGGCCGAGAGATCTCTCAGCAGTTTCCACAGCTTAGAAGTCAGGGAATCTTCTATAAAGATTGAAACGCCACGCTTGTAGGCTTCGGCAGCTTGCTTTAATGTTTTGTCTATACTTTCCCACCTTACGGCATCAACACTGACACCAAGGGCAATGGCGTTGTCATGCTTTGAGTCCTTTATCCTGACTGACAGCATTACAATGTCACCGCTACCGTATTTCCGGCTTCTTATTGTAACCATGTGAATTGAATTTAAGTTTACGTTGGCAAAGGTACTAAAATTTTTGAAACGTACCCCAAACGTACCCTATTTTTTAAACATATTTAAACGTACCCGAACACACAAACGCCGTAACTAATTGATTATCAATATTCTTCGTGTTTTATGTAAAGTGAATTTGGAATGCGCCAGGCACCTCTATTGAAATTCCCGAAACCTCGATAAACAAAGGGTTTCGGGAATTTTCGTTTTCTCAACAATCCTGATTTGACCCACATTTGCCCCACTATACAAAATTTGCAGATTTTGCTGCCACTCTGCCACCAAT
>Ga0310695_10003437_pt1 | contig 31031 bp, 20 predicted proteins | sample RumenRJG_04DNA_FD_203882 | JGI IMG/M metagenome (GOLD analysis project Ga0310695, IMG submission 203882) | Bovine rumen microbial communities from Lethbridge, Alberta, Canada - RJG_04 (v2) (version 2) | ecosystem: Host-associated > Mammals > Digestive system > Stomach > Rumen | place: Canada...
ACACATCAGCGCTTACGCTGATCTCGCAGATGGAGACACGCCCGCAACACCGGCGGCTGGTGGCCGGCACCAGGCCGGCCACTACACTGTCACCGGTGGCGTACATCACCACGGACATTATCGGGTGCGCCCCGATTTCCAAAAACGAAAATTGCCGTAACTCATGAGTTTACGGCAATTAACTGAATTCCTTAAAAATCCTTCGTGATAACTTGGTGATTATCAAAAAAGGCTCTCGCGGAAGGTGAGGGATTCAAACCCCCGATACCCGAAAGGGGTATACCGGATTTCGAGTCCAGCGCATTCGGTCACTCTGCCAACCTTCCTTAGTCTGGTCCCCGGAGCATCGTTGCGGCGGTCATGTTGAAAGCCGCGAGCGTTGATGCTACAAGGTGCTTCTCGATAAAAGCAAATGCTACTCGATAAAAGCGGGGTGCTTCTCGAAAAAGCACGGCAAAGGTAACACAAAATTGCCAAACAATAACGAAACGACCATTGAATTAATCTTTCTTAACGCCGCGAGCCCTATTTCCTGCAAGTGCTTAAATATTATTAAAACAATTGCGGGTGAAGGGCCTCAGTGATGCCTTGTTGCGCAAGAATGACTATCTTTGTAAGACAAAGCAACATAAATTCTTATATAAGGCAACAAAAATCTTATACTATGATGATTTCCTCATTATTATTGATCGGCGGCCTCGGCACGCCTGAACTGATTATCATCCTCCTCGTCGTGCTACTTCTTTTCGGTGGCAAGAAGATTCCCGAGCTGATGAAGGCCATGGGCAAGGGCGTGAAGAACTTCAAGGATGGCGTCAACGGCATTGAGAAGGACCTCAACGATGATGCTGCCGAGAAGAAGACCGACCAGTCGGCTGACGACAAGTCGAACGCGAAGAAAGACTAAACCCTTCTGACGGAAACTTTTGCCTTAATGCCACAGCAGGACAACGATACGACAACGAACGACATGCGCAACGAGCAGCAGACTGCCTCTTCTCAGGAAAAGGTTGAGGCCCAGGCAGCTTCCATTCGACCCGACGCTTCGCAAACCGAAGAACAGGGTGGAACTCAGTCCGATGCACCCGCCGGCGAGATGTCTTTTTGGGACCATCTCGAGGTGCTGCGGTGGATGCTTATCCGCATCCTCGTGGTGTGGGGCGTGGTGCTGTTGGCGGGTTTCGGTTTCATTCCGTGGCTGTTCGACCACGTCATCATGGCGCCGTCGAGGTCCGACTTCTTCCTCTACCGTCTGTTTCAGCGCTTCTCCGAGGCCAGTTCGTTCATGCCGGGGCAGTTGATTGAGCCCTTCCACGTTACGATCATCAACATCCGGTTGGCGTCGCAGTTCTTCCTCCACATGGAGCTGGCGTTCTGGCTGTCGTTGCTCGTCACCTTTCCTTACATCGTCTTCGAGGTTTGGCGCTTCGTCTGCCCTGCGCTTTATCAGAATGAGCGTCGAGGCGTGCGGTTCACCTTTATCCTCGGCACCGTGCTGTTCTTCGTCGGCTGCTTTGTCGGCTACGCCATCGTGTTCCCCCTGACGCTTCGGTTCCTCTACACCTATCAGCTGTCGGCGACCATCAGCAACCAGCTGTCGCTCGACTCCTACATGAGCAATTTCCTCATGCTCACGTTCATGATGGGCATCATCTTCGAGCTGCCGTTGGTCTCCATGCTCCTTGGTCGGTTGGGCATTCTTCACCGCAGTTTCTTCCACCGCTACCGTCGTCACGCCATTGTCGTGCTGCTCACGGTTTCGGCGTTTATCACTCCTTCGGCCGACCCGTTCACGCTCATGGCCGTCTTCCTGCCCATCTACGTGCTTTGGGAGCTAAGCGCGTTCCTGATAAAAGAATCCCCAACCCCCACCGATGGAGAGGAAGGAAAGCCCGCACCGGAAGCCTGATAAGTGGAGGCGACATAAACGGCCACGTCCATCATTAATTATTCATTCATGCTCGAGATCGACGACTACAATCAGTTTTATGCACGCTACAACAAGCAGCTTGTCAAGTTTGCCAATGCTTACCTGCACGATGAGCATGTGGCCGAGGATTGTGCCATTGAGGCGCTGATGAAACTGTGGGAGCGTCGCAGCGAGATCAATGTCATTGACGACAGTCTCATCAAATGGACGCTTACGGTGGTCAAAAACCGTTGCATCAATATTCTGAAGCGCCGCCATACGGTAGCTGCCGATATGTCGGACGAGGCGTGGACGGTCAATGAGCATATCCGTAGTCTGGAGGCTTTCGACCCCTACGGCGTGTCGTTTCTTGAGATGCAACAGATTATCAGGGACACGTTGGAGCGCATGCCGCAGCGCACGCGTGACATCTTTGTGGCTTACATGGAAGGCAACCTGACGCAGGAACAGCTGGCCGGGCAATTCAACCTCTCATCCCGCGGTGCCGAATATCATATCACCAAAGCCCGCAAGCTGCTCCGGCAGGCGTTGGGCGACTATGCGCCGTTGGCCGTGTTTATTATGAGATGCTTTGTATCGTAAAGGACAGTAATCATAACACACTTTTCTTCTTTTCCAAGCGCAGGTTCTCGGCATGCTGCATACGTACATTTGCTGGCGCATCCCACTAACCGTAATAACACGGATATCCCCGTGATAGCGCGCCTCCAACGAGATAATGGAATTAGCTTGTCTTCATGAGCCTCGGCAATCAACGCGTCAGCCCGTTTTCCAGCGAGGAACGGACGAGGGCGTGATTTGTTTTTGTAGAAAAAATACCGTGTCCTTGAGTTCTCTACTTCAACCACGGGGCTTGTCGGGTGTGCCCTATTATTCTTAATATTCCACGAAGTGGGCAGGAGGAAGAAAAGAAATCAGAGAACAAGAATATAAAAGGCTGAACAGTGCCTATCGCTGCCTTTTTGTGTTAACGAACATTAATCCGACTGTGTATTTCCGCCCGACGGTGTAATAATGGTAAACGATATGAAGATGGAAAAAGCTGCACTATACCGCTATTTCAATGGCAAGGCCACTCCAGACGAGGTACACTGCATCAGGCAGTGGGCATCGGAGTCGGCCGATAATGCCGCTATGCTGCGCCGTGAGCGCCAGGTGTTCAATGCCTGGCTCGTTGCTTCAGACGATGCCTTGCGTACCACATCACCGTCGCGCCGCAGGTTGCGCCTGTGGGTGGCTGTAGGTGTGGCAGCTACCTTTGTGGCGTTGTTTGTGCTGAGCCTGCCCCGCTTGCTGCCCGGTTCGCGGCCCTCTCCCGTTTCCCGTTTGCAGTGGGTTGCCGTGCCGGCAGGCCAGCAGGCAGAGATGCAGTTGTCCGACAGTTCTCATGTCTGGCTCAATGCCCGTTCGCGTCTTGTCTATCCCACGGCCTTTGCCACTGCTGAGCGTGAAGTGTCGCTCAACGGCGAAGCCTTCTTCGACGTTCGCCACGACGACCATCTGCCGTTTACCGTACATGCGGGTGACATTGACATCCGGGTGCTGGGTACGAAGTTTAATGTCCTTGCTGACAGTGCGTCACAATATTTTGAGGCCTCGTTGGTGGAGGGCCGTCTGCGTGTGGAGCTCACCAAGGGCAACAGCCACCGTCGGTATGACTTGTTCACCGGCGACCAGCTCAGCGTCGATCACGGCCGCGTTGCCCTGACCCGCATCACCAATGTCGAGCGCTACCGCTGGCGTGAGGGGCTCTACTGTTTCACCAACCGCAGTCTTGCCGACATTTGCAACGACATTGCCCATTATTACGACGTCGCCGTCCAGCTGCAAAACAAGGCCATAGCCCATCGCACTGTCTCGGGTAAGTTCAGGTTTGCCGACGGACTCGACTACAACCTCTCCGTGCTCTCCACCGAACTTAAATTCAGATACAGCCTCGATTTCACCAACCGACGCGTTACCATCCGCTAAGCCTGCAACCAATCAACACAATATATCAATCTGACCAAAACTAATCAAAACTAATCAAAACAGCTCTATGAAAAAGAACCTTCTTATTATGCCCAGACTATGGTTGGTAGTCATCATGCTGCTGTCAACCAGTGTTGCGCTTGCTCAGGCAGGCCGAATTACGATTAACCGTCAGAACGTTTCATTGAAGACCATACTCAATGACATTGAGCGTTCCACGAGCTACATGTTTATCTACGACAAGAGCGTTGACGTGAGACAAAAGACGAGTCTAAGCGTCAAGTCAGAGCCCCTTGATGAGGTTCTCCCAAGGCTCTTCAATCCTCTTCAGGTGTCTTGGCAGTTGCGCGGCAAGCACATTCTGCTCACCAAGGCCAGCCCACGCCGTCCGGCACAAAGTTCGGGCCGTGTCATCAAGGCATCGGGCATTGTTGTCGATGACAAAGGCGAGCCGCTCATTGGCGTCAGTGTCACGGGCCCCGGTCAGTCGGCCACAGTGACCGACATCAACGGACGCTTCACCCTTTCCGTTGCCGATGCCTCACAGCTCACCTTTTCTTATATAGGTTTTGAGAACGAGCAGCATGCCGCCCGCGAGCGCATGCACGTGATGTTGCATCCGTCGGTGAGCGAGCTTAACGATGTGGTGGTCATCGGTTACGGCACGCAGCGCAAGGCCACGCTGACGGGTGCCGTGTCGGCCGTCGGCGGTGAGGTGTTGAAGGACCGTAACGTGGCATCTCTCAGCACAGCCCTTGAGGGAGTAATGCCTGGCGTCACCATCCAGCAGACCTCCGGTCAGCCCGGTGCCGACGGGGGAACAATACGCATCAGGGGATTGGGGTCTATTAACTCCGACTCCAATCCGCTGGTGCTCGTTGACGGCATAGAGATGGACATCAACCAGGTAGATCCCAATACTATTGAGCAGGTGTCGGTGCTGAAGGATGCCGCATCGGCTTCCATCTACGGCTCGCGCGCCTCCAACGGTGTCATCCTCATCACCACGAAGCGCGGAAAGAAAGGCAAGGTTAACCTCACCTACAACGGCTATGCGACCATCCAGTCCCCGACAAACATGCCAAAGCCCGTTGCCGCCTGGCAATATCTGCAGGCAGAGCTTAATGCCTGGGACAATGCCGGCATAAGCGTTTCCGACGCACAGCGCGCCCAGCAGCTGGCCTTGATTGAGGCGCAGAAAAACTACAAGCCCAATAACTGGGACCGCTACGACACCGACTGGAAGGACGCCACCATTGCAGACAACGCGATGATGTATAACAACAACGTCACGCTCAGCGGCGGCAGCGACAAGATTAACTACTTCACCTCAGTCACCAACCTCTATCAGGACGGCCTCATTGCCAATGACAGCTACAAGCGCACCAACTTTACCATCAACGCCGATGCACAGGTGTTCCCGTGGATGCGTGTGGGAGCCAAGGCCATGCTCCGCTGGAGTACGCAGCGAACGCCCGGAGCAGGCACGGCGCGCAGCATCATCAACCAGGCGCTCTATATGCTCCCCACGCTATCTGCCGTCAAGGAGCTCGACGGCAATTGGGGCTACGGCAAAAACGGACTTAATCCCACTGCCATGGCCGAGGACAGCGGCTACAAGCGCTATCGTACAAGTGAGAATGTGCTGGGCGGCACCATCACCCTCACCCCGCTGCCGCATCTTGAGATTATTGGCCAGTACTCGCGCAGGCAGGTCACCACGCGCAACCGCACCGTCATACAGCCCTACACTACATCGCTTGCCGGCATGGTGATGGGCAAATATCCCAATGAGGACCGCGTTACCGAAAGCTGGGCCGAGACCGTGCGCAACTACTATCAGGTGCAGGCCTCTTATGAATACAAGTACCGTCAGCACTACGCCAAGGTAATGGGCGGCTTCCAGGCTGAGGACAGCAACAGCTCCAGTTTCTGGGGCTCACGCAAGGATTTTGACCTTGGCAAGTGGTATCTTGACAATGGAGATGCCGCTACGGCCACTAATGGCGGCGGTGCTTCCGACTGGTCGATGATGTCGTGGTTTGGCCGAATCAACTACAACTTTGCCGAGAAATATCTCCTTGAGCTTGTCGGCCGTTGGGACGGCAGCTCCCGCTTCACCAAGGACAACCGTTGGGGATTTTTCCCTGGTGTGTCGGCAGGATGGGTCATCTCAAAGGAGCCCTTCATGAATTGGATGCAGCCTGTTGTCGATCAGCTCAAGCTGCGCGTCTCTTATGGTACGCTGGGCAACCAGAACATCGGCAACTATCCTTACGCTGCCGTCATCAACAGCGGCTACAGCTACTATCTTGGTGACAATAAGGACATTGCGAACGGTGTGGCACAGACGGCACTCTCCAATCCTAACATCGGGTGGGAGAAGTCGTCGCAGTTCAACGTCGGCCTTGACCTCTCGATGCTGAACGGGGCTGTCACTTTCTCGGGCGAATACTACTATAAATTGATTTATGACATGCTGATGAAATTTGCCTTGCCTTATTATGTGGGCATGCAGCCCGCCTTTACCAATGCCGGCGACATGCGCAACCAGGGCTGGGAGGTCACACTGGGCTACAAAGGCCATAGTGGCGAGTTTGAGTATGGCGCGAAGCTCACGCTCAGCAATAACAGCAACAAGATAACCAACCTTAACGGCCATAACTCTGCCGACAAGAGCCTCATGGAGGGTTATCCCCTCAACGGCATCTGGGGCTACAAGACTGATGGCTATTATTCCGATTGGGACGATGTGGCCGCCTCGCCGAAGCTCAGCAATGCAGCCCGTCCGGGATTTATCAAATATGTTAAAATCAACCAGAGCGAGGACACCGACCCCATGGTCATTGACAGCAACGACCAGATTTATCTGGGCGACACCTTCCCCCACTATGAGTATGGCCTCACGCTCAACGGCAAGTGGCGCGGCATTGACCTCTCGGTATTCTTCCAGGGAGTGGGCAAGCGTAAGGCTTACCTAAGCGGAGTGGGACTGAAGCCCTTTGCCAACGGTTCCAACCTCTTTACCCACCAGCTCGACTCCTGGACACCCGACCATCAGGATGCAGCCTATCCTATTCTGGTGCCGGAGGCCAATTCATCCGACAATTACGTCAGGTCGGACAAGTGGGTGCGCAATGGCGCTTACTGCCGTCTGAAAAACCTTGTGGTTGGCTACACCCTGCCTGAGAAGTGGGTCAAGAGCTGTGGCATAGGCAGCGTAAGGATTTACTTCAGCGCACAGAATCTCTTCACCATCGACGACTTCTACGACGGCTATGATCCCGAGGTGTCCTACAGCGGCTCTGTCGGCGGCGAGTTCTATCCCATCATGCAAAGCTTCACCTTTGGCCTTGACCTGAAGTTCTGAGGCTCCAGTCTTTCCTAAACAATATTCCTATAAAAATCACACTTTTGCAATGAAAACAATCACATCAAATATACAGCGGCTCAGGGGGCTCGTCACCGCATTGGCTGCCGTGCTCTGCTTAGGCAGCTGCAGCGATTACCTCGACAAAGAGCCACAGAGTGAGTACCTGTCGTCCAATTTCTACAATAATGAGGGTGCCATCCGCCAAGGCGCGATGGGCTGTTACCAGTGTCTGTGGCTTGACCATTACTCCACCAGCAGTATTCCCCTCTCCATCCTTTGGGATATGTACACCCCGTATGGCATCGAGCGTGCCGACAACTCATCAATAGGCGTGGGTAATCTGGAACTGCGTACCAACTGGAGCGTAGAGAAGATGTGGTCGGTGCTGTTCACCTCCATTGCCCGCTGCAACACGGTGCTTGACGGTGCCGCGCCTTTCTACGACGAGCTCAACGATGAGGCCAAAGCCTATCTGGCCGAGATTAAGACGTTGCGCTCTCATTTCTATATCTATGCTGTCGCGTTGTGGGGTGATGTGCCTTACTTCGACCACAGTGTGACCGAGAAGGAGCAAAAGAGCATCGGGCGCACGCCTTGGCAGGAGGTAGTCGATCACGTGCTGAGCGACCTTGATGATGCGGCTGACCATCTGCAGTGGCAGCAGTCGGAGTGGGGCCGCATCGACAAGTCGGTGGCACTTGGCCTGAAAGCCCGTCTGGCACTCTATGCAGGCTCATGGTGCAAGTTCGGCTTCGGGCGTGCCGGCGATACTGATGCCGAGAAGGCCAATACCTATTTTCGCATTGCCGCTGAGGCCGCCAAGCGCGTCATGGACGAGAGCGGGCGCGATCTGGCACCCAACTATGACGACCTCTTTACCCGTGCCGGGCAGCTGAAAGACGCGACAAAGAAAGAGACCATGCTGTTTATGATGTTCTCAGACAAAGGCAACAGCGTCAGCCACTACCTCACGTGGGGCGAGGGCTCGCGCATGTTCGCCCAAAGCGGCCGCTTCCCGACCCAACAGTTGGTTGACACCTATGAGATGAGTAATGGCAAGCGCATCGACGACCCCACCTCGGGTTACAATCCAAAGCATCCGTTTGCCAACAGAGACGCCCGCCTCAAGTCAACCATCTATACACATCACGACACCATTATCGGCAACACAGGTACGAAGTTTAAGTTCCTCATGGAGCTCTTCAAGCCCACTACTAAGTCATGGGACGAGAATGGCGTGGAGACTGATGTGACCAACAAGGACTATACCGGCTCTGTGGCGCAGTACGGCTACGTGCAGAGTGGCGTGGGTTACTTGTGGAAGAAATACAATCACTTCGACGACGAATATGCCTATCAGCCCACCTACAACATTCAGATACTGCGCTATGCAGAGGTGCTGCTTACCTATGCAGAGGCCAAGATTGAGCTCAATGAGATAGACCAGTCGGTGGTCGGTGCCATTGACAAGGTGAGGCTGCGCAGCCATCAGCCGGGCATCCTGACGGTTGACCCGAGCCGTGAAGGCAATCAGGTGAAGATGCGCCAGATTGTGAGACGGGAACGCCGGGTGGAGCTGGCGCGTGAGATGGGGATGCTCTTCGACATGCGCCGCTGGAGAACGGGCGCCATACAGAACGCTGAACCCACCTATGGTTTCCTTCAGCCATCGGGTGTTGATGCCAAGAAAGGCATTTATCCCGACGGCTACGAGCAGGCTCCAGTCGACCTTATCCCGTCGTTCGGCGAACCGGGCTCGGAGCGCGATCTCAACGACATCTCTTCTTACGCCGCACTCGTGGCCAAGGGCTACAACCTGCGTCACAGGGACAACGACCGCTCTTGGGACGACCGCTTCTATCTCTGGCCTATTCCGCAGACCGAGCGCAACAAGGCGCCGTGGCTTGAGCAGAACCCGGGCTATGGAGAATAAGCCGTCGCGTAAACGAACAACATTAGCATAAACTAAAGGTGGAAATCTGTTAGTTGCCACCGAAACAAAATTCAGACATTTATGAAAAGCTTCAGATATCAGTTCATTATGCTCTTCATCGTGGCGCTGTCCGGCTTGCTGTCCGCCTGCTCCAACGATGAGGACAGCCGTTCCTACGAGCCTGTTTCAGTAGTTGGCGTTAAGGTTGACGGGACGCTTTATCAAGTCAACTACTCCGGCGACAGCGCCATTGTCAATTTGGCGTCCGGTGTTGATTTGTCCAGCGTCAAGCTGCAGTTGCTCATCGCCAACGGCACCGCACCGGCCTTTGTCAACGATAATACCTACGATGCGCGTCGTCCTATCGACCTGAGCCTCAAGGGCTACGACGGAACCGCGTCGGATGTGAAGCTATGCGTGCGCTCAGCGCCGAAGCTTACATCATTGAGCATTGCCCGTCTTGATGTGCCTGCCGGTAATGTCTATACCAGTTCCAAGTCCGTCATCGTACAGGTCGATCCCGGTACCGACCTCACGGCGCTGGCCGTCACCATGGAGTTTACCAACGGCACGCTGTCTGGCTTTGAGAACGGCACGGTGAGGGACTATACCAATCCTGTCAGCTTCTCAGTTTTAGGCGTGGATGGCATCACCGTCTATCCCTATCAGCTCATCATCACCACTGATCCCGTAGGACCGGCTACTATCAAGAGCATGACCATCAACGGTTTGCCGACCACGAAGGTAGAGGTCAGCGGAACCACCGTCACGCCTTACGTGGGCAGTCTCACCAACTTGTCCAGCGCCACCGTCACCATTCAGACAGGCTATGGCAATGAGATTGACCCGTCATTTAGCGGACAGGGACTCAACTTACTGTCAGGCAACAATAAGGTGACCATCACCGGCACCAACGGTCAGCCCACCGAGTTTACCATCGCCACACCGCAGCTCGATCCTGAGGTGATGTTCATCAAGAGTTCTGCCGAACTGGGCTTCAACGGCAACGACCTCGGTTCCGTGGGCTTCAGCGGCAGCTGTCTGCTCACCACCCATACGGCCGGCACTAAGGCACCGGTATGGTTCGATCTGTCTGGCAACCAGCTTGGCCAGCTCAGCGTCAAGGGCTGCACAGGTGTGAGTGGCTTCGGTTTCAGAAAGTTTGCCACAGACGACAGCGGGGTCATCCTCGGTTCATCGCTTGGTATGTCGTCGGGCGAGCAGTGGGTCTATCGCTGGGGAAACGTCAATGCCGACCCGACGCCTTTCATCTCCTTCTCTAAGGCCTCACTTGGCACGTCCTACAATCCGCGTGCTGCCGGACTCAATATCTCAGGTTCGCTCAGTGGCGACGCCACCATCACCATGGCAATGGCCCAGCAGGCCGATATCTTTGTATGGAAGGTGGCCAATGGCACTGTCGGCGAGCCGCAGAAGCTCACGTCGCCCGTGAAGTTCGGCTACTATGCCGCCATACAGCCGCTGCCCGACAACAAGGGCTACCTCATTGCAGCCACGTCGTCCAGTCTCAACGGCATCATTGTCACTGACAGCCGCCTCAACGAGCTCTTCCGGCTTACCGGCATGACGATGAATGATGTGTCGTGCATTGCCCACAACAACCGCATCTACATGGCCTATACGGTGATTGTCGGCAGCAACAAGCCCACCATGCGCATCTGCGACATCACCGATGGCACTGAGGCATCGTACAAGCAGCCTATCCTCAACATTCCTATGAAGGACCAGGCGGCCAACGGCAATGCAACAACCGACTCGGGTTTCCGCGTCATCGACGGAAAACTCTATGTCGCCTTCAGTTCAACCAACTCCGACCTCTATCTTTATAAGTTGGAACAATAAACTAAAGGTCCATTTCGTTTCATATTTAATTGAGGTGTATCAAAAGGTAGTGAAGTCCTGAAGCCGGGAAGTCCTGTCATTACTTTAACAATACTTGATTGTTGCCTGATTAGGCATATGAACGGGCTTCAAAACTTCCGGACTTCTGATACAGCCTCTTAAGTTAGAACCTTTCTCCGGGGTGGGCAGGGATGTTCGCCCCGGAAATTTACAAAACAAACCGATAATGAAAAGATTATTCTATGCGATTCTGACCTGTTTGCTGATGGTCAGCACATCGTGCAGCTCGTCTGACAGCGGTGGGTCATCAAAAGATGACAACTCGACGGAACAGTCCACCACCCATTTCTCAGCAACGTGGGTGACCAATGTGGGCAGTCCGGTGCTGATGTCGCGGGAGGCCATCAAGGCATGCGTGGCTACATGCAAGCAATATCATATCAACAACATCTTTATGTGCGTTTGGAACAAGGGCCAGACCCTTTATCCGAGCGACTTGATGGAAAAAGAGACCGGTGTCAGGCAGATGCCCGACTTCGCTGGCCGCGATCCTCTCAAGGAGATGATTGAGGAGGCCCACAAGGAGAACATCAAGGTGCATGCCTGGTTTGAATACGGGTTTGCCTCGGGCAACGGGCAGGCCGGGCCTCTGCTCACCGCCAATCCCGAATGGGCTTCGGCCGACAATGCCGGTAATGCCCTGGTGAAAAATAATTTCCACTGGATGAATCCCTTCATGCCTGAGGTGCAACAGTTCATGATTTCATTGGTCAAGGAGGTGGTGCAAAACTACGACATTGACGGCATACAAGGTGACGACCGCATGCCCGCACTTCCCGTTGAGGGCGGTTACGACGACTATACCAAACAACTCTACCGCAGTGAGACGGGCAACGACCCACCAGTGAGCAATACCAACGAGGCTTGGGTGAATTGGCGTTGCGACAAGCTTACGCAGTTTCAGGCCACGCTCTACAAGGAGGTAAAGCAGCTCAAGTCATCGGTGATTGTCTCGTGTGCGCCCAGCATCTATCCCTGGGGCAAACAAAACTATCTGCAAGACTGGCCCACATGGCTCAGCAACGGTTATGCTGATTATATTGTCACGCAAGTGTATAGCACCAACCTGCCTTATTACCATCGTACCGTGGCACAGCAGGCCAGCGCCGTCAAGTCGGCACTGCGCGATAAATTGTATATCGGCATTCTTATCAAGAACGGTGACTATACGCCTGATGCGTCGTTCGTCAGGCAGATGGTTGAGACCAACCGCTCAAACAGCATTCGCGGCGAGAGCTTCTGGTATTATGACGGTATTGCTGCTTGCAAGGAGTTTTTTGAATCCTATAAATAATAACCTTATGCACAAGATTATTCTCTTTATTACTACACTGTTGCTGGCCTTACCCGCCAAGGCCAAGGGCTACGACGTCATAGTGGTGGGCGGCGGGACGAGCGGCGTGTGCGCGGCCGTGCAGAGCGCGCGCATCGGGGCGCGGACACTGCTCATCGACGCCACGCCATGGCTTGGCGGCATGCTCACCAGCGCGGGCGTGAGTGCCACCGACGGCAATTTCCGCTTGCCGTCGGGCATGTGGGGCGACTTCCAGCAGGCGCTCGTCAAACACTACGGTTCGTTCGAGGCCCTCGCCACCGGTTGGGTGAGCAACATCCAGTTTGAGCCGTCGGTGGGCAACGCCATCTTCCAACAGTGGGTCAAGGCCGAGCCGCGGCTGACCTACAAGCCTTTAGCTGCCTTTAAGTCGCTGAAGCGTCTCAGCAACGGGTGGATCGTGAGCTATACCGTCGACGGCCACACCGAGCAGGCGTCGGGGGCTTATGTCATCGACGCCACCGAGCTCGGCGACGTGGCCAAGGCCGCCGGACTGCCTTACAGCATCGGTATGGACTCGGCCAAGGAAACGGGTGAGGCGGATGCGCTCAGCGAGGCCAACGACGTGGTGCAGGACATGACCTACGTGATGACCCTGCAGGTATACAAGACACCGCAGACCATTGCACGGCCCGAGGGCTACGACCCGATGGAGTTCCGCAACTGCTGCGTCAACCCGCTCAACGACGGAAAGACCGCGCAGAAGCCGTGGTCGCAGCAGATGATGATGAACTATGGACGGCTGCCAAACGGCAAATACATGATTAACTGGCCGATGTGGGGCAACGACTACTATCTCAACGATGTCGACTCCACGCCCGAGGTCCGCGTCCGCCTTGAGGCCCGTGCCAAGGCGAAGACGCTGCGCTTTCTCTATTTTATGCAGACGGAGCTGGGCATGGACACGCTCGGTCTGGCCCGGGAATATCCCACGGCCGACGGTCTGCCGTTCTATCCCTACTACCGTGAGGGGCGCCGCTTCGAGGGGCGCGTGGTGTTCAACCTCAACGACATCCTCAATCCTTACGACCGCCCGACGGCGCGCTACCGTACGGCGGTGGCGGTGGGCGACTACCCTGTTGACCAGCACCACAACGAGCGCCACGTCGAGGGACTCCACCTCTCGTCCATCCCGTCATGGGGACTGCCGATGGGCGTGTTCTTCCCCAAGGATGAGGACCGGTTGCTGTTGGCCGAGAAATCCATCTCGGTGACCAATCTCGTCAATGGTACGACGCGGCTGCAGCCGGTGTCGATGCAGATTGGTCAGGTGGCAGGCACACTTGCCGCACTGGCCGTGAAGAGTGGATGCCGGCCTTATCAGCTCAGTGTGAGGCGGGTACAGAAGCAGTTGCTCTCCACGGGCAACTATCTGTTGCCGTTCCTCGATGTGCCGCGCGACAGTCCGCGTTTTGCGCCCTACCAGCGCATCGGTGTCACAGGCCTGCTCCATGGCCGGGGCAAGAGTGTCGATTGGAACAACGAGACGTGGCTTGAGGCCGACAGCGTGATGCACTATGCCGACATGCTGCCTACTTACTACTTCTACCGTTGCAAGCCGGTGGACGCCAAGGAGGATGAGGTGGTGACCGTCAAGTGGGCCTGCGACGTCATAAAGATGGTGGCGACGTTGGATTGCTCAGGCCGCGCCCGTCGTCAGCGTGCGGCATTTATCGATGCGACCATCGCGAAGTGCATGCGGCAGTATGGCATACCCGCCACGGGTCCGATTAAGCGCGGCGACTATGCGGTGCTGCTCGACCAGTGCCTCCACCCGTTTGAGATGAGGGACGTGGACCTGGAGGGGAGGTGGAAATAAAGTTATTGGTGTCCGCTAAATAGATATAACGACTTATGGAATCCCTTTGGTTTAAAGGAATCCCGCTCTAAGCATTATGCGACAAGCCCCTCCTTCAATTTTGTTCACTTTCAGGAGGGGCTCACAAAGCCTTCTCCAATGCTTCCTCCCAATCCTTTTCCGGGTGTTCCAAGAATCCATGAACGTCAATATAGTACATGAGCATTATCCTGACCATTGTAGCAAGCCCGGAGAAGCTCCATGACCGCGTAGTGCTCTTTTGCAGCAGCATCAGCAACAGATTGGCTATCAGTGTCGCATCAGCCAGCGTGCTGCGACGTGGAAGGTCCTTTATGCCCAGATGACCGAGCTTGCGGCACTCCATCATCGTTGCCGAGGTTATTTCGCGAAGGGAATCGAAACGCATTATCACGGCGTAAAGCATGATTGTCAGGTGACACCATGCGTTGAACTTCTTTACATACCGCTCGCCACCGTTCTCGCGGCTTATTTTGATGATTTTCTCCTTTTCAAGGAAATTTAACAGCTGTCCCAGTATCGGCTGTCCGATAAAATGTGTACTTTTGCCCATAGTTACTTGGTTTTTTTGCAAATACAAAAGTAACACAAAAAGGCTGGATTCCAAGCGAGGAATTCAGCCTTAATTTTGGTCACACTGTTCAAGGTTTAGCGGACACCAATAAAAGCGTATCTTTCCGGCCTCACCCAGGTCCTTTGCGGCCTGACGGGCGCTGAGTGCCGCGAGGTCGCTGTGGCAGAACACCACGTCGGGAGCGGGATGAGTCTTGAGGTAAGACTGCATTACGCGGTAGGTCATCTCTGACGACCAGTCGGTATCCATAAACCGGTAGTCGGCGCGGCGGTTGCGCTCCATGACCTGCATGAAGCCGCGGTGACGGTCAAGAGCAGGTGACGATTTCATCCCCCCCGTCAGTTCCTGTATGGTGCCTCTTCGCCCCTGTCGGCTTTCTCCCACTAACGACAGGGCATAGTTGGCCATGGCGCGTCCGGCGGCTATGTTGTCACCGCCAATATATGCCGTATAGTTATTGGTATCGGCCTTGCGGTCGAAGAGCACCACAGGTATGCCACGCCGTCTGGCCCGTGCAATTGCCGGAGCGACCGACTTATAGTCATTGGGCGCGACGACGAGAATGTCGACACCTGCGCTGACGAAACTGTCAATCTGTGCTATCTGCCGCTCGGAGATGTTGTCGGCGTTCTTGATGTCGACATCAACCACATTATTATACAGGTGTTGGGCGGAGAGCATCTCCATGTTCACCTTCTCGCGCCATGCGCCGCCCACACATTGTGAGAACCCAATGTGGTAACGGGCCTCCTGCCGGTTGCAGGACACCAGCAGCATGCACAACATGCTGGCGCATATGGCTGGCAGCAGCAGATGATGGTTGGCGGGCCTCATATGGTTTCCTGTTTTATTCCTCTATCTTCCAGTCGTCAATGCAGCGGCGCTGGCGCGAGAAGTTGACGCCGACCTTGAAGAGCTTGCGGCTGTCGGCGGCGAAGGGTCGCGCGTAGCCCTTGTCGTCAATCTGCCGCAGGGCGGTGTCAGCATCCTTGTCATACTTGAACTCGAAGATATAAATATAGTCTTTCGTCTTGGCTATCATGTCGATGCGGCCGTCGGATATGGTGCGCTCCACATCGGCGTAGAAGCCCAGGAGCTTGGTGACAACGTAGAAGGCGTTCTGGAAATAAAGCTCGGCATTGCCTACTATCCTGTAGTCGGTGTCGGCGAAAAGCACCTGCATGCGCCGCATGAAATCCTCGGGCCTGCCCTGGCGCAGGGCCATGACGAAGTTGCGGATGTACATCTGGCCGGGCTCGTTGCCGGTGTTCATATAGTAGGGCATGAGGTAGCTGGTGAAGCCCTCCTCGACCTCCTCGTTGGGGAAGCCGAGGGTATAGACCCGAAACTCCGGGTCATAGTCCTTGATGGTGAGGTAGCCGCTCTGGTAGATGACGGGTATGGGGTTGTCACCGATGGTGTCGATGGTGTTGAGCATGTCGGCCGTCACCTGCTGGCGGGTGAGGTCGGGCAGGTAGAACTTGTCGTGCTGGAGCAGGCGGACGAGGAACGTGGGCGTGCCGGTCTCGAACCAGTAGCTGCCGAACTCGCCCTTGGAGAAAGTGTTCAGCAGGCTGAACGGATTATAGACGCCGACGCTGTGCTGGTGGAAGTGGTAGCCGTCGTAGCGCCGCCTGAGCCTGGCGCAGGTCTCCTCGACAGAGAGTCCGTTGGTCTCGGCGACAAAGCGTATGCCCTTGTCGAAGTACCGGTGCATCTCCTCCTCCGTAATGCCGCAGATGGCCTGGTAGCGGGCATCCATCGAGATGTCGTTGAGATTGTTGAGGTCGGAGAAGACACTCACCTTGCCGAACTTCGTCACGCCCGTGAGAAAGGCGAAGCGGATGTATCGGTCCTGGGTCTTCAGCACCGAGTAGAAGGCCTTGAGCGTGGCGCGGTAGGCCGACTGCAATGCGTCGTTGCCTATGGCCTGCAGCATGGGCTTGTCGTACTCATCGACAAGGATGACGACCGGCAGGCCGGACTGCTCCGCCATCCTTTCTATCAAACCCTTAAAGCGCAGCTCCAACGTCTTCTCGGAATAGAAAGTGCCATATACTGCTTCTTGTTTGCTGAGGAAATCGTCGAGAACATGGTTTAGGCTGTCATCCGTTTCATATTTCCCCGTGTTCAGGTCGATGTGCAGCACGGGGTACTGCTTCCACTCCTTTTCCAGCTTCTCAATGGCCAGTCCCTTGAACAGCTCTCGCTGGCCGCTGAAGTAGGCCGCCATCGTTGACATGAGCAAAGACTTGCCGAACCGGCGCGGACGGCTAAGGAAATAATATTTCCCCTCGTTGGCGAGCCAGTAAATCATTTCCGTCTTGTCAACGTAGGTGTAGTCATTGACGCGCAGGCTCTCGAAGTCCTGTATTCCTATAGGGTATTTCATAGCATGTGTCTATGGTTGAACGACATCTATTGCAAAAATACATCAAATTATCTGATGAGCCAAGACTTTCACGGTTAAAATTGCTCCTTACAAAGGAAAATCTAACCGAAAGCGGAGCTAAAGCAGCTCCATCTTCACACCCAGCGACAGGCCGATGATGTCCCAGAAAGAGATGGAGGTGCCCTGGAAGAGAGACCGGATGTACAGGTCGCACGAGCCAATCTCATAGAACAGCTTGACGCGCTTGAAATAGTATTTCTCGGGATTGAAGCTGAACGTCACCTGCTGCCCCACGGCCACGTTGAGGCGGAACTTGGTCGAGAGTGCCTCGTAGTACTTGTCGGGATAGCGGCCGGGCTGACTTCTCCAGAACTCATGGCCATAGACGGTGTTGAGATAGATGCTCGACTGCAGGGGCTCAAGCGAGATGAGGTCGTTGAAGCTGATGCTCCAGGGAATGTAGTTCTGCTTGACGGTATTGGTCAGGTGGGCCTTGGAACTGCTGTATTTCGGGATGTATCCCCACAGGATCTGTGTCTCCCACTGATTTCTGCGGCCATACTGCCAGCCCACGCCGGCCGAGATGAGCCCCATGTTGCCGGCGTTCTGGACGACTATCTGCGTGGGGATAAGGCTTGCCCAGTAGCGGCGCATGCGGTTGACGCGGCGGTCATAGCGGTTGCCTGAAGTGCGGCCAGACGTGCTGTCGGTCTTGATTGCAGCGCTGCTGACAGCCGTGCTGTCCTGTCCCATTGTCGCGACCGGCATGGCCGTGACGAGGGCCAGCATGAGCCACTGGATGACAGTCCTTTTACGGTTCACGAAATAGTCAATAATGTACGGTCTCATAGCTGTAGCCTTGGGGAGTGAAAGTGAATATCTGGTAGTTGCGGTGGACGGCGGCGTCAATGCCGTACCACATCACGCCGTCATTGAAGATGTCGGTGGCCTTGCGCGAGTGGTCGTGGCCGTAGATGCAGCACTGCAGCCCGGGGAAGAGCTTCACCACATAGTCGAACATGCCTTTCACATTATTGTTGAACTGGTCGCTCCCCGGGCAGGCATGCATGACGAACACCGTCCGGTCAAAGGCAGCCGAGTCGGCAGAGAACTGCTGCTGCATGTAGTCGAAGTTGGGCACTGCGGCCATATAGTCATACTCGGTGGCGTTGGTGTTGATGCAGATGAACTTGATGCGTGCCGCGATAAAGGAGAAGTCAAGGCCGGTTCCGAACATCTTTTTCCAGACCTCGTCGCCCGTACCCAAAAAGTCGTGGTTGCCTATCAGCACGACATATGGCTTGTTGAGTTTCTTGATGATGTCCCAACCCCACTCGTATTCGCGTGTGGTGCCAGTGTCGGTGAAGTCGCCGCAATGGACTACGAAGTCGATGCTGTCGTTGGCATTGATGGATTTCACTTCCTCACCGAACTCCTTGTGCCACAGGTGGGTGTCGCTGATGAAAGCCACGCGTATGGTGTCGCGGTCGCGGAAGCTGTCCTCGATGCGCGAGATGTTGGTGACATTGAGGTTGGTCTTTCCCTTGTAGTTGCCGTCGTAGGGGTGCGCCTCAAACGGTCCCTTGTCGCAGGCCGCGAGGGAAAAGGCGAGCAGGCACAGCGTTGCCAGCCGTGTGAAAGCCATGAGTCGGATCTGTCGCATCTGTATGTTGGGTTTAATTTGTCTGCAAACTTACGCAAATCTTTTTAATTATCCCGCCGGTTGAGTGAAAAAATGAGGGTGGAAGCGTGGAAAAACTTATGATGCGCATCAGCGCGATGATGCCATTGGGCCGGTGTGTGGTTCACTTGTCAACAGACACGCTGAGTGTCTGACTGTTGCGGCCCATGAAGGCCGGGTTGTACTCGCATACCGCCCTGACTGCTCCCGCATGGTAGGTGCCGGGGCGGTCGAGGATGTAGTCGGTCGTCAGCGTGTAGTCGCCTTTGGGCAGGGTCTCGAAATAGTAGTCGGTCTGCTCGTCCATCGGGCGCACATAGCAGTCCAGCCGCCAGTCGTAGCCGGAGAGTTGGCTGGTGGGCATCAGACAGGCCGGGCGCCGGTCGGTGATGCGCACGAAGTCGAGGTCGCGGTCGGCACGCACCTTGATGATAACTGTCACCCGGTCGCCCGTGCGGAGGGCGCGCCGCGTGCTGTCGGCAGGTGCTATGATGCGGCTCACGCGTAATCCGTTGCTCACTTGGGGCAGCGTGGAGGCCGCGGCCTCGTGCCAGCCCGTCACCACGGGCCATGCCACCTGTTGCGGAAAGGATCCTGTGAGGAAAGCCCCGACGGCATCAGCCGTCACGACGGGCGTATCCCATTTCTGCGTCTTCTTTTCTTCCACCAGCCACCGCTTCATGCCCGTGAGCAGGGCCGTGTCGTCGGGCGCAATCAGCGTCAGGGCATGGATGGCTGCCGTCACCGTCGGAATTTTGTAGTCGCGCCAGCTGTAGTAGGCCTTAGGCGAATCGAAGTAGGTGCCAAGCTCCGGCGATGTGACGGCATACTGTCTGAGGCTTTCCATCATGCTTCGTGCGGCCTCGTGCCGTCCGTCCTGATACAGTGCCGTGGCCACGCGCGCCTTTCCGAGGATGGTGAGATTGGAGCCGTGCTCTTCAGCGTAGTCCAACAGTTGCTTTCTCGCTTTCTTTGAGGCCTCTGTCAGTTTTGCCGCCTTTGCCGGCATGAGCGACAGCGCATAGAGTATATGGTAGGCTTCCTCCAAATCGCACTTCGTGGCACCGAGTTTCTCCATCTGCGTGCCATCGTCGGCGAGCCAGGCTGCCAACCTTGCCGTTGCCGGTTGCAGCAAACGCGCTATCTCACTCTGATTTCCGGCCAGCGGGGCAAGCATCTCGGCCACGGTCACCGTGACGGACCGGCTTGCGGGCATTCCCGGCCACCAGCTGAACGAGCCGTCGGCGCGGCGGAGCCGCTGCAGGGCCTTTAGGGGCGTGTCGGCATCATGCTGTGCCCCAGACTTATCCGCGTTGCCGCTCAGCCGGTTGAGCATATAGGCGGAATACACTTTCGAAGCCAGCGACAGCGCGTCGTCGCCTCTTACCGAATCTATTTCAGCCAATGCCTCACGTATGGCCTCGGCGGCCGGGCGGCTGACCGTCCTCACCTCCGGCACGCGCTCCTTGTCCGGGGCTATGGGTATCGTCCTCTCCATGCCGTCGCCGTGGCTTCCGGCTGAGGCCACAGCCCGCACCGTGATGTGCTGTATCATGCTGTCGGCAGGCACGTTGAGCGGAGCGTCGAAAGTCTTCGACGCGTGGGGTTTCAATCCTATCTTATACTCCTTGTCGACCAGCGGCAGTCCCAGCCCTACGGCTTTCACATGCAGTTTGCCCTTGAGCCGGTCCGCGCCCATATTGCTCACGGTGAGCGGCAGCAGGGCCTCGTCGCCCCGGCGGAGGAAACGCGGCAGGTTGTCGTCCACCATTAGCGTGAGCCGCGACTGCACCGTGGTGTCGAGTGAGGCCACGGCACCCTCGCGGTCGTGGACAAGGCCTTGCAGCCGCCAGGTGGTGACATTGTCGGGCATGGTGAAGTCAAATGTGGCCATGCCGTCGCTCCCGGTTGCCGTCGCCGGCGCCCAGAGGGCAAGTGTGCGAAAGTTGCGCCTGACGCGCGCACCGCTCTCTACGTCTTCCGCGGCCATCCGGCTGTGGCCGTGACGGTTGGCCGTGAGGTTCTTCGACGTGGCTGCGGTATAGTTTCTGTCTTCCGACTTCAGCTCGGCATCCCTCTTGATGACGGGAGCAGAGAACTTGCTCGTTGACGCCCCAGAGTCACAGACAACCTCCTCCAGCTGGTTGCTGTCGTAGCTCAGGCAGATGACGACCGGCTGGCCACTGGTAACGGTCACTGTTGTCGGCTCATAGCCGACGTATGAGGCGGTGAGCTGCGCCGTACCCCTGACGGGTATGGAGAATGTCCCGTTGATATCCGTCACGCCTCTCGCCCCCTGGCTGGTCTTCAGTGCGGCTCCCATCAGCACGTCGCCCGACTGGTCATAAACGATGCCGTGACAATAGCCGGGCTTGCCCTTGCCTTGTCTTTCCAGCGTCCAGCCGCCCATCCGATAGGCCACCGTCCGCGCATCGGCCTGCAGGAGGATGAGACCGTCGGCAAAGATTGCCGGACGGATGTCGGGCACGGTAAGCAGTTTTGGCCGACCTTCTTCGCTGTTTGTAATCTTGTCGTTGTCAAAGGTCTCGGTGTAGCCCGTTGGCAAGTCGTCGCTGAAATCCCAGTTGCTGTCCCAGGTGTTGTCGGTGATGAGGTCGAGTGCCCTGTCGTAGAGTGTCACCATGGCCTGCGCGTCGGCCGGCTGTCCTGTGGGCTTGGTTACGCGCAGCCGCCACGTCTGCAGCTGTCCGGGCTCGGCCACGCTGTCGGGCAGTTCCCATTGTGCGCGGAGCGCCGCTGTAGGCTCCTTGTAGGGCAGCTTGATGTCGTAGCTGTCTGTCTTGCCTTGGCCGAAGGCAGCCACCGAGAGGGTGATGCCGCCACCGTACAGGTCTCTGTCATAGATTAAGGCACGGGTGACGACGGTGTCGCTCAACGCCATCGAGCCGCGCTCTATCAGACTGTCGGCCGAGCGAAGCTCATAATAGAGCGTGAGACCTTTCTCCGTGGTTCCCATCTGTATGGTTACCGGCTGGCCGTTGTCGCTGAATGCGTCGTCTGATGCGGCAACCCAGAAAAAGACGGGCCTGGACAGACGGCGTGCCGCCGGGTCGATGACGGAAATGACGGTGGCAAGCGTGTCGCCCTCGCCCCACAACTTCAGCGTGTGCTGTCCGGCTTGCAGTGTCTTGAGAGGGATGAAGCCCTGGCGGTTGGCGGCCATCTCGCCTTTTGTGCCGTCGTCGAGTTGCCAGCTGACGTTGCCCTGCACCTTGTTGCCTTGTGCGTCGCTGAGCAAGCAGTTGACGGCAAGCAGCGAGTCGTGGCAGTAGCCTCTTGCATCATCCCGATAGATATCGTAGATGTCGCTGGAGAGAAAGGCTTTCTGGTTGCTGTAGCTCAGGTGTACATACGCCTTGCTTTGCTGGCCGTCAGGCGCAGTGACGGTGTAAACCTTTTCAAGATAGTGGCGAACATGTTCGTCGGCGGCTTTTGGCACGGCAATGTGAGCCGTAAACATGCCCTTGCTGTCGGTGAAGAGGGCGGAGTCGCCAATGGCCTCCACCCTGGCTCCGGCCACGGGAGCACCGCTGAGCAGATAAGCCCTCCCCCTCACGGTCACCGTGTCACCGGGCATATAGTGAGCCGGAGAGGTGAGGAGGCTCACTTGCAGGCTGCTTAATTTGTATTCCTCTATTCGGAACGACAGTCCGTCCTCGTCAATATTGATGTCGTCGGTGTGCTTGCTTAACGGGCTTCCGGTGAGCTGCTCCAGCCGCGCCACGGCTCCGTCAGCCTTCCATTGCGGTTCCATCCAGCCTCTGTATTCGTTGCCGGTTGCCAATTTCCCGGTGAGAGGAATGTCGCAGTATGCCGTGCCGTAGTCGTCGGTGGTCACGTCGATGGAGTCTATGGGATGTTGAGGGTCTGAGTTGTTGTAGAGCAGCAGGTGCATCGGCATGTGGCTGAGGGCCTTGCGCCGGTGTCCCGGCCGCCGCACAAAGGCCACTGCCGCCACGCGGGCCGTGTCGCCCGGACGGTAGAGGGCGCGGTCGGTGTAGGCGTTCAGGAGCAGCTGGCAGGGGCTGGCAGGCTCGGTCTCGTCCGGATAGACCATCGTGGACTCACGCCAGCGGTCTTTCTCCGTGAACGGGCGCACTTCCATGCCGCCTGTGTCGTAGGGTACCACGGCCTCGCCACGGGCATCGGTGGTGAACACACCGTGGACGGAAGACTCTGACGCGGCACTGTCCACTACGGCCTCATCCATATCATATTCGGCCGTATCGGCCACAGCGATGTCCTCCTCGCCGTCAATGGCGGCATCATTTTCCTCATCATCGACGGCCGTTTCGCTGTCTGCGTCTTCTGTCGAATTATTATCTTCATCGCCTATCGCAATCTTTGCCCCGGGTACGGGACGGCCCGTGCGGGTGTCGATGACACGCATGCGCACGGTTTCCGCCGACACGGGGCTGATGGTGACGTTGAGGTCGCTGACGATATAGTCGAGGGTCACCGGCTTCACGCCCTGCGCCCTGGCCACGACCTTGTAGGCTCCGTAGGCCAATTGGGGCAGTTGCAGACTGTCAGTGGCCGGATGCCATACGGTGCCTTTGTTAAATCGTCTCGTCGCATGCCATAGCGGCTCGCTGCTGTGCCGGCCTTTCTTTGTGCCATACACAGAGACATCAGCCTTTGACAGGTTGGCGGACTCTAAATGCAGCCATGGCTTGTCTTTGGAATGGACGTACTTTCCATTGAGACTGATGGACAGGGATGGCGTCTCGGCTGTCGACTTGATATTGCGCAGCTGATTGCCATAGTCCGACGTGTCGCCTGCCCACCGCCGCAGGGCGCTGGCGGCGAGGGCCACGGCGGCGGAGTCGCCCATCTGGCACGCCTTGACAGCGGTGATGAGCTGGCTCTCCCTCAGGTCGCCATATTTGGCGAGCAGCGAGTCGCACCATTGCACGGTACGCCTTTTGCCGTCCGTCGGCACCATCCACAAATCGGTGGCGAGGGTGGCGGGGCGGTTGCCTGCCTGCTCATAGTAGTCGTGAGCCTTCTTGTATTGCCCCGTCTGCCATGCGACGGCACTGAGCAGGTCACCACCGAACACCTTGGCACCGGGGATAAGCAAGGGTGAGAGGCCGGTGTCCCTGGTGCGGGCCAACAAGGCGGGGTCGGCCATTGCTTCCTCTTTCTGTCCCAAGGCACAGGCGTAGACAGCAGCCAAGGCGGGCTGCGCTGTCTTGACCTCACGCTTCCTCTGTTCCAACTGCCGGCGGACAGAGACTAAGGAGTCGTCGCCGTAGGTCTGCCGCACCACTGACAGGCGGAGCAGTTCGGCCGTGAGCAGCTGGCCGTAGTTGTTCTCCCTCAATGCCTTGCCGCTGATGCGGCCAAGGAGTGTTATCTCATTCTTTGGTTTGTCGGCCTTGGCCTGGCGGTAGACGTCGGCCCAAAGCTGTTGGTAGTCTTGTTGGGCATGCGCGGGTAAGACGGCGCACAGCAGGAAAAGCAGGATGGTGTAGCAGACTCTCATACGCTGGTGAATTAGTGAGGCTCCCCGTCGACTGGCCGGGGCAGTGACCAGGACCCGGTATTCTCTGATAATAATAAGATGAGGCAAAGGTAAGCATAATTATCGACAGTGACTGCATTTATTGTATAAAATCGCGGATTATCTTGTGCTGTCCAAATCTTTTGCTTATATTTACAAGTGAAATTAATAAGCAGCAGACGATGAATTATCCTATAGGCATACAAGATTTCGCCAAGCTACGCGAAAACGATTTTGTCTATGTTGACAAGACCGCCCTGGTGTATGAATTGACCAGAAACGATGGCGTGTACTTTCTCAGTCGCCCGCGTCGCTTTGGCAAATCGCTGTTGGTCTCCACAATCAAATATTATTTTGAGGGCCGTGCAGAGGGCCGCGCCGAGGGTCTTGCAGAGGGACGTGAAAAAGGCCTTGCAGAGGGACGTGAAGAGGGCCGTGCAGAGGGTCGTGAAGAAGGACGCGCGCAAGGCCGTAGTGAGGCCTTGGCGGGAATGGCAAGAAAGATGCGGCAGAGCGGAATGGAAGACAGTCTCATCATGCAGCTGACCGGCCTGACGGCCGACGAGATTGCAAGGTTATAAACAGGCTTGCATCACCTGCGGACGGTGGCCGGCACGAGGCCGGCCACTACACTGCCACGATTGAACCGTTGTGGACATCACCCCGTTATACACCGATGATTGGCTTATTGCAACTTTTCCCTCCCCATTGGGGAGGGCCTCACGGCTTATACACGACCGTCAGCAGCAGTTCGCGGCCGCGGAGGGCGGTCTCTGAGCGCACGGTGGTGAGTTCGGAGACTGTGGAGCGGACGTAGGACTTCGTGTTGAGCAGATTGCTCAGTCCCAACTCATAGTCGATGTGACGGGTGGTAAGTGCTACGACGGCATCGGCGAAGAACGCGTCCTTATATTTCGAGGGTGTGAGCTGGTTGTGGTCGTACTCGCCCTTGACGGTGAGGCGCAGCCTGCCTGCCGGCACCACAACCTTGGCCGTATGCTGCCAGTTGTTGAACGCGATGCGGCTCCCACTGGCCGGACGCATGTCGTCGTAGGCATATTGCAGGGCGTAGTCGATGGAACAGTCGGCGCAGGGCGAGAGGTACAGTGAGGCCTTGGTACTCAGCACGTTGTATCTGGCCGGTGAGACGATGCCGTTCTGAAACATCCTTGTGTTTGAGTGGTTGTACATTCCGCGCAGTGACAGCTTCCCGCTGAGGAGAGGCAGCCCCTGCTGATACATCATCGTGGCGTTCCAACTGTCGCTGTTGGTCCTGACGGGTGTCATTCCCGTGATGATATACTCACCGACGAACTCGCGTGAAGGGGTATATGGAGCGGTGTCGAACGAGCGGGAGACACGGGCCATGAGGTGCGTGCCCTGCAGGCTGTTGCGGTAGGAAAGCGTATAGCCAACCGTCTTGCTTGTGGCCACGTCGTATCCGGCGCAGCCCCTGCTGAGGTAGAGATAGTCCTGCATGATGAGCTGGCCAAAGAAGCGGTTGAAGTCGGGCGGCTCTACGCTGTAGCTGCCGTTGAGGCTCATGGTGAGCCGTGAGGTGATGTCCCATCGCACAAGCAGCGACGGGGAGATGTCTAACCGGTAGCTGCCGCCGTCGCTGCTGTATTTGTAATGCGAGCTCTCGAAAGGTACGTCGAGGGAAATTTTGAATTCACTGGTGTTGTACTGCAGCTGCGGACTGGCGTAGAGCTTGGCGTAGCCGAAATGGCTTTTCCCTGTTGTCGTTCCGATGCTGTCGGGCAGACCGCAGGCGTTGGCCGTGAGATAGCGCAGCAGTCCTTTTACGCCAAGCCTCATGCTCAGGCTCAACGGCCCGAGCTTCCAGCCGCCGGAGGCGTAGGTGTCGGTGGAATAAAAGCGCTGTGAGAGCGACTGCTGCACGGTGGAGTCAACATAGAGATGCTGCGGCCGCTGCTGAATGTTGTTGTTGGAATAGAACGAGATGAGCGTTCGGCCGTACCGGCGGATGACGTAGAGGTTGTCGCGGAAGTCGAACACCGGCAGGCGGGCATGCTGCTGATGAGTGTAAGTGCCGGTCTCGTCGAGGTGCTGCGACTGCCAGGTCATATCGCCGGAAAGCGAGTTGCGCAGGTAGCTCTTCGCCGAGTTGTGCTCATATTTCAGCAGGGCGTAGAGTTCGTTGGCGTTTTCGTGCCACGCCTGCCCGTTGCTGATGACACGGCTGCCGCCGGTGGGGGTGTATTCCGTGGTGCGCTCTCCCCACGCCTTGTCACGATTGTTGCTGTAGATGAGCTGGAGACTGATCTGCGCGTTGTCGCCGATGCGCTTCATGGTGTTGGCCGTAAAGGCATGGCTGCGGTTCATCAGACTGCGCTCACGGGAAAGGCCCGAGGCGGCGGGAGCCGATAGTCTGATGAAGTCCTTCGGCTTTTCGCCGAGCCAGTCGTCAAGGCTGAAGAGACTAGTCGATTCCCGGCTTACGTCTGTTCCCGTGTTGTTGGTCTTGTAGGTGAGCATGGTCTGGAAGTCAGACTTCAGCCGCAGGCCGAATCCCTCGAAGATCCATCGGCCCATGTCGTAGCCGTCGTGTACGCTTGCGTAACCGCCGCCGGCCTTCCATGAGGTCACCCAATGGGTCCTGGCGCTGTTCTTCATTTTGATGTTCACGGCGGCATCGTCGGTAAACGTGAAGTCCTCAAGCACGCGGATGGGCTGGTGGTGGCGCATCACCTGCACCGATCCCACCTCACCCTGCGGCAGCGTGTTGGTGGCCGTGCCGTACTTGCTGCCGAGCATGTCGAGTCCCTCGATATAGAACTTGCTGATGGGCTTGCCCTCATAGGAAATCTTTCCCGTCGATTTGTCCACGTCGAAGCCGGGCATCTTCGCTATCACGTCGCCGATGCTTCGGTCGTTGCCGTTGGCGTAGGCTCCGACAATATAAGATATGGTGTCGCCATGCTCGTGCACCTTGTCCGACTTCACCGTGACCTCATGCAGCTCTATCGACCCGTCGCTCATGCTGACGGTCAGCGGCTTCATGCTGCTGCTGACGGCTATGCGCCGTGTCTTGAAGCCGAGCATGCTGAATGTCAGTGAGTCTCCGGCCTGGGCCTTGATGGTGAAAGCTCCGTCGCTGCCGCTGCTCGTGTATCCGCCCATCTTGTGCCCCGGCGTATATCGCTTGATGATGACCGACGGCAGGGGCTGTCCCTTGTCATCTACCACATGGCCGCTGACCACGGTCTGGGCGGCGGCGGACAGGGCGGACAAGAAGATGAGCAGACAGATAATCCTTAATGATTTCATTGCAGCTCCATCTGTGGAATTACGGTCGTATTCTTGGGATAGGCCTTGGGGTTGCTTCTGCGCTTGAGGTAAGCGTCACGCTGAATGTCCTCAAACTTTTTGTTCTGAAAGTTGTAGTAGGTAACCGGGGACGCGCCTTTCGTCGTGATGCCCGAGGCCTCGATGGTGATGAAACCCTTTGCCTCGGCCGACAGTATCAGTCCGGGCAGTCCGCCCAATTTCCATGGACCTAAGGAAACGGGAATTTCCTCGGTAAACCAGACGGTCCACTGCCGTCCGCGGAACTGCGCCGTAGCCATGGTGCATGTGTACCCGAGTATCTGTCGGGTGCTGTCCGCGCTGATGCTCCATTGCTGCGCGGGGGCGGCCTCGGTTATCTTGTACCCCTGCCCCATGAAGCTGGTGTAGGTGATGAACGTGTTGCCGCTGCGGTCTCTGTAGAAATAGTCACCGTGGTCGGGTCCGCTTGCCCTTTGCTTGGAGGCATCGTTTCTGTTGTTTGCCTCGTCGAGCATCTCCTGGAGAATAATCATGGAGGTCTGCGCGTTGCTGCTCAGTGAGTCGTCGCGCAGCTTATGGAGACTGAAATACTGGCTCGTGGTCTTACCCACGCGCAGCGTGAAGTCGTCGTGGTACCGGCCGCAGGTCTCGCGGTATGTCACTTCCATGAGGCCCGGCTTCAGGACGCGTCTCTGCTGCGCCGAAAGGGCCAATGGGAAGAGAAAGAGGAATATAAACCATAGCCTACAGAAACCCTCCTGCTTTGCGCGCAATGCAGGTCCCTTCCCCCTTCCCCCAAAAAATGGGGAGGGTGAGGTTACCATAATGGATGATTTTGTTTTGTGGTATTGATTCATCGTGTATGCGAGATAATTGATTTGTATCCTGCGGATGGTGGGTGTTGCAGGTGGTAGTGTAGTGGGCGGCCTTGTGCCGGCCACCGTCCGCAGGTTTTGCCGTGACTGCCATACCAAGGGTTGGTGGCCGGCACGAGGCCGGCCACTACACTACTACCTATGTCTGCTTACTGCATCTTGAACGACAGCGGGATGTTATATTTCACGTTGACAGGCTTTCCGTCTTTCTTTCCCGGTTCCCACGCGGGCATGCTGCTCACCACGCGCAGGGCCTCCTGGGCCACGGCTTCCTTGGCCTGGGCTTCCTCCTCCGGCGTTACGGCCGTCTTGATTTTAACGTCCTTGTGTTCGCCCTCGCGCGGTGTTACCGGTGTGTACTTGGCACCGTTATACACCACCTTGGCATCGGCAATGCTGCCGTCGGCCTTGACGACGAAGCTCACCACCACACGGCCCTGGACACTGCACTCCTTGGCAACGGCGGGATACTTCACGTTCTGGCTGAGGTACTGCATCATGGCAGCTGTTCCGCCTTTGAACTGCGGCATCTCGTCGATGACGTCAAAGGTTCCTTTCTCCTTCTCTTCTGCTGAGGCTGCCTTCTTCGTTGTCACGACAATCACACCATTGGCACCCTTTGCTCCATATTTGGCAGTCTGGGCTTTGTCCTTAACGATTGTGATTGAGGAGATGATGTTGGGATTGATGTTTGCAAGACTCGAATAGGATGTCTCTTTACCGTCAATGACGATTAACATGTCCTTGAACTTGCTTGCGCTCTTCTGGGCTAACTTCTGCTCCAGCCTGTCCAGCGAAGTGGTATCGGTGTGAGTCATGGTGGCCTTCTGTGTGGTTACGGCGGGACGGGAAGCAGCCGGAATGGCGGTATTGGCCACCTTATAGTCGGTGACGGTACGGGCCGACACGGCGAGCGAGACGGCGACGACGGGAACTACATACATGGCCTTGAGCCAGGAATATCGGTTTTGCTTGTTAATGTTCATCATAGTGATACGTTGTTTGAGGGTACTGTGGTTGATGCCGTTGACCACGGAGTACCCAGCCGCGGCCATGGCTTTTCTAACTAAAAGGTATTGATACTGGCGTGCATCGACGCCGCTTGAGAGCACCGCCGCGTCAGCCTCGTACTCGTGGATGGCGCGCAGGTCGGCGCGCAGCATCCACATGGCGGGATTGAACCACTGAAACGACGTGAGGATATCGACGAGCAGCACATCCCATGAATGATGCCGGCGGATGTGCTCGCGCTCGTGCGTGAGGATGGCACTGTCGGGATGGGCGTAGTCGCTACGCGGCACCACGATGTAGTGCATCCAGGAGAATGGGGACACCTCCCCATCGGCCACGGCAATGATGGTGCCGTCGGCCTGCCGGTGCCTCTCGCATCGGCGAATAAGTATGCATACCTTCGATATCGAGAAAATTATATGGAAAATCGTGAGCATGACACCTGCCCAATAGACCGCCACTAACGCCGTATGCCACCAGGGCGTGGCGGAGACCTCGGCCGCGCTGCCGCCTATGGCGACGCTCGTGTTCACCGCCGGTGCCGTGGGCAGCACCTCGGTGTGGTGGATGGTGATGACGCACAGCGGCAGCACGAAGGAGGCCACAGCGGTGCCCAGCAGCACCGCGCGGTTGAGCTGGTGCAGACTGTCACGCGACAGCAGCAGACGGTAGAACATGTAGAACACCGCGATGAGTGCCGCGACCCGGATGTCGTAATAGAGGAAGTCCATAGCGTTTCATTTTGGGTTTCTTGAGGGATTACTTGCCCTGCTCTATCTGTTCAATGAGCTCGCGCAGCTCCTCGACGGAAATCTTCTTCTCCTTGACGAAGGCACTGACGGCCGACAGATAAGAATTGTCGAAATAGTTCTTTATCACGCCGGCAAGCGTGTTCTTGCCGTACGCTTCCTCTGTGACGGCTGCCTTGTAGCGATAGCTGTTGCCGAACGCCTCGTGGCTGACATAGCCGTTGCTCTCCAGAATGCGCACCTGGGTGGAGACAGTGTTGAAATGTGGTTTGGGCTCAGGATACAGCTTCAGCATGTCCCTGACAAACATCGGGCCGTGCTGCCACAACATATCCATGATTTCCTTTTCCTTTGCCGTTAGCTTCTTCATAATAGTTGGCTTTAATGATTACACCGGCAAAGTAACGAAAAAATATAGTTAGTACCAACTAATCGGATTAGTTGTTACGATTTATTAATATATAAAGGCTTTGATTTAACAGTTGTTGGCCGGGGCTTGCAGGGCTGAATAGTGGCGTAGCCGATAAAGTCCGTGGAGATGTACGCCACCGGTGACAGTGTAGTGGCCGGCCTGGTGCCGGCCACCAGCCGCCGGTGTTGCGGGCGTGTCTCCATCTGCGTGATCTGCGTA
>Ga0310695_10003440_pt1 | contig 31023 bp, 10 predicted proteins | sample RumenRJG_04DNA_FD_203882 | JGI IMG/M metagenome (GOLD analysis project Ga0310695, IMG submission 203882) | Bovine rumen microbial communities from Lethbridge, Alberta, Canada - RJG_04 (v2) (version 2) | ecosystem: Host-associated > Mammals > Digestive system > Stomach > Rumen | place: Canada...
TGGACATCGTCCGCGACGTCCTCGGCAACATCCGCCAGGTGAAGACCCTCACCCGTCTCGCCGACGTCCGAACGCTTTCCCCGACGCACTACGCCGTCACCGTCTATCCCCTCGCGGAGGAGCCCGAACAGGTCGCCGACACCGGGCTCTACGCCCTTCCCGAACACGCGCCGACCCGCGTCCTCGATGTCGCGCAGGGCGAGAGCGTCAAGGAGCTGCTCGTCGGCTTCCAGAAGGGAACGGGCGATATGCGGCAGTATCGCTACGTCGCCGTGAACGGCGACTGGACGCTCTACCAGCCGAGCGGGCTCGTCGAGGCGCAGGAGCTCTACTTCACCGAGGACGAGTCCGGCGCGCAGCGCCTCCACACGATCCGCGACGAAACCGGCAAGCTCTGGTCCCGGGACGAATACAACTACGTCTCCGCCTACTGGGGCTACCTCATCACCAACCGGATCGAGGGCATTCCCGGCGACGCCACGCGCACCACCTCCTGGTCCTACTACACCGATGGCCCTCACAAGGATCTCCTGCGCGAAACCGTCGAGCCGACCGGCAACCGCATCGTCTACGAATACGATGACAAGAACCGCGTCGTCCGCGAGTCGATGCCCCTCATCGAGGAGGAGACGCTCTATTCCTACGAGCCCGTCGACCCCTCCGATCCGCCGCTGCTCTGCGACACGCGCCCGCGCTGCGTCGTCCGCAAGATGCAGGGCGTCGAGATCCAGCGCACCTACTATGTCTACGGCACGAACGGCGTGGATGTCGTCGAGCGCGTCGGCGAGCAGGGCGCCGCCTACGGCGGAACGAACGTCCTGCGGACCGTCACGACCTACTATCCCGTCACGGGATCCGTGACCGACGGCCTCGTCCAGTCCGTCCGCCACGAGGACGGCACCATCGACAACTACGCCTACGACCTGACGGACGGCGTCTGGACCGAGACCATTACTCACGTCCACGAGCAGGCGCCGGACATCGTCCCGATGCGGACCACGCGCTCCGTCCGCGTCTACGACCCCCTCGGCCAGCTCATCGATTCCCGCACCGATCTCTGCACCATCGGCATCGAAGACCTCGTCCCCCAGGCCGACTGGACGCCCATCGAGCGCCTTCAGTACGCCTACGATGTCGACGGCAACGAAATCCGCCGCGAAGACCTCGCCGGTCGCCTCTGGACCGCCGAATGGGCCGGCAACTGCTGCGGCAAGGTCTCCGAGACCGACTGGCAAGGAATCACCACGACCTACGCCTACGATGCCGAAGACCGTGTCATCGCGAAGCAGACAGGATCCGTCCTCACGGAAACCGCCTACGACGCCCTCGGACGCGTCACGAACGTCGCGCGTCGCGGCATCGCCTCGGCCGACCGCCCCGCCGTGACCGTTCATCCGTCGAGCTTCGCGTATGACTCCCTCGGCCGTGAAACGATGACCGAAGGCGAAGACGATATCCGCTGGCTCTACACCTACGACTGCCGACCCGAAGGCGGCGAAATCCGCACCGTCACGGAAGCCCCCGGCACCGATTGCGAGCGCGTGACGGCCACCGTCACCGATCCCGCCGGTCGCACGATTCACGAACTCCGCAACGACGTTCTTCGCCGCATGATCGTCTACGCCCCACTCCTTGAAACCGTCTACGAAGGTTCGAAGGGCACGAATAGTCCCGTCTGGACCGCGATGGAAAGCGATTTGTTCGGTCGCCTCGCCGAAACGCGCCAGCCCGGTTTCGGCGGTGCCGTCCTACATGCTCGCAACCTCTTCGACGGCTTCGGTCGCTCCGTGAAAACCGAGGAATGTTATACGCACCCGAATCAGGGCGCTGCTCCTGTTGTGACCGGGCGTCGCCTGGCAACCTTCGACAGATTCGGCGACATCGTTCTCTCCGTCGAGGATGTCAACCGCAATGACCTGATTGACCTCGCCGGACCCGATGTGGTTATGTCGAACATGGTCGGCTATGTTGTCCGCGATGGATTCCTGTGGCGGGAATCCTCTCGACATTCCTTTCCCGACACGAATTCCTCGGACCCGCTCTGCGTGTCCACTTCACGCATTCGGCTGACCGGGCTCGGTGGCACGGAAACGACCGAACTCGGTTTGGCCCACATCGTTACCGACTCCCAGACAGTCGATGCTTTCGGTAGTGTCGCCTCGCAGCAGTCTTTCGTAGATCGTCTTTCAAGTCGCTTCCTTACGGTCAATGGCTCTGCGTTCTCTGCGCTCTCTGCGTGGAATCTTTCCATCGGCGGCCACAGCGTGTCGAACCGCATCGCGACCGGCATCCTCTCATCTCGCTCCTACGACGCGTTCGGCCGCGTGGTCGCCCAAACCGACGGCCGAGGCAACACGACCACGCTCGCCTACGACGCCGCAAATCGGCTCGCCTCCACGACCGATGCCACGGGCGCCGTCACCGCCTACGGCTACGATGCCCTTGGCCGCCGGACCAGCGTTACGAACGCCCTGGGACTCGTCACGATAACGGCCTACGACCTCGATGGCAAGGTCGTTTCGCAGCGTGGCGCACAATATCCGGTTGACTACACCTACGATGACTATGGTAGAATGGCGGCGATGTCAACCTACCGAACCGAGGACCTCTCTTCCGGTGACGTGACCACGTGGCACTACGACGAAGCCACGGGGCTCCTCGTGTTCAAGGAGTACGCCGACGGCAAGGGGCCGACCTACGACTACACGCCCGACGGCCGCCTCGCCCGCCGGACGTGGGCGCGCGGCGTCACGACCGACTACACTTATGACGCACAAGGCCGACTCGTCTCCAAGACCTACTCGGACTCGACGCCAAACGTCTCGCTCATCTACGACCGTCTCGGCCACACGATCTCCGCCATCTGCGAGGGCGTCTCCACGAACCTCTACGCCTACAATCGCCTCGGTCTGCTTACCAACGAAGTCCAGAACGGCACCACCATCGCCCGCTCCTACGACGCGCTCGGCCGCGCAACGGGCTATGCGCTCGGAGGCTCCGCGGGTGCAGGCGTATCCGGGGGCGCGGGCGGCTCGCCCGCGGCTACGGGAATGGCTGTCTCCTACGCCTATGACTCCCTTGGCCGCTTCGCCTCGGTTTCCTCCGGCACCAACGTCTTCTCCTATTCCTATCTCCCCGGCTCCGACCTCGTTTCTGGAATGACTGCGAACACGGGTCACGCCTGGGAACGCATCTACGAACCCGACCGAGACCTCATCGCCACCATCCACAACCGGTACGGTGACCGGACGATCTCCCGCTTCGACTACACCAACGACGAAATCGGCCGCCGCGTCGCCCGTGTCGATTCCGGCGAGGCGTTCGCCGAGGCGGCTTTCGAGCGTTACGGTTACAATGATCGTTCCGAATTGATTTCTGCACAGCGCTTCCGCGGAGCGGACATCGGCGATCTGACCGTGCCCGTTCCGAATCGTTCGTGGAGTTATGGTTACGACTCCATCGGCAATCGTGTCTTTTCCGCTGAAGATCGAAATGGACAGACTGTTATCACGAGTTACGAGTCGAACGAATTGAATCAATATACTAAAACGAAAACCTCGTGTGAGCCTTCAACAACATTCTTTGAATACGACGAAGATGGGAACATGACATTTGACGGTCGTTTTCGTTATTTCTGGAATGGCGAGAACCGTATGGTACGCAGTGAAGAACACGGCATTTCTACTAACGGAAAGCCCAAGGCTATCACCTATGAATTTGACGACCTCGGTCGAATGATTGCGCGCAAAGTTTCTGGAACAAATTTTCTTGAAACCACATTTCTCTGGGATGGATTTCGTATCGTTCATGAAGTTGGCAACGCTCATTCATCTTTCAACGTCTGGGGTGTTAACCTCACAGGAACATTTTCCGAAGTAGGTGGTGTTGGCGGGCTTTTGGAGGTTTTCACAGCCAGTGAGCGATTCTCCGTTTTCCACGATGGACATGGAAATGTCTCGGAATATATTTCGTCCGGCGGCGTCATCTCTTCACATTGCGAATACGGGATATTTGGGGAAATAGTCAAGTCGACAGGCGCCTGTTTCTTGCATAAGTTTTCATCCATGCCTTATGGATGCGAAACAGATTTTACAGAATATCAGTTTCGAAATTTTCGTTCTAGTCTTGGCCGCTGGATAAGTCGAGATATAATCGAGCGGCCAAACGACTACAATTATTGCAATAACTCAATTAATTATTTTGACTGGCTCGGCATGGCCCCAGTTCCGCTCAATGCATGGGGATGGCATGTCCCGGATTTTCTGATTTGGTACTACATCGGATTCGGAAAACCTATCGACTTGTCTAATTGGGTTGAATTGGCCCGGCTAAAAGAATCCATTGCCGAATCTATGACCGAGCTGAAAAAACGTGCGGTTCTGTCAATATCCTTGCCAAAATGCACAACCGAGAGCCCGATTCACTATCACATCCCCGAAACAGAAATTCCCGATGGAAATTTCAGAATTGCCGATCTGTCTAGACGATGGCAAGATGCATTTTTCGATTCATTGAAAGTCCTTAATGAGGGACATCTTGGCGTTACATATTCTTGCGATTTTTATTATGGTTGTGAATGTTGCCCGGGAGGGGGAAATCAATTTCGGAGACTCAAAGGATATGGCGGTTGCAAGTTTGTGTATCATTTGAAAGATCGATTTGCGAATCCTACTGATAAAGTGGGTATTCATGCCGACAATTATGAAGCACGGAAGGCATGTTTTGCTTCGTGTTCCCGGCAATCCGGATGGTGGGGAAGGCGATTTTCAATGTCAAAAAGGGACGCATTTCGCAAATGTATGGACGAGTGCGACAAGAAGTTTCCAAACACTGAATTTGGAGGCATTCCATATGATATAACGGCAACCTGGTCAGAGGACGTCGCATATACTGTAAACGAGGGATCCTGCCAATGAAGACCTTTTTCTCATTTTTTTTGCAAGCTATTTCCTTAGCGGCGCTGTATGTGTTGCCGTTGAACTGTTACCTTTCTTGGGCCGCGACTAAAAAAACTGTTTCAGCCGTCATGTGGGAGAAAGGCCGTTTGTTTTTTAACGAATTCGTTGAACCTCTTATCTCCGGCCTCGCTCTAGCGTTTGTTTCATCATTGCTATTCCAGTTCGTATTGTTGGTTTTAAACAGAATCTATCATCCATGCAATAAAACAATCCGTTTCTATGGCATCATGTGGAATTGCATGTGGAATTGTTTGCTAGTTTCTTTTGTTTTCAGTCTCTTGTTCGTTTCGTGCGCTTCTATGATCATAGATGACAATCAATCCGAGTTGTTGTCCTTCAAAGAAATCACTCTAGTTATGATTCTGTTCGCTGCAGGCCTTTTCTATTGGGGTGTAAAACTATTTGTCTCTAGCCGAAACATAGCGTCTGCGACGAGGCTTGTCTTGGAAAGTGAGAAGCCGTCCACTGGCTCTTCTGCAAGTGAGAAAAAAGCGTAGTCAAAAACACTCATGCGCGACGCGTCACAAGTCATTGATTCAAGCGGGGATGCTCTTGTATTCTCCGTTCTTCCAACCCGACTGAAGAGCGGAGAACGACGAACAGAGGCGCGCAGGATCCTCGACTTGCCAAACACGAACACCGCCGCTAGACTGTAGCGGCACAACAACGAACGGAGAGAACCATGCGAAAATCATCCGCCCGCCCACGCCAGTCCCTCAATTGCAGAGGAACCAACACTTCTTGGGGTGTTTCGTCGCGGGAAAAATGCATGCCTTGTGGATCGCCGACAAAAGAGACACAACATGGCGGCAGTTATGAAATAGTAACGCCTTTTTGGGGGCTGTAGAATGCATTTTGCAGTAGCCACAAGAAAACTAGGATGGCTTTTCGGAGGGGTTGGCATTGCCTACTTGGCCTCATTTTTCGTACTGTTTGATGTGACGAAAGTCTCGAGAAGTCCTCTATACGAATTTACTGAGAGCGGAAAATCACCTGTGGTGGGACCGGCTCTTTCCTTCATGGGTTGTACTCTTTGTAAACCTCATGGGCCTTCATTTCTTTGGTCAACTGATTACTTGGGAAATGAATGGCTTTTCGTCATGTATAAACCATGTATCTTGCTCTGGGGCATTTTCCGGGGCGATGTCGAGGTTGTCCCTAGCAGATGAACCATAATGCTCTTCGGAAGGGATTCAAATGAAATCCAAGCCGCTTTTGATTCTTGCCGTGGCTAGTTTACATGGTTATACCATCGCAGATTTCGTTCTCGAACCCGCCTCCTTCGACTTTGGCGAACGGACGGAGATCGAACGTCCTGTCTTGACGGCGACGCTGCGGAACGACGGCGACCGGACGGTCCACGTGACCGATGTCATCCGCACGTGCGTGTGCGCGAACCTCGAACTCTCCACGACGAATCTTCCGCCCGGCGGTTCGGCCGAGGTTCGCTGCACGCTCGACCCGAACGTCTTCTCGGGGCCGTTCCTGAAGACCTTCTTCATCAAGACCGACGACCCTGCCGCGCCTTCAATCACGGTTCCGATCCGCGGTCTGGTCCGGCAGCTTTGGGAGGTGTCGCCGGACAAGTGGCACCAGATGCGCGCGGGCGATACGAACGCCGTTCTCCGCGTGAAGGCCGCGCCGGACGCCCCCGCACTCGTCCGCACCGAGATCCTCGGTCCCGACGGCGCGTCGTTCGAGCTGCGCCCCGTCGGCGAGCGCGAGTTCGACGCCGTCTTCACTCCCGGCGACCAGCCGCGGGGGCAGCATCACTGGACCGTGAACCTCTATCCCGAGGGCGCCGAAACGCCCGCCCTCGGCCTCCACATCGGCGCGCAGGTCGGCGAGCATTGGAAGTGCGTTCCCGCCCGCCTCCGCGCCCCCGTGGACGGCAGTGACTTCGTCGCCGACCTCCTCGTGAAGCCCGCCGACGGCAAGGACCTTCCCGCCGACGTCGACCCCGCCGCGATCACGATCTCCCCCGCCTGGGACCACGTCGCCATCGAGCCCCTCGGCCCGCCCACCTGGCGCGGCATCCCCCTCCGCCTCACCGTCGGCGCCGAGATGGTCTCCTCCTGGGAGTTCCCGAAGACCTTCTACCTCACCATCCCCGACCACGGCGTCGCCTCCGTCTACTTCGAGAAGATCGTCCCGGCGTCCGACGCCGACAACCGTTAACGAAAGGGAATCGACTATGAACGCAGACCTTCACCAGGCGCTTCGCCGGTTTTTCGGAATCGCGGCCGCGGTTCTTCTATTGGTGCCGTCGGCCGTATTTGCAGACATCCTCGACAATGACGAGCCGATTGAAGAACCGGGAGAATGCGACGCCCGGACAAGCACATCGTGCGATTGCGACAAAACCGAGGATGGTGTCGAAAACGGTTGCATTCTGATGACGCTCGGGCTGGGAAGCACGACGCCGTGGACGGGATCCGATCCGGTTCGTTTGAGAATCTATACCGGCCAGGCGAATCCTTCCATCTCGACGCCGGCGCAACTCAAGTTGGTCCTCGGCTATACGTTCAAGAATCTTGGAGCGGATCGGACATCAACCGGAGCCCCGGCCACCGTCGACTTCGTCCAGTCCAAGGGTCTGGTGCTTCGCTTCCGCTTCGTGGAAGGTTCGTCCGTCGGCGTTCCGCTTGTCACGCTTCGGGCGGACGATGACGTTCGGCTCCAGATGGTCGATGTGGAAGGGTGGGCGACGCTTTCGAATCCCGCCTACTACGACCTCCACCCCGGTGACGGATCCGTATGGCGATTTGTCGCCGATCCGTCGCTCGGGCAGCTTGGCGACCTTGTTCGCACCATCGATTCGCGCGGCGTCGTCCGGACGCCGGAGGATATGGGCGTCACGGTCCACCGGGACGCCGCCGGATTTCTGCGGCAGGTCTGCACGCCGACGCGCCTTGCCGACGTCCGGATCCTCGACGACCGCCATTACACCGTTACGGTCTATCCGCTCGTCGCCGAACCGGAGACCGATTCCGAAACAGGGCTCTTCGTCCCACCGGCCAATCGTCCGACCCGTATCCTGGATGTCCGTCGGGGCGAAAACGATCGGGAGCTGATCGTTGGGTTTCAGAAGGGGACGGGGGATATGCGGACGTTCCGCTATGTTGCGCAGAACGGCGACTGGACGCTTGTCCGTCCGTCCGGACTTCGCGATGCCAAGGAACTCTACTACAACGATGACGAGGGCGGGGCGCGCCGGCTACATCTCGTCAAAGCCGAGGATGGCACGCTGCTGCGCCGAACCGAGCAGAACTATATGGACTGTCCCTGGGGCTGGGCGATCACGAACAAGGTCGAAGGTCTCGAGGGGGAGCTTCGCAACGTGACGACCTGGTCCTACTATTTGGACGGATTGAACAAAGGGAAGGTTTCCGAAAAGGTCGAGCCCAATGGCAACCGGATCGTCTACGAGTACGATGCATTGAATCGACTGATCCGGCGGTCTATGCCCCTCGTGGAGGAAGAGACATTGTATTCCTACGCCCCCGTCGATCCGTCCGATCCGGTTCTCTTGCGCGACACCCGTCCGCGCTGCGTCGTCCGCAAGATGCAGGGCGTCGAGATTCAGCGCACCTACTATGTCTACGGCACGAACGGCGTGGATGTGGTCGAGCGTGTCGGCGAGCAGGGCGCCGCCTACGGCGGGACGAACGTCCTGCGGACCGTCACGACCTATTACCCCGTCACGGGCGCCGTCACCGACGGCCTCGTGAAGTCTGTCCGCCACGAGGACGGCACCGTCGATGACTACGCCTACGACTTCGCGAACGGCGTCTGGACCGCGACCGTCACGCATGTCCACGAGCAGGCGCCGGACATCATCCCGATGCGAACCACGCGATCCGTTCGCGTCTACAACGCCATCGGCCAGCTCGTTGATCTTCGCACCGATCTCTGCACCATCGGCGTCGAGGGCCTCGTCCCCCAGGCCGACTGGACCCCCATCGAGCGTCTTCAGTATGCCTACGACATCGATGGCAACGAGATCCGCCGCGAAGACCTTGCCGGTCGTCTTTGGACCTCCGTCTGGGCCGGCAATTGCTGCGGCAAGGTTTCCGAAACCGACTGGCAGGGCATCACCACGACCTTCGCCTACGATGTAGAAGGCCGTGAGATTGCGGCTCAAACCGGATCGATGCTCGTCCAAACGGCATATGATGCCCTCGACCGGGCCACGAATGCCGTTCGAATTGGAATTGCCACGCCAGACCGACCCGAGGCCATCGTCCATCCGTCAGGTAGTGCCATTGATTCTCTCGGTCGCGTTCGAAGGAGCGAAGGCGAGGACGGTGTTCGCCGTGTTCACGGCTATGTCTACCGAACGGAAGGCGGCATGGTCCACACCGTCACCGAGGCTCCGGGCCGCGACTGCGAGCGAACGACGGTCTCTGTCTCCGATGCTCTCGGTCGTCCTCTTCAGGAGTGTCGAAATGGCGTTCTCCGTCGCTCAATTGTCCGAACGCCTTTTCTTGAAACAATCTATGAGGGTTCCAAAGGAACGAACAGTCCCGTCTGGCACGAGACAAGAAGCGATTTGTTCGGCCGTGTCGTTGAATCTCGCAAATCCGGGTTTGGCGGTGCCAATCTCCATTCAAAGAACACATACGACCAATATGGTCGAATCGTTATAACTGCGAATGGATACACCCCATCCGGAACCGAATCTGCCCAGGTTGTCACCAAGTCCAGAATTACGCAATTCGACCCGTCCGGGGTTCCGGTTCTTTTCGCGGATGATGTCAATCGAAACGGAATCGTTGATCTCGTAGGCCTGGATGTTGTCGATTCGAATGCTGTCGAATATGTCATTCTCGATGGTTCAATCTGGCGGGAACAATCTCGGTTTTCCTTCCCCGATACGAATTCGGATGCGCCTCTACGTGTGTCGACCGCCCGGTTCCGACTTTCCGGTCTTGGATTCTCGGAGACCACCGAACTCGGCACAGCGGCTCTCGTCTCCGACACCTGTACCATTGACGCATTCGGCAATTCCGTTACACGGAAAACGTATTGCGACCGTCAGGCGAACAAGGTTTTTTCGTTTGCGTCTTCCCCGTTCTCCACTCTTTCCGCGTGGACTCTTTCCGTTGACGGAAATGTGGTCTCGAATCGTACGGAGACCGGCATCTTCTCTGCACGCGCTTACGATGCCCTCGGGCGCGTGATCGCCAGCACCGACGGGCGCGGCAATGCAACCTCGTTCGCATTCGATGACTTTGGACGTCTTTCTTCCCGCACGGACGCATCCGGGGCAACGACCGCCTACGGTTATGACACCCTTGGTCGCCGGATCGCCGTCACGAACGCACTCGGACTTGTCACTACGGCCTCCTACGATTCCGACGACAATGTCGTATCTCGTCGCGGTGCGCAATACCCCGTCGATTGCACGTATGACGAGTATGGCCATCTGGTTTCTTTGACCTCCTATCGGGACGAAGCGTCAAGCGCTCCCGATACGACTCGTTGGTTGTTTGACGAAGCGACGGGCTTGATCACAAACAAGATGTCGCCTGTCGGAAAAGGACCGAGCTACGACTACACGCCGGACGGGTTCCTCGTCCGTCGCACGTGGGCACGCGGCGTCACGACCGATTATGCCTACGATTCCCGAGGCCATCTCGTTTCCAAGACCTACTCCGATGCGACGCCGAGTGTCTCGCTGGTCTACGACCGGCTCGGGCATCTGCTGTCGGCAATCTGCGCGGGGGTCTCCACGAACCTCTACGCCTACGACAGATTTGGTCGACTCACGAATGAAGTCCAGAACGGAACGACCATTGCCCGCACCTACGATGTTCTCGGTCGTGCGACAGGCTATGTCATCGGCAATGGCGAAGCCCCCGGCTCGGCGGCGTCGTATTCTTACGATACGTTTGGCCGTTTCGCTTCGGTCTCCTCCGGAACTAACGTTTTCGAATACTCCTATCTCCCCGGATCCGCTCTTATCGCCGGAATGACCGCGAACACAGGCCACGCCTGGGAGCGAATCTATGAGCCAGACCGCGACCTCATTGCTGCCGTCCAGAACCGTTTTGGAAACCGGACGATTTCCCGATTCGACTACACGAACGACGATCTCGGCCGTCGAATCGCCCGCTTCGATTCCGGCGAAGCATTCGACGAAATCGCCTTCGAACACTATGCCTACAACGACCGTTCCGAGGTGATCGGCTCGCAGCGGTTTTACGGTTCGGACACCACCGATTTTTCAAGGCCGGTCACGAATCGCGCCTTCGGATACGAGTATGATTTCGCTGGGAACAGGATTTCTTCGTGGCAAGAACAGAACGGCGATTCCGTCGCTACGAGCTACGAATCAAACGAGTTGAATCAGTATGTGGGAACCACGGCCGCGGACGAGACGGTGGCCTACGAGTACGACGACGACGGAAACCTGCTGTTCGACAATCGGTTCCGATATGTCTGGGATGCGGAAAACCGCCTTGTGGAAGTGTTGGATGCCGACACTTCCGTTTCGCGCTGGTTCGACGAGCGCGGCAGGACCATACGGAAGCAGCTCATTGGACCGTTCGTCAAGTCTCTCGAATCCGTTTGGGATGGATGGAATGTCGTTCGCGAGACCCATGTGACAAATGACATTGCTTTCTCGGCATACAACGTTTGGGGACTGGACAACCGCGCGACACTTCAAGAATGCGGAGGAATTGGCGCTCTGCTCAAACGTGTGACGGATTCGGACCAAGAAGCATTTCCCTTCTATGATGCGAACGGAAACGTTTCGGAATATGCTACCGCAGCCGGGTCCATTGCTGCTCATTTCGAGTATGCCCCCTTCGGAGCGATCATTTCCGGCTTGGATGCTTCGATTGATTTGTATCCCTATCGTTTTTCGACGAAAACTGTCGACGAACGCACGGGCTTGTATGAGTATCAGTTTAGGCATTATTCGCCCGATTTGGGAAGGTGGACGAACGAAGATTTGATTTCGGAGGAAATGGCTCTGTATGAGATGTTTCAATATCGGGCGATTCCAAAAGAACTGGAATGGTCTGCCCTCGATTTCTTGGAACATGTCAATGCCCGATCATTCGTCGATAACAATCCTATTGACGGCATTGATCTTTTTGGATTGTTGCCACGTGGCTCAGTATCTGATTGGGGTTCTGGAAGTACTTCGAAGGGCAACTGTTTTCGATATGCATGTAATGATCCTGCAGATATCAGCAAAGGCGAGGATCCGGCGGAGAATCCACCTGAGCTTGGTTCGTACAACGAAGACATGACTATAATATGTAATCGGGTTATGAAGGCGTTGTTAGACCGTTACCAAGAATCGATAAAACAATCGGACAAAGATTCCGATTGTGATGTTTGTTTTTACAAGGTGTTGTTTGTCTTAAAGCCCAAGGACAATGAAAAGTTCCAAGACTGGGATTTTCATTGGTATCGCCAAGACAATGATCATAAATGGAGCCACAAACAAGGGAGCTACCCTGTTGAAGGCCCCATTGTCGATCCCGAGGCGAATGCAAAAATGAATGGCTACACTCACATATGTGGATATATGTGTTTTCAAGAACCCAAAATTGATGTCGACAAATAGTAGTCGAAAGGAATCTCCGATGGAAAAGCATCACATTCATCCAATAGCATTAGTTGGCGTTAGTATTTTTTTATGCATTGGCGGACTTGCGGACATTTGCCCTTCAAGCGAGAATCCGGCAAACACGAAAGAATCGACAGTTGTTTTTCAGACCGAACGCTGGTCTCTCGGCCCCTCAAAATCACACTATTATTTGGTTGCAAGATTCTACAACACTCTTTCAAATTCCCTATTCTATGTGGTGTATCCAGAGTTAAATCGACGTCGGGACCAAAACGAAATAATTGCAAATTTCAAGCATTTCGATTCGCTAGCGGAAGCCATAAGATTTCTAACTGAACATACGAATCCAAAAACAGACAGGGTCTTACTTCAGCGCCGACTTCGGCCCGTAGAGCAGACAAACCATTCGCAAGAAAGAGACACGATTATCCAAATAGTATCAAACGAGGATTGGGATGTTGTCCAAAAGGCATTTCAATTTGGAGAATCAACAACAATGGTCGATATTGATCGTTTGGGAGTAACGAACAACTCCAATAATATCGAGATTCTTGATTCTGAGCGAATACATCTAACTTCCATTTTGCAAGATTCGGAAAAACCACAAATGGTGTCTTTCCGAGCACAAATTGAAGACGTTCTATTTTGGTATGGACAAGCATTCAATCGAACGAATCGAACGGGACCTACGAGGTTAATCAGCATTTTTCCCGGCGAGTTTGACTTCGGTGAGCGGACAGACATCGAGCGGCCGGTGCTGACGGCGACGCTGCGGAACGACGGCGAGCGGACGGTCCACGTGACCGAAGTTATCCGCACGTGCGTGTGCGCGAACCTCGAACTCTCCGCGACGAATCTTCCGCCCGGAGGGGCGGCCGAGGTCCGCTGCACGCTCGACCCGAATGTCTTCTCGGGGCCGTTCCTGAAGACCTTCTTCATCAAGACCGACGATCCCGCCACGCCTTCGATTACGGTTCCGATCCGTGGCTCGGTCCGCGAGCTCTGGAAGGTCGAGCCGGACAAGTGGTACCAGCTCCGCGCGGACGAGACGAACGCCGTCCTCCGCGTGAAGGCCGCGCCGGACGCCCCCGCGCTCGTCCGCACCGAGATACTCGGCCCCGCCGGCGCGTCGTTCGAGCTGCGCCCCGCCGGCGAGCGCGAGTTCGACGCCGTCTTCGCGCCCGGCGACCAGCCGCGCGGCCAGCACCACTGGACCGTGAACCTCTACCCCGAGGGCGCCGAAACGCCCGCCCTCGGCCTCCACCTCGGCGCGCAGATCGGCGAACACTGGAAGTGCGTCCCCGCCCGCCTCCGCGCGCCTGTGGACGGCAGGGACTTCGTCGCCGACCTCCTCGTGAAGCCCGCCGACGGCAAGGACCTCCCCGCCGACGTCGATCCTGCCGCCATCACGCTCTCGCCCGTCTGGGACCACGTCTCCATCGAGCCTCTCGGCCCGCCCACCTGGCGCGGCATCCCCCTCCGCCTCACCGTCGGCGCCGAGATGGTCTCCTCCTGGGAGTTCCCGAAGACCTTCTACCTCACCATCCCCGGCCACGGCGTCGCCTCCGTCTACTTCGAAAAGATCGTCCCGGCGACCGAACCCGAAACCGAACAAACGGGAGAAACGAAATGAACAACCGTCTTTGCGCGACCATTCTCGCCTTGTCCATCGCCTTCTTCGGCGTTGCGCCGCAAGTCCTTGCGGATCCGACCCGCAATCCGCCCCTCGTCTGCGCGGCGAAAGCATCCTGCTCAACCTGTCCTACGAAGGACGGCTGCGCCTGCGGCTGCATCCTCGTCACGCTCGATCTGGGCGCGACCACGGCCTGGACGGGCCAGACGCCCGTCAACCTTCGCATCCACAGCTCCGACGAAACCGCCTCGCTTTCCACGCCGGCGCAGCTCAAGGTCGTGATGGGCTGGTCGTTCAAGGCCGTGGACGGCGGAACGACCGCCGGCGGCGCGCCCCAGATCGTCCGCTTCGTGCAGCCGGAGGGCGCGGAACTCGTCGTCCACTTCCAGGATGGCGACTCCGTCGGCGTCCCCGAGCCGAACAACCTCGGCAAGTCGCTCGCCCGCGTCCGGATGGTCGACGCCGAGGGCTGGGCGACGACGTCCGCCCCCGCCTTCTACGATCTCTACCCCGGCGACGGATCCGTCTGGCGCTTCCTCGCGACAGGAAACACGAACGAACGCGGCGCGCTTGTCTCCTTCACCGATCCCCGCGGTCGGGTCCTCACGCCGGACGACTTCGGCGTGGACATCGTCCGCGACGTCCTCGGCAACATCCGCCAGGTGAAGACCCTCACCCGTCTCGCCGACGTCCGAACGCTTTCCCCGACGCACTACGCCGTCACCGTCTATCCCCTCGCGGAGGAGCCCGAGCAGGTCGCCGACACCGGGCTCTACGCCCTTCCCGAACACGCGCCGACCCGCGTCCTCGACGTCGCGCAGGGCGAGAGCGTCAAGGAGCTGCTCGTCGGCTTCCAGAAGGGAACGGGAGACATGCGGCAGTATCGCTACGTCGCCGTGAACGGCGACTGGACGCTCCACCAGCCCAGCGGGCTCGTCGAGGCGCAGGAGCTCTACTTCACCGAGGACGAATCCGGCGCGCAGCGCCTCCACACGATCCGCGACGAAACCGGCAAGCTCTGGTCACGGGACGAATACAACTACGTCTCCGCCTACTGGGGTTACCTCATCACCAACCGGATCGAGGGCATCCCCGGTGACGCCACGCGCACCACCTCCTGGTCCTACTACACGGACGGCCCGCACAAGGACCTCCTGCGCGAAACCGTCGAACCGACCGGCAACCGCATCGTCTACGAATACGACGACAAGAACCGCGTTGTCCGCGAATCGATGCCGCTCGTGGAAGAAGAGACCCTCTATTCCTACGAGCCCGTCGATCCCTCCGATCCGCCACTCCTCTGCGACACCCGCCCGCGCTGCGTCGTTCGCAAGATGCAGGGCATCGAGATCCAGCGCACCTACTATGTCTACGGCACGAACGGCGTGGACGTCGTCGAGCGCGTCGGCGAACAGGGCGCCGCCTACGGCGGGACGAACGTCCTGCGGACCGTCACGACCTACTATCCCGTCACGGGGGCGATTACCGACGGCCTCGTCCAGTCCGTCCGCCACGAGGACGGCACGATCGACAACTACGCCTACGACCTTACGGATGGCGTCTGGACCGAGACCATTACTCACGTCCACGAGCAGGCGCCGGACATCGTCCCGATGCGAACCACGCGATCCGTTCGCGTACGGAACGCCCTCGGCCAGCTCGTCGACTCCCGCACCGACCTCTGCACCATCGGCGTCGAAGACCTCATTCCCCAGGCCGACTGGACTCCTATTGCGCGTCTTCAGTATGCCTACGACATCGATGGCAACGAAATCCGCCGCGAGGACCTCGCCGGCCGCCTCTGGACCGCCGAATGGGCCGGCAACTGCTGCGGCAAGATCTCCGAAAAAGCATGGAATGGCAAGCAATCACTGTTTTCGTACGATATTGAAGGAAGATTGAATACGGTTGTCGAAACGGGAATCAATTCACTAACAACAATTTATGAATACGATCTTCTTGGAAGACTTTCTTCGATTGTAACAACCAATTTGGATTCTGGTTTCGTAATGACGCAGATGTCGCGTCAATATGATGCGCTAGGACAAACGATCTGGGAATCCAACGCACAGAACCCGCCCAATTCCATTCGACATGAGGCTAGACGCATTGTGTCTTTTGACCAATTCGGGCACACAAATTCATTGGTATTTGATGTGACTGGGCGACTGTTGATGAAAGAGGATTGGAAACATCCTCCATCGGAGCATTACCGATATGGTGTGATGGTTGACGGGATGCGTAGCATCGAAACATTTCTTGGACCATCAGATACTTCATCCAAAACGCTTGTTCTCAATCTTCTTGGTCAATCTGTGGAAAGGTGCAGTTCGGGAATCAATGGCGCTATCCTTCGTTCTTCGTCGAAGTTCGACAACTATGGTCGAATTGTTCTCGATCACAATCCGGATTCCATTTCGGTTCGGTATGAGTATTGCGTTGGCGACAATCGTACAATTCGAACCCAATACGTGGGCAATGAGTGGAAAAGAAAGGAAACAACGGCATATTACAAAGTTCAGAACGGAAACATTTGGCGTGTTAGAGAACGGACGGCAAGAAACTCCGACGTGTTTTCAGGAATCCTTGTGGATGCGTTCAAAGAACAAGTTACTGGACTTTCTCGTCAGACATTGAGCCAGACAGAGCATGTGAACGAGAATGGCATCGTTGACCGCGAATGGCATGTTTTTGATTCCGATTGTAGCAAGGAAACTGTGTTTTCGACATCTTCGTCATGGGGTGCGACAAATCGTGAGACTTACTGTTATGGAACATTGTTGTCAAAAGAGGATCGTTTTGGAAATACTGTATCCAACTTGTATGATGTTGCTGGACGTATTGTCGGGGAATTCGTGAACGGTAGCTTGAAGAGAAGCGTCTCGTATTCTCCTGCTGGACGAATTATAAAAGAAAGCACCATAGGGGAAGCTGAACGATTCTTTGATTACGATCAATTTGGAAATATGGTCATGGTTTCCAACGACATCGGCGTTGTTCAAATTAATGACTATGACCAGCAGGGGCATCTGGTCGCATCTACGGGGCGCCAGATACCTTTTTGGTTGAAATATGATTCAATGGGTCGGTTGATCTCTATGTCAACTCGCTCGGATAGTCATAGCGATCCCAAAACGATTCGGTTTGAATACGAAGGAGACACATCTCTTGTTTCACGGAAAGTATTTCCCGACGGGACTTTCGTTCATTTCTCTTACGCCCCCGATGGACGCCTTGTTTCAATCCGAAATGCTCGAAGCATTGTGAAGTCGTTTGAATATGACGATTGGGGAAGGATTGCTCGAATCTGTTTCTCCGACAATACTCCCGACCAGTCATTTCGGTATGATGGGTTTGACAGACTCATTGAAGTGACAGATGGTTCCGGAACGACATTGCGCCAGTTCGATACTTTGGGGAACATGACAAATGTTGTTTCTCGAACCGGTTCTCTGTCCTGTGAATATGATGTCGCCAATCGGCGAACAAAGGTTCTTCACTCTCGAGGGTACACAGCGACATATTCTTACCATCCTCAAACGGGATTGATTGCGGAATCTTGCTTCAATCAAACACCATTCCGCCATGTCTTTTCCAGAGAAACAGGAGTCTTGACGGAGATCCTATCTCCTTCTTTCTCGAAACGCGAGTTGAGAAGTGATAATGGCTACCCCATCTGGGTTGAATGCAATTGGACCAATTCGCAAAACAACGTGAGGTGGCGCCTTGAACACAATTCGAACAATGATGCGATTTGCCGTTTATTTGAAACGAACGGCATATTGGCGAGACGAGAGAGTTTTGAATATGACGATCTTGGACAACTGGCCAAGTGCATGGACGATGATAATCAAATGGAATTTTCGTTTGACATGTCCGGAAACCCACAATCTGCAATCATCAATCAAGGACGGATTGATTATGAGTCGGATGCACTCAATAGGATAAGTCGAATCATCGGCAACGGCGATGTCTTTGTTCCTGAATACGATGCGGACGGAAATATGATACTGACCAAGACGGAGACTGGCATTTGGAATGTTCTTTACGATGCAAACAATCGTCCTGTTTCTTGGTCCAACGATCTTGTCGAAGTCCGTTTGGACTACGATTATTTGGGGCGGTGTGTTGAACGACAAGTCTTTTCAAATTCGCTCGAGATTTCACATTCGCTTGTCGCATACGACGGATTCAATCCGATTTGTTGGATTGACATGGGATGTGGAAACATGGGAACAAATGACACTTTCGTTTTCTGGGATCCGTCTCAACAAATCGGTGAGCGCCCAATCGCCGAAGCCAGCAATGGGATTCTATCATTCTATCTCGTCGATTCCGAAAAGAATGTCAGAGGAATGGTATCCCCTCAACTTCAACAGGAACAATGGATTGACTATGGTCCATTCGGAAATCCTCGTGAAAAAGGTTCTGGAGCGTGTCCATACCTGGCATATTCTTCTGAACCGTGGGATCCGGTTCTTGGTGTTTCTTGTTTCAACTTCCGCGTGTACAATCCACTTTTGATGCGATGGCTCCAGCGCGATCCTGTAGCAGAATCCGGCGGACCTAATCTGTACGTGATGGTGAACAATGCTCCGATTGGTCATTTTGATGTTCTTGGTCTTGTGCCAGAATCATATTTGGAAGAGATTACAAGCATTTGCGATCGGGAGAACGAGAAGACCATCGCAATCACAACTCCCGATAAAAAAATAACAGAGGAGGCAATCGCTTCTTGCACAAAAAGAATGAACAACCTTGTTGAAAACGATCCTGTTATCAAAGAGATTATGAAGCAGCTGCCTCCATGCGTCAGTGACCCCGAACAGATGACGTGTGACTGTTGTATTTTTGGGCATTTCGGTGAAACGATTGGACGAAAAGTCACACTTTGTGCAGACGCCCTTGATGATGATTCTATAATGCGAAAAACAATAATCCACGAACAAACACACGTGCTTCAAAACTGTTATATGAACAAGAATATATCCCCGTCATCGTGCAAAACAATGGTGTATACCGAACTGGAGGCGTACTACGTGGAAGATCCTGATGATCTCGGTCAACCTCCGGATTTTTGGAATCTTTTCAAGAAGGCCGCTCCCAGTTTCTGTGGACATGGCTGCTACACAACTGAAATTCTTCGTGATTTGACTGCTTATAAAGATTGGTTTGAAACTTGGCACTCGCAGTTTGGCATTTTTCCAAGAGAGGGCATGTACGATGGAAAATAAGAGAGTTGGTTGTTTCGGTTGGAATCATATTCCGTTCCGTTATTTCCTTTCCGGTGTTGTCGCCCTGGGAATGGGGTTCGTAAGCGGATTGATAGTTGGACGAAACAATCCGCGAACAATTCAATTTCTGGACTCGCGTGACAGTCTAGCGATCGCCGAAGATACAAGTTTTGCGACTGAAGCTTATTGTTCTTCGGAACTGCCATCTGCGTCTCACGTCAGAGGTGTTTGGGAAAATACCCCTACGAACATTTCCGAAATCGTTTGTCTTGCCTGGGCGCTGAAAATCGATGGTTCCTTTTCCACCGGCAAAGACCCTCCAACTCTTCCGCAGATGCCATGGCTGGATGAGGAAGTTCTTTGCACGTTTCCTTTCGTCAATGAGTTTGGAAATACAAACTGGGGAATTACATATCTGACAAGGACAATGAAATCCGATCGGAATTGTTCGGATTGGAGGCGTCCCCCATTCCGCACATGCAGGACGGAGCATCTGATAACGATGGAAAGACCAACAGATTCGGACATTGCCGGTTTTATTCGCTCGTCTTCTTTCGGGTACCAGGACTATTTTTTCCGCGATACGGTACGGGTAGATCCAGCGTCTGGATCTTCATCTGAAATCCTCGCTGCGCTAAATGAGAAACCGACGAAAGAAGAAATCTCTTTACGACGTCGAAAACATGGATGGATGTTTGGTCGCAAGTAATCCTTTTGAAACATAGGTCCTAGATCTGCAGAATCCGAATTATTGTGAATGAAATGGCCGCGCTGACGTAAAATTGACGATTCGAGGGCGCTTTTGCGCTTGAACGCCAACGCTCTCGGCTGGCGCGGTGGATGCCGCATCCGCCGAGGGCTTGCGAATGCACGGACACGCTCGGCCATCGTTTGGCCGGTGGTGAAGTGTGGGGACTACCGGAGCGTTACCGAACCTGCCGAAGGAATCCGGAACTCGAAGAGCGTGTCGTTTGCGTTGGTGACGAGGAAGTCGCCTTTGCTAATGACATCCATTCCGCGATTTCTGACGAAATACTGACGAAAAACCAGCCACAATACGCTTGTTTTCGTCTTGACGTACGGGTAGAATCAAAGCCGTTGCGACCCCGTTCGAGCCCCGCTCGCCCCCTTCCCGCCATCGCCCTTGAACGACGCCTCCGCCCAGATTTTCGCCATTGCCCTGGCCGCCACGTGGTGCGGCTTCGGGCTCTACGGCGTTCTGCGGAAGATCGAACGCTCGCCGCAGGCTCGCGAACTGCTGGAACGCTTCCGGCGCGCGCGGCTTTCGACGAAGGCTGCCTTCGTCGCCGGCCTGATCGCCGTCGTCGCCGTCGGCGGCACGAAGCCCGGCGACGGAAATGGCGGCGGCCTCCGCGGCGGCCCCTCCGCGCCGGAAGGTCCTCCGCCGGATCCGGCGTTCGGAATCGTCGAGGTCCGCACGAACAACGTCGCACTGCGCGCGGAATCCGCTTCGGCGGTGGAAGTCACCGACTGGCGCAAGCACGGTTCGTCCACGGGCGGCGTGTGGCTCGACTTCGACGAACCCTTCTTCCGCATCGGGACGAATCCCGTCTCGCGCGCCTACGTCGCCGCCAGCGGAACGATTTCGTTCGAGTCGATGCGCCGGCCCCGGGTCGGATTCGCGCTGCCGGACGCGGCGGCTCGCCCGGAGGGCTCGCCCCACCTTGAACCGGCGCTCGCGCCGCTCCTCGCTCCGCTCGGAATGGTCCCCGAGGCGAACTGGGGTGGGGCGAGCCGTCCCGGCGAGCCGCTCCGCTCCCGCTTTTGGCACGACGCGGCGCCCGGCCGCGGCCGCGTCTTCACGTGGGAGAACGCCCTGCTGGACCGTCTTCCCGGCCGGCGCGTGTCCGTCCAGGCCGAGCTTCTCCCATCCGGCGACTTCACCTACCGCTACGACTTCCACGACGCGCTCGATCCGCCCGCGACGAACCTCGTCCTCGGTGCGCAGGTCGGCACGAACGGCGTGAACGCCCTCTACTTCGGCCCCCTCCCTGAGGGGGCTCCCGGCGGAGCCGGGTGGGGGAGTCTCTCCGCACCCGTCTGGCGCGTGGATGGTGTGGCAAGCCCTCCGGGCGAGCCGCAGAGCATTGCCGACATCCTCTGCACGAACGGCGTCCTGCGCGCGCCCGCGCGCTTCGCCATCGAGTGGAAGAACACGACTAGCCTCGACCCGACCGCTGACTCGGACGGCGACGGCCTCTCCGACTGGGATGAACTCTTCCGCCTCGGCACCGACCCGAACCAGGCCGACACCGACGGCGACGGTCTTTCCGACGGCTCCGAAACCCTCGCCGGCGCCAATCCTCTCGACGCCGACGAGAACGGCGACGGCATTCCCGACGGCGTCGCCCCGGCCGCGTGGGCCTCGAATCCCATCTGGGCGGACAACGCCGGAAAGACGAACCTCGTCGTCACGCTCGGCACGGCCATCCCGGACGGCGCCGCGGCATCGCTCGTCCTAGGCTCCGTCACGATCCCGCTGCGAAGCGCACGGCACTACGTCTTCGGCATCCCGAGCGGCGTCGAGGTTCCCTTCCGGCTCTTCTCCCGCGGCGTCGCCGCGGTCGACCTCTCGATGTCCAACGCCCTTCCCGGACAGCCGACCCGACTGCTCCGCTCGTCCCCGAACCGACCCCAGAAGGAGTTCAACGGCCCCTGCCTCCGGCTCCACGACCTTCTCGGCGTGTTCGACGGGAAGCAGACGAAGGGCGAGGGCTTCGTCGCCGAGCCGCGCATCTACCTGCGCTGCGAATCCGGCGACGACGACATGCTCGGGAGCTGCATCCACGGCGAGGGCTTCTGCGTCTATTCCATCGTGACGGAACCCGCCTCCTGCTCCTTCGAGCTCCACGAGGCGGACGAAATCGACGGCTTCCAGATCCAGCAGGGAAAGTACGTCTCGCTCTATGTTTCGGACTCCCCCGGCGACAGCGACTACGGCTACATCCGTTTCGGACCGAAGTACCATTGCTGGGGCGACGCGGACATCTACCACGGCATCCACCGGTGCGAAGGAGGGCACCATGTGTGGTGCCATGTCTGCGGAACATATCACGACGACTGGAACGCCTGCTCCCACGAGCCGGATTGCGCGGCGGTGCTGGATGCGTCGGCCGACTGCACCTGCGGCGGGCTCTACGTCCACGTCGCCTGGCAGGACGAGGACGGCAACGGAACGCCGGACCTCGCCGACGACCACCTGGTCGGAGGCGGCGGAGTCGCGACGTTCACGGCGCTTGGAGGGTTCATCGACGACTGCTGCTGCCGCTGGGCCTACGAGCCGGACGACGCCGAGGTCCGCATCCTCTCCGTCTCGACGAATCTTCGCCTTTGGGCCGACGCCACGAACCAGCTCCACGCGGGCGACACCGGAACCGTCTTCACGATCCAGGCGACGGCGCCGTCGCCCTCCGTCGGCGGATCGCATGTCTCCTACGAAATCGTCGGTCCGTCGAACAACGTCCTCCGCACGCTCCACGTCCCCGTCACCGCGTGGGACATCTGGGACACCGGACTTGCCTTCAACTGGGCGACCAACGTCCATTCCGCCGACGCGATCAACCTGCGCCGCGACTTCGCGACGCCCATCGACTATGCGCACGGCGAATGGGAGAAGCCCCGGGACCACGCCGCGGCTCCGACCCGAGACGAGCCCGCCTGCTGGATTGCCGGAACCCGCCCGATGGTCATGGCCCGCTTCGAAGTCCGTCCCGCCGACATCCGCAGCGCGGCCCTTTCCGCCTTCGGATTCAGTCCGATCTTCTCGTGGATCGGCGAAACGGCCGTCTCCTTCTCGAACGGCGTCACGAGGGCGCCCGGTCCTTCGCCGCATCCCGACTACGCGGCCTTCACCTTCGCCCTGGACGTCCCCTCCGTCGTCTCCCGCAGCACCAACGAACTCTGGCATTGGTCCGCGACCTCCGTCAACGGACACGACCTTCTCTCGTCCGTCTATGTCGCCACCAACGGCCCGAGCGTCGCGTATTCCATTTTGGACGAACCGGTCCTGCCGTGGACGGACTCTTCAATCACCAACCAGAACGTCTGGATTTCGGTTCTCGATTTCGCCATGCGGACAAATGCTTGTTTGGGCGCAACAGGAAAGAAGACGGCGTTTGCCGGATTGACGCAGTTTCTCTTTTCCGATCATCGATTGGTTTACGATGTGATCGAGGGGAGAAGTGCATATATTCTTTGGCGAGCACGGGAAAACATATCGTTTCATCTTGGTTCCTACATGAAAAGATCTCGTGGATCTGTGGTCAACTGCTATGACCAAGCATGCTCATTGACTCTACTCGGCCGCTGCTTGGGCATAGAAGCCGAACCCTTCTTCATGGAGCCTTTCGGGTACATCCAGACAACAACTCTCGTTGGCGGAATACCGAGCAACAATCCTTTTTTTGGAGACGTTGTCGAATACGACTCAAGACCGGTCTGTCCAATCAACGAACCACAGCGTTCTGGTTTCGCAAATCATATGTTCACGCAATTTGACAATCGAATTTTCGATTCCTGTGCCGGACCGGTCGTCGGACAATGGTCTCTGACGGAATACATGACAAACGTGATCGACAAAGTAACAACAAACACTCTGTACAAAACAGGAGTTGAGACCAATGCGGTCCCATACTCCGGAATCAAGGAGGCAATCGAATGAAAAACACCATAGTCGCCTGTTGGTTTTTTGCCACTACACACATCGTCTTCGCAAGCGATCCATTTATGGACAACGCCATCGAATTCGTCCATTTGCTCGGGTTGGGACTGCAAGGAACAAACGCCGTCGTTTCCCACTGGACAGTGCCGATGTCCCCGATTGCAGTTTCTTCCTGTTCTGGCAGTTTTTCCGCACCGACCGGGAGGAACGACTTTTATCTTGAATTGACGAACGCTGTGGGAACTGTTGTGTCCAGCGTCGATCTTGTCAAGTATTCGTCTTGCGACGAGGCGTTGATCGGTCTGGCATTGTCAATGGGAGGAAGCAGTTCCGCTCTGCTTTCTCGGATCGCCGCAGACACTACGGTTTCGACAAACCAGACCGGCATAATCGAGTTTGGCCGAATGACGACGAATCCACAACGAGGTTTTACACAGAAGTGGTTCTTGTTTCGGAATCTCGCTTTGTCGTTTCGGGTATATTTGGAGTTTGACGCGGAAACGGCGGCTGTAGCCCTCCTCCGCGCCGGCGGCGTGGACATCCCGGACGATCCGCCTCGGTCGTCTCCCGCCCCCGAGTCTTTCCAGGCGATGCGGGTGTTCTCCTCCGACTCGGAGGAACCGTCCGATTCTCCTCCTCCCGCCCCCAAGCCCGTCGTCCAGGCGATGCGCGTCTTCTCCTCCGAACCGGAGGAAGAAAACCCGGATCCGACACCATAGATCCGAAGGATTCGACGACCGCGCCGGCATCGAACCGGACCCTCCGAAGAGAAAATTCCGCAAAAACGGAAATTCAGGCAACGGTTTTGCCTTCCGATGCATCTTTGTGGAGTAGGGGAAGTAGTGCGCCCCGTTTTCTTCCCCCTGCCAACGAAACGATTTGCCCCCTCCATTGAACGAAAGGACCACCGATGAAAAACATCCGAATTGAACGACCGTTCCTCGCGTTCGGCGCGACGTTGCTCGCCTCGCTCGTCGCTCTCGCGGACGACGCCGCCATCCTTTCCTCGCCGACCGACGTCCGCGATCTTCTCCGCGACGCCCAGGCGGCGCGGCTTCCCTCGCCGAACGTGGTGACGCAGGATCTCGGAGCAGCCGTCGTCGAACCGGCCGACGCCTCTGCGTCCGCCTGGTTCTCCGCCGTCGGCGAAGGCGCCGCGTTCGCGTTCGAGGACCCCGCCACGAGCGACACCGTCCTCACCAATCCCGCTACAGGCGGCGCCTCCCGCCTGGCCGCCGAGCCGGACTACGATCCGAACGGCCTCTTCCTCGACGCCGGCTACGACCTCGACGAGAACGCCGACCTCCTCCCGTTCTACGACCCCTCGCTCGTCGTCCTCTCGCTCTCGCTCGTCCCGACGAATGCCCCCGCCGAAGACGCGGACGGCCCCGCATCGGCGGACGATGCCGCCGACGCGGGGAGCGATGAAGAATCCTCCGAAGGGAACGACGATTCCACCGGGGCCGATCAAGCATGCCCGGGACGCGGCGAGCCCGACCGGTCGGGTTCGCCGTATCCCGGATATGAGCCCGGTCTCCTCGCCTCCTACTACGAGTTCCCCGCGGCCCTCTCCGCCGTTCCGGACTTCACGGATCTCACCCCGGACTTCGAGCAGGTCGAAGACACCTTGGACCACCCGGACGCCTCCTCGTGGCCCGGCATCGAGATGTCGGGCCGCCACCGCTTCGCGGCGCGCTACGTCTTCGACCTCTTCGCACCGGCCACGGCGGACTACGAACTCCGCGTCCAGTCGGACGACGGCTCCCTCGTTTCGCTCGACGGCGTGCTCCTCGTCGACAACGACGGCGTCCACGGCCGCCAGGCCCGCTCCGCCGCCGCGCGCCTCACGCACGGCTTCCACCGCGTCGAGGTCGGATACTTCGACGAAGGCTGGCGCTGCGGCCTGCAGCTCTTCTGGGAGGGACCGTCCTTCGCCACGCAGATCGTCCCGACGAACAACGTCTGGCACCTCGTCGGCGACCCGGACGCGGACGACGACGGCGCGCCCGACTGGTGGGAATCGCTCTACAGCTTCGATCCCGAGGATCCCGCCGACGCCGCGCTCGACCCCGACGGCGACGGCCTCTCCAACCTCGCCGAGTTCCTCGCCGGCACGAATCCGCTCCTCGCGGACTCCGACGGCGACGGGATGCCCGACGGCTGGGAGCTTACGAACGGCCTCGACGCCTCGCTCGATGACGCTGCGCTTGACGCGGACGGCGACGGCCTGACGAACCTCGAGGAATACCGCGCGGGGACGAATCCGAACGTCCGCGACTCCGACGGCGACGGCCTCTCCGACTACGACGAGCTGCACGGCCTCGGCACCGATCCTACGAACTTCGACTTCGAGGCCGAATGGCGCGCCTACGCGACGCTTCCCGCCGCGCAGACCGTCGACCGCGCCGATGTCTGGTCGCCGAAGGGCGGCTCGCTCCTCTCCTTCCGCCGCGGCCACGTGGACTGGCTCTTCACGACCACGAACGCCGCCAAGGGCTTCCTCCGCGTCTCCGCCTCGCACTTCTGGCACACCGCCGCCCCGACCGCCCCGCTTTCCGCCCGCTCGCGCTTCTACGCCTATTCGGGCGACGACCTCCTCGGCGTCGCGTTCCTCGACCACGCGCCCGGCGCCGAGCCCGCCCTCGTCCGCTTCCCCCTCCCGTTCCTTCCGGCCGGGCCGCACCGCATCCGCCTCGTCTGGGACGGCATCGACCCCGCCCTCGGCGTCTGCCTCCACGAAGCCGCCCTCGAGACGCCCGGCGGGCCGGACGGAAACGGCGACGGCCTCGAGGACTGGGTCCTCGCGCAGTCGCTCGTCCGCGATTCCGTTCCCGCCTCCGTTTCCACGGTGTTCTCGCCCGCCTGCCTCGAAGGTTCCGCGCTCGCCCCGACGCGCGTCTCCCTCTCCTTCGGCACCAACGCGCTCGCCGCGACCGCGACCGGTCCCTCCTCGTGGTATGCGGACGTTCCGCTCGCCCCCGGCGCGAACCCCGTTTCCGTCTCCTTCGAGGGCGGTCTCCGCACCGCCGCCGCAAGCGTCTCGTGGGTTCCCTTCGACGTTTCCTCCGCCGCGACCTCCCTCGTCGCCCGCCTCGGCGACACGATCCTGCTCTCTTCGCCCGATGCCGCCTCCGTCTACGTGACCGCCAACGGCCTCGGACGCGGCACCCTTTCGCTCGCCGCCGGCGTCCCGGCGCAGCTTCTCTTCGACGACTCCGGCCTCTGGCGCCTCGCCGTCACCCGCCCCGGCGCCTCGACCGTCGTCCACGAGGTCCGCATCCTCGGCGGCGGCTTCCCGGACGAAGACCCGGCCGTCCTTCTCGGCCGCAGCCGTTCCTGGCCCTGCCAGCAGCTTCCCGCTGCCGCGGTTCTCTCGACCGATGACGCCCTCTCGCTGACCCGCACCGGCGCGAACCTCAACCTCCGCACCGACACGCTCCGCGTCCCGCACCGGATTGTCGCCCGCGTCGCCGAGGACGGCGCGATCCTCGACGTCGCCCACCCCCGCGTCTTCTGGCTCCGCGCCATCCCCGACGGCTTCCTGCACCGCGTCGAGAAGCTCGACGGCTGCGAGGTCTGGATCGACGATCTGGAGACCTTCGGCGTCCCGGCCGACGTTACCGTCCGCGCATCCATCGTCCTCGCCGGACCAACGTTCGACGACTTCACGCTCTCCCAGACCCGCTCCGGCGCCGCGTTCCCGCCCGCCTCGCGCTGGCCGCTCCGCTTCCTCCATCCGGACGGCTCCTCCGCGCCGACCTGCCACTCGATCCAGGCCTTCCAGGACGGCCGCCTGATCGGCGACGCCCATTCCAATTCCGAGACCACTCCCCAGGAGATGAAGTAAGATGAAAACTCCAGCCCTCCCCTTCGCCCGCTTCGGCGCCCTCGCGTTTCTCCTCCTCGTCGCGCTTCCCACCGAGGCGATCAACGTCAATCCGAAGACGGCCGATCCGCCGCCCCCGCCTCCGCCTCCGCCGGATTGCGAGGAGTGCAAGTGCCCTCCGAGGCCCGCTCCGCCGCCGAACGACGGCGGCGGCAACCCGGGTTCCCCCGATTGCCCGACCTGTCCGGGCGACGCAACCCATACCGGAGTCGGCAGCATCTCGTTCTGGCAGCGTTTCGGTCGCACTCCGCTCGTCGCCGAAGCTCCCATTGGACGGATGGAAATCTACGAAATCGGCGCGTCGAGGCTTTCGTCCGGTTCGGGAATCCTTCGGTTCAACCATCCGCTGATGCGCCGCATCGTCGACCGGGACGTCGAGAAGAATGTCGTGACGGTCGAGGAGGGCAACGGCTGGCTCGTCACCTATCGCGACGGGCGCCCCGTCGGACAGTCCACCGCCGTTCTGGACGATCTGCGCTTCGAGCCCGACGGAACCCCGGTCGAGCGGCTCGCCGACCGGACGCTCGTCTACTACAACGCGGACAATACCGTGGACCACATCGTCACGTCCGCGGGAGTCCGGATCGATTGGGACGACGCCGGGCTCGACGTCGTCTGGGACGGAAACGCCATCGGCCAGGTCTGGTCGAAGGCGGACGGCCTGATGGACGTGGCGAAACTGTCGCCGACGTCGTTCCGCCTTTCCTGGTATCCTCCCGCCGCCGTGGGGGAGAAGGAAAACGGCCGCTGGACCACGACTGGCAATCCGGGCAAGACGTTCACCTTCTCCTATTCGAACGTTGGCGGAGAGCACCGCCTTTCCCTCCTCGAATGGAGGAACGAGACGTTCCACTTCGACTATCTCTGGAAATCCTCCGACGGGTTCGACTGGACGCTCGTCCGGGATCCCGACGGCCTCGCCCTGTCCGAATCGATGCAGTCCGAAACCGGCGACGGAAACCGCCGTGTCGTGAGGACGTTTTCGGATGCAAACGGAGTTCTCCGTCGCAAGACCGAATACTACAAGACCGGACTCGTCGGAACGACGCTGGTCGGCACCGGCGTCATCGGCGACGACGGGATCGAGCGCCGCGTCTGGTCGGCCGTCCGAATCGAGGACGGCGTTGCCGCCGCCCACCTTTCGTCGACCACGAACGAATACGGCGGCGGGACGACCTACACGTATGACGAGCATCGCCGCTTGACCTCCTCGTCCCGGCTCGTGAACGGCAATCTCTCCGAAGTCACGACCTATCAGTATCCAACGAACTTCGTCGATGGATTCGCAGACCTTCGCCCCTCTCGCCGCCTCGTCACCCGCGATGGCGTGGTCGTGTCCGACACCGCCTACGACTACGGTTTCGCGCCCGACGGCGGCCGACTTGACACTGTCACGCGCTCCGACCCCGTCTCCGGCGTTTCGCTGGTTTCCCCCCGTCTCTACTATCCCGTTTCGTCCACGAACGCGGCCGAGGCTGGCCGACTCCGCCTCGCCGTCTCCGAGGACCGTACCGCCACGCTGTACGCCTATGCGCCGACCGCGAACGGCGGCTATGTCCGCACCGCCACGCACGGCTACATTCCCGAACCCGACGCATCCACGCCGGGTGCGGATGCGTCGCGGTTCGCCATCGCGCCCTCGCAGTCCACCCGCACCGTCGAGATGGTGAACTTCCGCGGCGACGTCGTGCGCGTGGACGAGTTCGTCCACACCGGCGAACAGTGGTCGCCCGCCGGCTGGACGACCTACACCTTCAATCTCGCCCACCGCCGCACGGGCTTCGCCGACCATAAGGGCGACTGGGAGACCTCCGACTGGATCTGCACCGGCCCGGTCTGGCAGGATCTCGCCGACGGCACCGCCGTCACGAACACCTTCGACAAGGCCAAACGCATCGCGACCTCCACGCAGTACACACCCTTCGGCGCCGTCGAAACCACCTACGCCTACAATGCCATCGGAGAGATCGTCGGCACGACCGTTTCCACCAACGGCGTTGCCGTCCGCGGCACGCTCGCCGCCTACGACGCCCGCGGCCGCCGCATCCTTTCCGTGGACGAGCAGGGTCGCACCAACACCGTCTCGTATTCTGCCGACAACCGCACCGTCATCCGCACCACCCAGGCCGGCGCCGTCACGACCACGACATACAACACGGATGGTTCCATCGCGACAATCGCCGGAAACGTCCGCCCCTACGAGACTCGCTCCTATGGTGCGGACCCCGCCACGGGCTTTTTCTGGACCGAAATCCGCACCGCCCAGAACGATTCTGCTCCGTCCGTTCTCTCCTCCCGCACCTTCCGCAACGCCCTCGGCCAGACCGTCCGCGTCGAGACCCCCGCGCCGAACTCCGCCTCGCGCATCACCGCCCGCACCTACGACGCCCTCGGCCGCCTTTCGTCCGAAACCGTCACAGCCGCAGGGGAAGGCCCCCTCCTTGAGGGGGCTGTCGCGCAAAGCGCGACTGGGGGAGTCGGCGCACCCATCCGCCCCGTCGTCACCTACGCCTACGACGCCCTCGGCGATCTCGTCCGCACGACCCAGACCTCCACCTCCGGCGTCTGGCGCGCACAAGCTTCCGACACATCCTACTCCCTCGCCCCCGACGGCTCCGTCTGGTCCCGCTACCTCTCCACCGCCTCCTGTTCCGACCCGGCCATCGCCGCGCTGACGAACCGCACTGACCGCAAAATCACGCCGCTCTCGCAGACCGAGCGCTCTCACGTCGTCCACTACGACTTGCGCGGCAACGCCACGCACGAGACGGAATCCTTCGATCGCGTAGCCGCGCGCAGCGAATTCCGAACCGCCGTCCCGTGGGCGGCCAATCCTTCGCGCAGCGTCGCGCTTGCTGGACTCACGGTCGAAGTGGTAGACTTTGCGTCCGTGACGAACCGCTTCGAGTACGACGTCTTGGGGCAGCGCGTCGCCGAGACCGACGGTCTCGGCAATGTCACGATCTACGACTACGACGCGGCTGGGCATCTCCTCTCCACGACCGATCCAGCCGGCTTTGCCACCGCCTTCGTCTACGACGCC